>CEOS01127218.1_pt1 | contig 14477 bp, 14 predicted proteins | sample 530601 | NCBI WGS metagenome assembly CEOS01 (sample SAMEA2620666, study PRJEB7988) | marine metagenome | biome: marine biome (ENVO:00000447); feature: mesopelagic zone (ENVO:00000213); material: "saline water (ENVO:00002010), including plankton (ENVO:xxxxxxxx)" | depth 1000 m
TCATGCCCTCATGCCCTCATGCCGCCGCCGCATAGGCGGCGCCGCGCGCCAGCCCGCCATCGGTGTTGAACAGATAGACATGCGCCGGATCCAGCCAGACCGTCAGCGCCTGCCCATGATCGCGCTTGTGCACGCCGTTGACCAGCCCGACCCAGCGATCGGGCCCGTGGCGCAGATGCAGGAAGGTCTGCGCGCCGGTGATCTCGGTCGTCTCCAGGACGGTGGACAGCGGCATCGCGCCAGGCCGTTCGTGCAGCGACAGGTGCGACGGTCGGAATCCCGCCAGATAGTCGCCGTCGGGCAGATCGACCTGCCAGGTCGCGTCGTGGATCCCGGCCACCCCGCCCCGGACCGAGACGGGCTTGAAATTCATCGGCGGGTCCGAAAAGACCCTTGCGGTCACAGCGTCGGCGGGCTGGCGATAGACCTGTGGCGTGGGGCCGAATTGCGTGATCCGGCCTTCCCATAATGTCGCGGTATTGCCGCCCAGCAGCAGGGCTTCCTCGGGTTCGGTCGTGGCATAGACGAAGATGGCGCCGGATTCCTCGAAGATGCGGGGGATCTCGACGCGCAATTCCTCGCGCAGCTTGTAGTCCAGATTGGCCAGCGGCTCGTCCAGCAGCACCAGGCCCGCATCCTTGACCAGCGCACGCGCCAACGCGCAGCGCTGCTGCTGGCCGCCAGACAATTCCAGCGGCCGCCGATCCAGCAAGGGCGTCAGGCGCATCATCTCGGCGGTTTGCTTCACCCGCCGGTCGATCTCGTCCCGCTTCACGCGCATCAGCCGCAGGGGCGAGGCGATGTTTTCATAGACCGACATGGACGGATAATTGATGAATTGCTGATAGACCATCGCCACCTTGCGGTCCTGCACACGCTGGTCGGTCACGTCATCGCCATTCCAGAAGACGCGGCCTTGCGCCGGACGGTCCAGGCCCGCCATCAATCGCATCAGCGTTGTCTTTCCGGCCTGAGTCGGACCCAGAAGCACGTTCATGCTGCCCGGTTGCAGGACCAGGTCGGTGGCATGGATATGCACCCGTCCGCCGACCGTTTTGGAGATGCCGCGCAGTTCCAGCGTCATGCGGCTGCCCTTTTCTGGCCCATCCAGCCCTCCAGTTCGGCGATCTGGTCTGCGTTCATCTGCAGGCCCAGCTTGCTGCGCCGCCAGATGACATCCTCGGCGCGACGCGCGAATTCCTTGTCCATCAACCAGCCGACCTCGGTTTCGGTCAGGCCGGCGCCGAAATCGCGGCCAAGATCGGCCGCAGCCTTTGCCGTGCCCAGCATGGTCCAGGCCTCGGTCCCGTAGGCCCGGACCAGCCGCGCGGCCCGGTCCTGATCCAGAAACGGATAGGCCGCGCGCAGATCCGCGATCAGGCCGGCCACGCCATCGACCGGGAAATCTCCGCCGGGCAGGGGCGCACCGGCCGTCCAGGCCGAACGGGCCCGCGGAAAGTGCGGCGCCAGCCGTTCCATCGCGTGCTCGGCCAGCCGGCGATAAGTGGTGATCTTGCCGCCAAAGACGTTCAGGCAGGGCGCGCCGGCCTGATCCAGCGACAGCACATAGTCGCGCGTCGCCGCGGTGGCTGATTTGGCGCCATCGTCGTAGAGCGGCCGGACCCCGGAATAGGTCCAGACGATCTGGTCGCGCGTCACCGGCCGTGCGAAATAGTCCGAGGCGAAGCCGCACAGGTATTCCTGTTCCTCGGGGGTGCATTCGGCCTCTAGCGGGCTGCCCTGGTGATCGCGGTCGGTGGTGCCGATCAGGGTGAATCGCTGCTCATAGGGAATCGCAAAGATGATCCGGCCATCGGCGCCCTGAAAGAAATATGCCTTGTCGTGGTCATACAGCCTTGGCACGACGATGTGGGATCCGCGCACCAGGCGCACCGTCTCGGTCGAGGGCAGGTGCGCCACGTCGCGGATCACCTGGCCGACCCACGGCCCGCCCGCATTGACCAGCGCCCGGGCGCGGAAGGCGCGTCCGTCTTCCAGCGTCACGCGCCACAAATCGTCTTCACGCGCAGCCTCGGCGACCTTGGCGCCGACCATGATCCCGGCCCCGCGCATGGCCGCGTCGCGCGCGTTCAGCGCCACCAGCCGCGCATCGTCCACCCAGCAATCGCTGTATTCGTAGGCCCGCTCCAGCCGGTCCTGCAGCGGTGCCCCTTCGGGCGTATCCTTCAGCGACAGGGTGCTGGTGGGGGGCAGGATCTTCCGACCGCCCAGATGATCATAGAGAAACAGCCCCGCCCGGATCAGCAGGTTCGGCCGGTGCCCGCGGTTCCACGGCATCGCCAGGGACAGCGCGCGGCTGACGGGCGTGTCCGATTCAAACGTCATCTTCGGGTCCAGCGGCAGCACGAAGCGCATCGGCCAGCTGATATGGGGCATGGCGCGCAGCAGAACCTCGCGTTCGCGCAGCGCCTCGCGGACCAGCCGGATTTCGAGATATTCCAGATAGCGCAGCCCGCCGTGAAACAGCTTGGTGGATTTGGAGCTGGTCGCCTGCGCCAGGTCGCCCATCTCGGCCAGCCGGACCGACAGACCGCGGCCCGCCGCGTCGCGCGCGATTCCGCAGCCATTGATGCCGCCGCCGATGATGAAAAGGTCGGTGATCTCCGGCATGAGGCTCCTCCCAAAGCCGGGTCAGGTGATCACGGCTTCGTGCAAACTGTCAACGGGAATTTTCGCGGATGCGCGATTTACTTTCGTATTGACAAGAAGCGCACATCATCTTTCCGTAAACGAAAGAGGGGGTCGTGGCCATGAACATTCGCCAGATGGAGATCCTGGAGATCGCTCGTGCGTCCGGCCGCGTCGGCGTCGAGGAACTGGCCGAACGTTTCGACGTGACCTTGCAGACCATTCGCCGCGATCTGGGCGAACTGGCCGATCACGGGATGCTGGACCGGATCCATGGCGGCGCGGTCATGCGCAGCGGCGTCAGCAATATCGGCTATGCCGAGCGGCGGCGGATGCACGAGGATGCGAAAGCCGCCATTGCCCGGGCCTGCGCGGCGCGGATTCCCGACAATTCCTCGATCATCATCAATCTCGGCACCACGACCGAGGCCGTTGCCCGCGAATTGCTGGGTCATCGCAACCTGACCGTCATCACCAACAACATGAACGTTGCCAATATCCTCGTCGGCAACGACAGTTGCGAAATCGTGGTCGCGGGCGGGGCGCTGCGGCGCAGCGACGGGGGGCTGGTCGGCGATCTGACAACCGAATTCATGGCCCAGTTCAAACCCGACTACGCCATCATCGGCGCCTCGGCGCTGGATGCCGATGGCGATCTTCTGGATTTCGACATGGCCGAGGTCCGGGTCAGCCGCGCCATCGCCGGGCTGGCCCGGAAATGTTTTCTGGTGACCGATATCAGCAAGCTGGAACGATCCGCGCCGGTGCGAATCATCTCGATGTCCGATCTTGACACGGTCTTCGTGGATCGGCCCCTGCCCGATGCGCTGATGCGGAAATGCGGGGAATGGCAGACGGCCGTGGTGATCGCCTGCTAGTCGCGATCGGCCAGCAGCCGGCCAAGCGCCTGCAGGTCCCGCGCGCCGGCCTGGTCCAGCAACGTCTCCAGCGCCCGGAAATGCCGGATGACGGCGTGCCCGGTCTGGGTCAGCACCGCGCCGCCGCCGCCCGGTCCGCCACGGCTGCTGTCCACCACCGGCAGGGTGAAGCCCGCGTTCATTTCCTCGACCAGCGACCAGGCGCGCTTGTAGCTCATTCCCATGTCGCGGCCGGCGGCGGCGATCGAGCCGTGATGGTCGATCAGCACCAGAAGCTGCATCTTGCCCGGACCCAGCGTCAGAGCATGGCCATATTCCAGGCGCAGCTTGATCCGGGGAAGGGGGGCTTGCATCGGCTTGTGGTCCGGCGGTTGAGGCTGGTTCCAGACTAGGTGCGCGGTCCTCGCGCCGCAACGTCGTATCCCGGCCCGCCGCAACGACGATTGCCGTGCGGCCGGAGACTCCTATGCTGCGGAATGATCAGCAAGGGGGAAACCATGGCCGAATCCGATATCGTCATCCTGTCCGGCGCGCGCACCGCCATCGGCACCTTTGGCGGCAGCCTTGCCGCGATTGCGCCGATCCGGCTGGCAGCAACCGTCACCCGCGCCGTGATCGAGCGCGCCGGCATCGCTCCCGACCGGATCGGGCAGGTCGTCTTCGGCCATGTGATCAATACCGAGCCGCGCGACATGTATCTGTCACGCGTCGCGATGCTGGAGGCGGGGATACCCGACACCACGCCCGCGATGAACGTGAACCGGCTGTGCGGATCGGGTGCGCAGGCCATCGTCTCGGCCGCGCAGGCGCTGATGCTGGGTGACGCCGATTTCGCCATCGCGGGCGGCGCCGAAAGCATGAGCCGGTCACCCTACGCCGTGCCCTCGGCCCGGTTCGGCGCGAAGATGGGTGATCAGGTGATGCTGGACATGATGACCGGGGCGCTGACCTGCCCGATGGGCACGGGCCATATGGGCGTGACGGCGGAAAACGTCGCCGCCGAACACGGGATCGGCCGTCAGGCGCAGGACGAATTCGCCCTGGAATCGCAGCGCCGTGCCGCGTCGGCCATCGCGGCGGGGCATTTTCGCGACCAGATCGTGCCGATCGAGGTCAAGACCCGCCAGGGAGTCGCGGTCTTCGATACCGACGAACACCCGAAGCAAACCGATCTCGACCGGCTGGCCAGCCTGAAACCGGTGTTCCGCAAGGAGGGCACCGTGACCGCAGGCAATGCCAGCGGCATCAATGACGGTGCGGCGGCGCTGGTGCTGGCGCGGGCGGATGCGGCGCGGGCCGCGGGCCTGACCCCGCGCGCCCGGATCCTGGGCTACGCGGTCGCGGGCGTCCGGCCCGACGTCATGGGAATCGGCCCGATCCCGGCGGTTCGGGCATTGCTGGCGCGCACCGGGCTGAAAGTCGCCGATTTCGACGTGATCGAATCGAACGAGGCATTCGCCGCGCAAGCCTTGGCGGTCAACGAGGGGCTGGGGCTTGACCCGGGGCGGGTGAACCCGAATGGCGGCGCCATCGCCTTGGGCCATCCCGTCGGAGCAACAGGGGCCATCCTGACCGTCAAGGCGCTGTCCGAACTGGACCGGACCGGCGGCGCGAAAGCCCTCATCACCATGTGCATCGGCGGCGGCCAAGGCATCGCCATCGCGATCGAGAGAATGTGATCGGCGCCGCCGCCCCTGCGACAACAAAAGGGCGCGGCCTGATCCTCGGCTGCGCCCTTTTCGGCATCGTCTCACGATGCGCGGTGAAGGCCCGCTTCGCGCGCCGGCACCGGAAACGGGCCGCCCAGATCAGACGGCCCGCGAGTTCCACGGAGATGGCCCGGTTAGGGATGGCTAGAATCCGTCCGGTCCCAATCAGGGTTTACGACCCAGGGGGCTGCCCCTAGGCCACGGCCCCCCTGACTGTTCCGACACCTCTCTCCAATATCACTCTCGACACTGGACCACCTCCTTTCAATGTGTTGCCGTTGCAAGGGGAAGGGTGCCACAGATCGAGATTCTGTCAATCAGATTTCTTGGGGGTGCCTCAACAAATTGCGGACAATCAGCCGGAATGGCACAAGGGCCAGTAGCGCCAGTCCAAGTTTGACCAGCCAATCGGCACTTGCCAGCGAAATCCACAGCGGACCGATCGGTCCTTGACCAAGCAGCGGAACCGCCTCGTTGGCCCAGACGGTATTGCCGTCCGCCGGCAGGATGGCCGAAAATGCGATGCTGAAGAACAGGGCCGTATCCAGCGCCGATCCGACCAGCGAGGATGCCAGCGGCGCCGTCCACCAGCGCCCGCCGCGCAGGGCATCGAAAATGGCGATGTCCAGCGTTTGCGCGACGATGAAGGCCGTGCCCGATCCCAGGGCGATGCGCAGCGTGGTCCTGTCAAGGCCCGCCGCGGCCAGCGAACAGATCACCCCCACCAGGAAACCGGCCAGCACCACCCGGCGCGCGGCCGCCGCGCCGTAGACACGGTTCATCACATCGGTGACGAGAAAGGCGAAGGGATAGGTGAAGGCGCCCCAGGTCAGCCAGTCTCCGATGACGAACTGGACCAGGATATTCGAGGCCACGACGATGGCGGCCATGGCGATCACGCCGGGCAGATAGCGGGTCATGAATGATGTTCCGTTTTACAAGGTTGCGGACAACTCGGCTCCGCGGCGCGGAACAACGCGGCCATACGCCGGGCCGGCGGGTGCTGTCAATTCGGCGCGCTCGCAACCGCGGCCGGTCGCCATCGCACCCAGGGTTCGACAAACTCCTCGCGCTCTTTGCAAATACCTGCGGGGGTGAATTGGCCGCAGGCCAAGAGGGGGCCGGCGAGGTCCCCTTTCCCGGTCAGTTTCGCAACCGATATTCGACCAGTTCCGTTCTCTGCACGATCAGGAAATTGTCGTCCGAAATCATCGTCAGCCGGATTCCCTGTCCGTCGTCCCAGACCGAGATCCCCTCGAGGTTGTCATATTGCAGCGGTCGCGTGGTCAGCAGGATTTCCTCGTCCTTCGGGCCCTCGGCGGTCAGCCGCATCCGGCGCACGCGCGAGACGAACCCGAAGAGGCCGCGAAAATCGCGCTCCAGTATGTAAAGCATCCCGTCGGGGCCGAAATCCGCGCCGGTCATCAGCCAGCGCGGATCCCGGCGGATCGTGCCCAGGCGGCTCCATTTGCCGTCGCGGAAACCCAGGACCGGAAACGGCCGGTCCTTGCGCGAGGATCGTTCGACGATCGCGACCAGCAATCCGTCATCGCGAACAGCCAGCGCCTCCATCCCCGAATTGGTGCGGAAGTCGGGCAGTTTCGGCGGCAAGGGCCGGCGGGTCGCGGGCGCATCGGGATCGGCATAGCTGGCGATCCGGTCCAGACCTTCGAAACTGACCCAGATGCTGCTGTCGCGCGCGATCGCCAAGCCCTCGCTGTCGCCCAGATAGCCCGGCTTCAGCGGTTGTCCCTTGCTGTCCTTCAGATGGGCGCGCCCGGCGACATTCATGCCCCGGATGCGGCCCTGCGCGTCGCGTTCGACGCTGCCCCAATACAGCCAGGCGCGGTCGCTGAGGGCGTTGAAGCCGGACCCGTCGGCACTGATCTCCAGCCCGGAAAAGCCGCCGAAACTGTCTTCGGTGCCCGACCAGACATAGGTTCCGATGTAATCCAGCGTCACGGCCGGCGCGGGGGCGCCGGCCGTGATCAGCAGGACGGACAGGATGGCGCCTAGCGCGCGCCGGCGACGGTGCGGCATTGGGCAGGCAACTCGGCCATGCGATAGGTGCGGGGATGGCGGTAATTCGGATCGGGCGGGGCGGGTTTCACGCGGCTGGGGTCGATCCGGTTCCTGATCCATTCGGCAGCCTCGGCGCAACCATCGCCCGGGGGCGGCGGTTCCTGATCCTGACAGATCGAGCCGGGCGGACAGTCAAGCCGGACATGGAAGTGGGATTCATGCCCGTTCAGGGGCCGGATCTTGCGCAGCCAGCTTCGGTCGCCCTTTTCCAACTGGCACATCGCGACCTTGACCACGGGGTCGGTAAAGATCCGCTCGACCCGCGGATCGCGGGCCGCGGCGCGCAGGATCGTCATGTGCCCGCCGTTGAAATTCGGCGACAGCGCCGTGCCGCCCCTGGCCACGACCGAAGCCGAGGAGATGCGTTCCCGCTGCGCCGGGCTCAGCGCCAGCGAGGAGGGCGGCAGCATCCAGACATCGGCGTCCAGCCCGATCTGATGGCTGGCATGGCCCGAGGTCATCGGCCCGCCGCGAGGCTGGCTCATGTCGCCGATATAGAGGCCGCGCCAGCCGGCCTGCTGTGCAACGCGGGACAGGCCGACCAGGAAATCGACCAGTTCGGGATGGCCCCAGTTGCGGTTGCGCGACAGTCGCATGGCCTGCCAGCTTGGCCCGGACTCGGGCAGTTGCGCGAAGCCCTGGCCGCAGCCCTTGGAATAATAGCCGATCGATACCGGCGGGCCTTGCGAGGCGCCGCGGAAGTTGCCGAACACGTCCTTGGCCAGCGACTGGGCCGACAGCGGTGCGGCAAGCCCTGCCAACAGGGCGGCTGCGGTCAGGAACTTGCGGATCACTGCTTTGCCTCTCCTTCGGGTTTGACCCAGCCTAGCAGAACCAGCGCCAGAAGAAACATCGCGATCAGGGGCGAGATGCCGATGCGCTGATTGCCGGTCAGATCGGTGACCGTCGCGATCAGGAACGGCGCCAGGAACGCGGTGGCCTTGCCCGAAAGCGCATAGAGGCCAAAGCCTTCTGTCGCCTTGTCCGCGGTGGTGTGGCGGACCATCATCGTGCGGCTGGCCGCTTGCAGCGCGCCGCCCGCGCCGCCGATCAGCGCCCCACACAGAAAGAAGATCGCATCGGGCAGGCGCAGCCCGGCCACGACCGGGCCGTCCGGCACCGCCATGCCAAGGAAGGTGTCGCGATCCATGCTGATGATCACGATGCAGACCGCGATCAGGATCAGCATGCAGGCCGCGATGACCGGGCGCGGGCCCCAGCGTCGGTCGGCGCGCCCGCCGAGCCAACTGATGATCGCGGCCGAGACGGCGCTGACCACGCCGAAGATACCCGCCAGAAAGACCGGCCAGCCCAGCACGGTGCCGGCATAGACGCCGCCGAAACCGTATAGCGCGTTCAGCGCGTCGCGCGACAGCATCGACGAGACCAGCCAGGCCGCCAGGCTGCGGCGATGGCGCAGGCTGCCGATCAGCCGTCCCAGATCGCGCATCGCGGCGCCCAGCCTGATTCTTGCGCGCGGCCCGCGCGGCTCGCGGACCCACAGGAAGAACGGCACCATGAAGATGGCATACCAGATCGCCACGAAAGGCCCGACAAAGCGCGTCCCCTCGCGGGTCTCGGGATCCAGACCGAAAAGCGGCGCGATCCCGGCCAGCGTCCGGCCCGACGGCGTTTCGGCGAACAGGGCCAGCATCAGCGTCAGCGCGACGACGCCGCCCACATAGCCGAAGGCAAAGCCCGACCCGGACAGGCGCCCGATCTCGTTGCGCGGGGCAAGGCCGGGCAACATGGCATTGGTGAAGATGGTGGCGAATTCCATGCCGATCAGGCCGATGCCGAACAGCGTGACCGCGGCGATCAGCGGCGGCTGTTCGGGGACCACGAACCACAGCCCCGCGGCGCCCAGGACATACAGCGCCGAGAACAGCCAGACCCAGGGCATCCGGCGTCCCGAGGTGTCGGCCACCGCCCCCAGGATCGGCGCCAGAACCGCGATCACGACGCCGCTGACCGACAGACCGTAACCCCACAACGCCTGCGCACGCGCCCCCGCCAGCGTCACGCCGTCGCCCAGGGCGATGAAATGGCTTTTCGCGATCTCGGCGAAATAGATCGAGAAGACGAAGGTCAGCAGCAGCGTGGCATAGGGCTGGCTGGCCCAGTCGAAAAACCACCAGCCCCAGATCCGCTTGCGGTCCATCTCGTCCCCCGGTCGCTTTTTCGCCATAAGGCCCGAGGCGGGTCAGACTGGCAAGTCACCTTTCGTGCCGTCGGGAACCAGCGGCGGCCAGGGCCGTGCCGCATCGGCGTCGATCCAGGCCTGCACCCAGCCGGGCAGGTCGGGGCTGCCGACCGGATGGCCAAGCGCCTGCATCAGCCGCGGCGGGGGGACGATCCCCTGCCGGGATGTCACCGCTGAACGGATCAGCACCTGATTGCAGCATTCGGATCCCTTCCACATGGACTGATCCATGTAGATGAAGCGATCATCCCAGCCGACCATGCGCGAGATCATCGTGAACCTCTCGAAGGCGCGGATTCGCCGCCGGTAGCGGGTCGAGTTTCCGGCGACGGTGATCCCCCAGCCTTTCTCGCGCAGAACCGGCAGCAGCCCGGTGCGGGAAGCCAGCGGGATCCGGCCCAGGTCGTACAGGGTCAGGGTGCGGCCGTTGTTCAACTCGATCCAGGGATCCAGATCCCATGGCCAGCAGCGATGGGTCGAGACATGCGCGTCCATCGGTCCAAGCGGCGGCGCGCCGCGGAACTTGATCATCTCCTTGGCGAAACGGATCAGCGGATACATCGGGCCCCCTTCTGTTGCCGGGCAGGGCCGGGCGTGGCCCGGCCCGGCGGCATCGTCAACCCGAACGCTGCGGCAACCGGGTTGCACGCCGGTGCCGGCACCTGCATAGAGGTCCGGACCGCGACGACGAGGGCACAATGGGAACGCTGTACGAGGCCTTGCAACTGATCCTGCAAGTGGTGTGGTTCGTGATGATCGTCCACATCATCATGTCATGGCTGATCAATTTTCAGGTTCTGAACCTGCGCCAGCCGCTGGTCGCGCAGATCTGGGACGGGCTGAACCGGCTTCTGGAACCTCTCTACCGTCCGATCCGCAACATCCTGCCCAATACCGGCGGGCTGGATCTGGCGCCGCTGGTCGTGTTCATCATCATCATCATCCTGCAACGCGCCCTGGCCAACAATGCCGGCTTCTTCTACGGCATGTGATGCCCAGGGACGTGCCCGCCGACGATCTTCTGAGGCAGGTCTGGGGCTTTGACGGCTTTCGACCCGGCCAGGGCGAGATCGTCGAGGCCGTGGCCCAAGGCCGCGAGGTTCTGGCGATCATGCCGACCGGCGGCGGCAAGTCGCTGTGCTATCAATTGCCCGCGCTGATGCGCGACGGCGCAACGGTCGTCATCTCGCCGCTGATCGCCCTGATGCGCGATCAGGTTCGCGCGCTGACCGCGGCGGGCGTGCCGGCCGGCGCGCTGACCAGCGGCAATACGCAGGACGAAACCGATGCGGTCTTGGCGGCGCTGGAACGGCGCGAACTGAAACTGCTCTACATGGCGCCGGAACGGCTGGCCTCGGGCGGGGCGATCAATCTGCTGCGCCGGGCGGGCGTCACCGCCATCGCCGTGGACGAGGCGCATTGCGTCAGCCAGTGGGGTCACGACTTCCGGCCCGATTACCTGCGCATCGGCGAATTGAAGCGCATGCTGGGCGTGCCTTTGGCGGCCTTCACGGCGACCGCCGATGCCGAGACGCGGGCCGAGATCGTGACCCGCCTGTTCGACGGCGCCGAACCCGTCACCTTCCTGCGCGGCTTCGACCGCCCCAATATCCGGCTGGCCTTTCAGCCCAAGGACAGCCCGCGCAAGCAATTGCTGACCTTCGTTGCCGCACGGCGCGGACAATCGGGCATCGTCTATTGTGCCAGCCGCGCCCGGACCCAGACGCTGGCGCAGGCGCTGAATGACCAAGGCCACAGCGCGGTCGCCTATCACGGCGGTATGGAAGCCGATCTGCGCCGTCGGGTCGAAAGCCGGTTCCAGCAGGAAGACGGCCTGATCGTCTGCGCGACGGTCGCCTTCGGCATGGGCATCGACAAGCCCGACATCCGCTGGGTGGTCCATGCCGACCTGCCGAAATCCATCGAGGCCTATTATCAGGAAATCGGCCGCGCCGGTCGCGACGGCGATCCGGCCGAGACGCTGACCCTCTACGGTCCCGACGACATTCGCCTGCGTCGTGCGCAGGTCGATGAGGGGCTGGCCGCCAATGATCGCAAGGGGGCCGATCACGCGCGGCTGAACGCGCTGCTGGGTCTGGCCGAGGCGACAGGCTGCCGCCGCCGCCGCCTGCTGGCCTATTTCGGCGAGGACATGCAGGCGGATTGCGGCAATTGCGATCTGTGCCTGACCCCGCCCCGGCTGTTCGACGGCACGCAGGCGGTGCGCATGGCGCTGTCGGCGATGCTGCGCACCGGTGAATGGTTCGGCGCGGGGCACCTGATCGACATCCTGACCGGACACACGACCGAAAAGGTTCGCGAACGCGGCCACGACAAGCTGCCGACCTTCGGTGTCGGTCGCGATCATTCGCGTGGCCAGTGGCAGGCGATCTTCCGGCAGATGATGGGCCTGGATCTGTGCCGCCCCGATCCGGAACGCCACGGGGCTCTGTTCCTGACCGACGCCGCCCATCCGGTTCTGCGCGGCGTGGACAGCGTAACCCTGCGTCATGACACGACTCTGCGGGCCAGGGGCGCCAATGTCCTGCGCACGCAGGTCGACGAAGAGGATGAGCCGCTTCTGTCGGCGCTGAAGGCCCGGCGCCGCGCGCTGGCCGAGGCCGCCCGCGTGCCTGCCTATGTCATCTTCCCCGACCGCACGCTGATCGAGATGGCCCGCCTGCGTCCTCAGGATCTGGACCAGATGGCGCGGGTCAGCGGGGTCGGGGCGAAGAAGCTGGAAAGCTATGGCACCGAATTCCTGTCGGTGATCGCAGGCGATCAGCCGGACATGCATCCCCACCGCCGGGCGCTGGCGGGCCGGCCCGAGGGCATCCTGTTCGACCGTCTGGTCGCGGCGCAGAACCGGCTGACGCGCGGCGAGGATGGAACCGAAAAGCCGCTGTCCTGTTCGACCGCGCAACTGCGCCGCATCGCCGAATCTCGCCCCGCGGACCAGGCTGCCCTGTCGCGCCATCTGGATGCCGCGCGCCTGAATCGCTTCGGTCCGGCCTTCCTGCGACAGATCGCCGAGAGCTGAGGCCGCGCCACGCGGCCCATCACCGCGTGCCGCCCGTGCTTTGCCTGACAGGCGGATTCCCGTCCGTTGCAGGGAAACATCGGCGCATCCGCGTTGATCCTGTCCGGCTTCTTGTCCGCCTGCGACGCCTGCGATCACCTGCTTGTCATCGCTCGTGCCGTAACGGGCGGTATCGCCGGAACGAAGGGTAATGGGAATGTGATGCGCATTTTCGGCCCGCCGCATCGTGACTATGTCTAGGTCGGGTGTGCAAGGCTGCCAGGCACAAGACGGATCGGAGGAAGAACATGAAACTTACATGGTCAGACGTGACACCGAAGGCCCACTGGCTGGATCGGCGTGCATTCATCGCGACTGCCGCGGCTCTGTCCGCCTCGCCGGCGCTGGCGCTAAGCGGCAAGCCGTCCGGGTTGTCGACCGACGAAAAGCCCAACACGCTGGAAGAAATTACAAATTACAACAATTACTATGAATTCGGCACCGGCAAGGAGGATCCCGCCCGCAATGCCGGCGGGCTGAAAACCGATCCCTGGTCGGTCGAGATCGGCGGTCTGGTGGATCGCCCCGGCTCTTACGGTGTCGAGGATCTTGCGCCCGAGAACACGCTTGAGGAACGCATCTACCGGCTGCGCTGCGTCGAGGGCTGGTCGATGGTCATTCCCTGGATCGGCGTGCCGCTGGCTTCGGTGCTGAACAGGGCCGGGATCCAGCCCTCGGCGAAATTCGTCGCCTTCGAGACGGTGACGCAGCCCGACAACATGCCCGGTCTGCGCTATCCGATCCTTGACTGGCCCTATCGCGAGGGACTGCGGCTCGACGAGGCGATGCACCCGCTGGCGATTCTGGCGACCGGATTGTATTCCGACCCGCTGCCGAACCAGAACGGGGCTCCGATCCGGCTGGTCGTGCCATGGAAATACGGATTCAAGTCGATCAAGTCGATCGTCAGGATCACCCTGTCCGACAGCCAGCCCTATGCCACCTGGAATGCAAGTCAGCCCAACGAATACGGGTTTTACGCCAATGTGAACCCGAATGTCGACCATCCCCGCTGGTCGCAGGCATCCGAGCGGCGCATCGGTGCCGGACTGTTCGCCGGACGTGAGGAAACGCTGATGTTCAACGGCTATGCCGATCAGGTTGCATCGCTGTATTCCGGCATGGATCTCAAGAAGAACTTCTGATGCGCAGAAGAATCAATGATGCACTGCGCCGACTGCCGGTCTGGGTCGTGTGGCTGGGGGGCATGATCCCGCTTGCTTTGCTGGTGTCGGATACGTTCTTCGGCGGACTGGGCATCGACCCGGTTCGCGACATCGAATATCGCCTGGGCCGGACCGCGCTCTATTTCCTGATCGCCAGCCTTGCGGTCACGCCGCTGCTGCGGATCGCGGGAATCAGTCTGATGCGGTTTCGCCGCGCGCTTGGGCTGATCTGTTTCACCTATGCGGGCCTGCATGTCCTGTCCTGGCTGGCGCTGGACATGGGGTTTCTCTGGGCGCAGATGGCCCGCGATATCGTGAAGCGGCCCTATCTGCTGTTCGGAATGGTGGCGTTCACGCTGCTGACGGCGCTGGCAGTGACATCGAACAACCTGTCGATCCGGCGCATGGGCGCGCAAGGCTGGCGCAATCTGCACAAGCTGGTCTATGTCGCCGCGCCGCTCGTCGCCCTGCACTGGATCTGGTCGCTGAAGACCTTTCCGGTCACGCCGACCTTCTGGCTTCTGGTGATTCTGTTGCTTCTCGGCCTGCGGGTCGTGATCAAGAGACCGCTGGCGCGCGCAAGACCGGCAAGGGCCTGAAGAAGGTTTTCGAAACAGGCCCTTGGCAGGAAATTGACGCGCAGGGCAGTTTTTTTGCGAATTTCCTCTTGCACCTTTGTTTTGTGATCCGTAGATACGCCTTCACCGATCG
>CEOS01093242.1_pt1 | contig 14469 bp, 15 predicted proteins | sample 530601 | NCBI WGS metagenome assembly CEOS01 (sample SAMEA2620666, study PRJEB7988) | marine metagenome | biome: marine biome (ENVO:00000447); feature: mesopelagic zone (ENVO:00000213); material: "saline water (ENVO:00002010), including plankton (ENVO:xxxxxxxx)" | depth 1000 m
ATGTGTCCATTAGGGCGTATGGGTTCGACTCCCATCCTGGGCACTCAAACATCTTTTATTCTCTTTATTTACAATACTTTATGTTTTTATATGTGTTTACAAAGGTGACGACTTCATTTATTTACACATTTCGATTCTAAATTTATATTTTATAAATCTTCTATTTATAAGCCTTCAAACTTATAACACATCAATATAAGTCCTTAGCCTAATTAAAATGTTAAAGTTTAAATTCATCATTGCATAACCGAATAGTTATGTTATATTTGAACTATAGAACAATGTATAATTTAAATTTTTAAACATTATGAATTACCAATTATTAGTATTCGACGTAAAATTTGTTTCAGAAGGCGGTAACGACATCGCTAAATTCAAGTTAACGATTCCAGAATTCCCGAAAGAAGGATGGATCATTAAAATTAATGAATCTCGTTTTGAGGTTCATTCAATAGAGCAAATAGACTACAGCAATGAAACCGCTGTGATCTTTTTAAAGTAAATCAAAAAGCCCCTCTTAGGAGGGGCTAATTAGAACAATAGTAATAATGTTTCAAACATTATGAACTTCAAAAATAACAATTATTATGGATATCCCTACAGAAATTAAGAAGATAGCTGATACTTTTGGAATGGGAAACCGAAAGTTGGCCGAAATTACCAATACTAGTTATGGTGTTGTAAAGCTTAATAACTCCCCAAAAGCTATTAGAAACAACTGGACCAAACAAGACCTGGAAAAGCTGATTAACTACATCAAAGAAGAAGCTAAAAAATTAAAATGTTAAAGTTTAAAAAACCTATTGCATAACTAAATAGTTATGTTATATTTGAACCATAGAACAATAAGTAATAACAAATTAAAACTCGGAAATTATGGAAACTACAAAATTTAACTTCGCAAAAAACTTCACTGCTAAAGCTGAAATGAGGGACTTAATGAGATTAGGTTGGGAATTTGATATTGAAGATACAATGAATGCTTTGGATCTTACAGAGGAAAATGCTTGGGATTATGTTTGTCAAACTTACCATGTAGAAATTAAAGTTGATGAAGACGGCTCTACTTTTTGGAGATACGTAAATACTCAGAAATCTAACAATGGGATTGATGAGGGTTCGGATAATGAAGCAACAGGAGATGATGAACAAACAATAGAAGACTTAAAAGAACTTCACGCTGAAGGGAATCTTTGGGATGAAAAAAACTTTATTGGATAAAAAATTCCGAGTCCCCGGCGATCACTTCAAAGGGGTTCGGTTTATCAAATTAAAAAAATAAAATATCATGAAAACTTATTTTATAATCGACGGCACAAATAACAATAAAGTATTAGGCGAGTTCGATAGCCCAGAAGAAGCTATGGCCTTTGTAGATGCAAAAGAGCATACAGAAAATTGGGAAAATAGCTGGGAAAATTTTGAGGATTTCAAAGACGAATTTTACACAGTTGATTCTGAAGAAATGGAAGAAGCAGTTAAAGCTTACGGAAATAGAAAAAGAAACTATTGGAACTAAAAACTAAACCCGGCATAACGACCGGGTTTTTTGTTGAGTTGTAAAGGAATACTTGACAAGTTAAAAAACACTTCCCAGTGTAAAACCTACACCCAACGCTCCTAGTATTTTAAGAATATCAATAAACCAGGTATTCTTAGGCTTTTCTTTTTGCTCGATCTCGTAAAGTTGCAAAGCCTGGTCTAAAGAATTTTGAAGCAAGCTAATACGCTGGTCTTTGATCTGGTTAGATTCGGTTAATTTTTGGTTAGCCGATTTATATTTCGCAATAATTAAATCGTTAGCTATGTTTTCCTGCCTGCGACGATCTAACTCTCTTAGCTGGCTTTCTACATTTTGAAGAAAACTAAGGCTTACTTTTGTCGAATCTTCTTGCGATAACCCCGTAAAGGCTATCAGCATCATTAATACGATAAGGCTCGTTTTCATATTCGTCGTTTTTAAGTTGCTCTTTTTGTTCTTCCAGATCCTGCGCGGTCTGTACATCTTCGTTTGCAGATTGGTCTAGCTTATCGGTTCTACTCTTCAGTAGCTGTTCCAGTTTTCTGTTTTGCTCGATTAATTGTTCTTTCTTTTCTTTTTCGCTCTCTAATAGATTGTCGAGCGAATTGATCGTTGAATTTTGATCTATAATGTAAATGATCGAAGCGGCCAGTGCAATGCCTAAAATAATGATCCATGTTTGCTGGGATAGTTTCATATGCTTAATTGTTTCAGAATGTAATAACCGGCACCGCCTGCAATTATCGTTGTAGCAATTGCTCCTATACGCTGGCCGGTTGAATAGTCCGGACTGAAAAGCATATAAATAAAACCGCAAAATGATATTAGGATCACTCCGGCCAGAAAAAATAAAATGAATTTAAAAATTGTTGTTTTCATGATTGATGTGTTATGATTATACTAAATGTAGATGTGATTTCGGAACACGCTTTTTAAGCTTCTGTTTAATTTCCCAAATCTGTAATTTTTGATCTTTGTTGATGTCGAAAAGTGGATTCCAGATAGCAACTTTTTCAGGTGTTAAATTTCGTGAATGCAAAACCCAATCGTCTGGCTTGCCTATCGCTGCAGGAAAGAAAACAGCTAGATAAATATCAGATAGCGTTTTCATGCGGTTTACATACTTTTTCAGATATAAATAGACATAGTCCATTTGTTCACACGCATTCATTTCCCTAAGTTGATCCCTAGTTGTTCCAACCTCTTGTGCTGCTACCTTACCGAATTGTATTAAGCCAGTATAGCCTAGAGAATTGGTAATGGAAGGGCTAAAAGTTCCTGCGCTCTCTAAATCTATTAAGAGCATTAAACTATCTACGGGCACCTTAAGTTTTACCGCCACGTCCTGAACTTTAAATAGAAACTCTTCGACTGAACATTTTAAAATTTCTGGATCTAGCTTTTCCGTAAATAGTATTTTTTCAAATGTGATCTTCATAACTATTCGTTTTTGATTGATGATGAATGATTAATCTTCGTATTCAGCTTGGTTCTTATTTTCCGTATCTGTATCACTGGAGAATAACTTTTGCAGATTACCGTCCTTTTTGAAATTAAATATCTTATCCATGATGTATTTTGGTGGATGTTCACCATCGGACCACACGAATATGTTTTTTAAAATCTTTGAACCTGGATAAAGAAGGGTGGCGACTTGAAACGATGCTATTATTCCATCCAAAATAGCACCTTCACCTATTGGTGAAACAATACCTTCCAGAACAAAATACACCAGCCACATTATACAGATCATTTTTACCGTTTTTAGAAATAGATCTTCCCAACTGAATCTACCTACAAATTCACTTTTCTTTAAATGCACCCATCCACCTATTGCAGAATTGACAAAAACAAAACCCATAGCAAAACCTGTGAATGATTGGTTGTCTGCAAACCACATATTTAGCGCACCAAGAAAGAAAGCGATAGTGCTAAAAAGCCATGATGATTTTATGTAGGCTATAATTCTATCGATTGTAGTTTCACTTTCCGCAAAAACTAACATTGCATGAACTAAATAGGCTAATAATTTTTTCATTTTATTTTAATTTCAATTCAGGATGCCTTTCGTAAAACGCATCGATACTTGCATATTTATTTTCGAAATTCAAAAACCTGATCTTAAGGGTATAACGGTAATTAGGCTGCGCACCGCAATGAATTTGCAGAAATACCCATTTTCCTAGTAGATTTTTCCAAGGCAAACATCGCGCATAAAAGAAATATTCTTTCTTATTATCGATAGTATAAGTTAGATGTATCTTGCCGGGGTTATTTTCGTTAGGTGGCATGCTGTAAGCGTTATCTATGCCGAAAGAATTAACTAGATAATTAAGCTTTGTGATCTTACCGAATAAAGGTGTCCAAACTTCAGTTTTAAACCACCAATGCGAATTTCTAATGCAGTTCCATTTCCATGCAACCCACCACTTTTCTTTTCCGTAGTGCTTCCAGTATCGTTCATGCCTGTATCCGTATGGGTTGTTCCAATGGAAGAACCACATTATAACAGGAATTCTAAACCCTAGTAAGTAACTCCAATAATTAGGAAAAAAGAAAATAAATTGAAGGATGTAAAACAGCCAATCAACTAATAACCATGCTATGTATTTTGCGTATTTCATTATTTGAATATGAAGTATAGAATTAGTATTATAGGTAGAATCAACCACGGTTGAAACACGTTGTACCACTTAGATTTAACGTACTCCATGCTTACTCCGAAATGATTTACAAACTTTTTAGACAGTGATTTTTGGTGAACTTTCTGAATCCCTGTTTTAGTTCTTAACCCGTTCAAATAGTCAAGCATCGACCAATCATCCAGATCTTCCCAATTCGATTTTGGATTGTGCCATTTTTCGATAAATAGTGCCACTAAGACTATGAAAGGAATGAAGAAAAGAAACTCGAAAAAGGAGTATTGAAACCCGAATTTCACGGCATTAAATAACCCAATTCCTGCTATTGTAATTGCGATAAGAAATGATGCAAAAAGCAGATCTATGTAAAAAACGGCTCCACCTACTTTCTTAAAAAGCTTACGGTTAAAAATTTGATTGATGATGTTTTTCATGATTTTATAATTGTTTTAAATTTTTCAAATCCCATGTCGAATAAAAAAGCCCATCCTCTTTCTCATTGAGATATAGATGCGCTAACTCTTTCTCTTCTTCTATATATATTTCCCAATTTCGTGTAAACTGAGAATTATTAAGAATTGCAAGCTGTTTTTTGAATTCTAAGTTTGAATTTGACTTGGCTACAATTAACTGCTTGGTTTCATTGCCGGCTCCGAATGGCAATACAGAACTCTCTGAGCTACCGATATACCACCACTTTCCATACATTTCAAAGAACCATCCGAAAGAAGGCACATAGCGACGATTCCCTTCAATGTTATCAAGCACGTTGACAATTTCGCCACGTTGAAAAGTTAATCCATCGACAGTCGTCGAGTACTGCCATTCGCCTATATATCCGGTTTGAGCATTTGATCCTTTCCGGTAATGCGTGCCTATTATACCGGCTTGTGTCTCCCAAAATTTCAGATATCCGGTGTGCTGATCTTCAGGGAAAGTTCCAAGTGGATGCCCCTCGTAAGTCCAATCAGCGGTGTGTAATTCACCGCCTGTGGTCGTAATCAACTTGGTTTCTTGATGCCCGTTATTTTGTGGGTCATTAAGCGTTGTATGATAATAGAGGTGTATAGGTCTATCATTTTGCGGAAAACGCATCAAAAAAGGGGTTTCCGCTTGATAACCGTCTATTATAAGCCCTACCTCTTCGAAGTCAGAAAGATTTAGGTTGTTACCTTTGCCCCAATAAATACCACCTTGACCGCTATCATGATCGGTAGAGTAGAGAAATATATACTTCTTGTCGCAAGTTAGTTCAGGGTAATCACTGGCCAAATACGGGCGAAACCAGTAAATAGAATCTGGCGTGTAATTGGCTGAATTAAGTTTCAGTTCTGGGGGTTGCTTTTTAATATCAGCCGAAACATTACTCGTATAACCGCAGCTTTGCATTAACATTTTTTGAATCATTACGCGTCGATTTTTGCGATTATTTCAGTTATTTCTACCGCCGTTTTTTCGTTTGAAAAGTAAATATCACAGTTTGAATAACCGTTAAATGGATTATTGCCCGCAGCCATTCCGGAGCTAAGAATATTTGTTTTCGTTACTGTTGGTATAGAAGCGTTTTCAACTTCAAGAACACCGTCAACATAGAGATCTAATTCCTTGGCAAGATTAGCAACAGCGACAACTGTATGCTCGTTTGAATTCGCCACTACAGAACTGTTAATTTCCGTAATAGCATCAGAACCATCACTCATAAGGAATTGATAGTTGCCTCCTGACTTGTATTTCAGTTGGAATATTTTTTTTGGAGTATCGAACGTCGTAGAATAGCTACCTAGAAAAATACCGTTGTGATTTGTCAATGGCGCATTTCGCGAAATCATCGTGAATGCATTATCTGCCCAGTTAAACGAATCTGAAGTAGCTAATACATCATCGACTCCATCCCATTTGATTTGCGGTTTGGAATTAAAAGTAATTAAGGCCCCATTTGCTATTAATTGCGGCTGAGCAGCGTTCGTTGTGTTAACCTGGTCGAAAGTACCGATTTCACCTTGATTGTAACGCTTAACAACATACCCATTATTACTGCCTATCCATGTGCCTAAATCACCACCAACTGAGACAGGTGAAGCAAGCGAAATTTTCCCATTCGCATCAAAACCTACGTCTGTAGTGCTATTATCTGAATCACGTCTTATCTGAACGGCGTATACGGCACTTTCATTAAGTTTTTGAAGAGCATACCCCACTTTGAATTGGTGAGTCGCATATAAGTAATTAGAAACTTCCGCCACAATTTCTATTACGTCATCAAAACTTGAGATATAGCCATTATCGATGGTAAGGTTGATGAAATCCCCAACTATTCCAGTAACTTCTAAATCAAATGAAATTTCATTTTCGGAAACTATAACAATATTAGAAACATTTCCATTTTCAGCGCTTACAGTTGTGCCGGGAAATATGTTTTCACCTTGTATTGTTATAGTATAATTTTGACCTTCTTCAACTTCTGTGTTTGATATAGAATTGATTACAACGGCTCCCGAAGTTCCAGCCTGAAGTGCCCCAAATATTCGAAATACATTAGTACTTTCGAATATTATACAAGCTCCTGAATACTGTTGATTAATCACAAATTCATTCAGAGAGTTTCGAACGCCTCTACCTCTAACATTAGATCCCTCCAAAATTTTTAATTCACCATCACCTTTTCTCCAAATATTTATAATGTCAGTGCTTTGAAAAATGTTCTCGTTAACGATTACATTTTGATCAGAATTTGAGTTGAAATTAATGATTCTATTTAATCCTTTGTCTTCCGAAATAAGCGCGTAATTCTCGTCCGTAACTGTTTTCTCGATATTAACAGGTTCTGAGGTTCCCCCATCCGAATCTTCAAGGTTCGATATCCTTAACTCATGGTTTGCAATATCATCTTCGTTATCTTCAATACGTAGGAGTTGGTCTGCATCATTGGCATCACTATGCGCTATAGCATTTGCTTCAGCAGCATCGGCTTTTGTTTGAGACCCAGTTTTGGTTTCAACATCGATTATGGTTTGCCCAAAATTATCAACCGTCTGCTTGTCCTCATCTGTGTATCTTTTAACACCATTAACACTTTCATAAGCCTGAGCTATTTCTTCAGGAGTACGTTCCTTGAAAAATAATTTACCTTCAGCATCTTCACTTAGCGAATTCCCGGCATTAGGACTTAAGCCAACAAAAGGCGATATCTCGCCAATCTTAGTATTAAGGGCATTGATCTTCGCAGAAATTTTATCCGCAAAATCATCTAATATTTGCTTAATTGTTGGCATTATATATCCGTTGCATTTTCTAATCTATCGGCATAATCGGTAGTTCTTACCGCTTCCAATTCACTATCCTTGGCGTAATAACTCGCTGATTGACCGTTTAACTTTGCACTATCCGCTGCCTTGAAAGTATCACGTCCTTTTATGTAGGAAGGGTCTTGACTATCGGTAATTGACAAATCACTTTGTGGGTTAACCTGAATGTTTACCTCATCGATCACACGCTGTACAATTGCATCTATATTATAATCTACCATTACATTCAATTTTAAGGTCAAAGTCACCAGTTTTCGTTTGATATCCACCTTATAGCCTTCAGTCATATAAGCTTGAAAACCGCGGTCGTGATATTCAAAAAATCTAATTCCTTCTTTAGCTAATAACCGATTTAATGCGTTTATTTTGATTGTCATTTCTGCCTTAGATGCGTAGATGCCATTTACCTTTACTTCAAGTTCTTGAGGTTCTCGATATACACTTAAGTAATTGGTTTGAAATACCGTTTGAGAAGAGGCTTTTAGTTTCGATATTTCCGAAAGTTCAGCACTTTCAACCAGCAAACCGAAATTAGCCAGCAAATCATAACCATCGATTTTTACTTTTGATTTTGCCGGTGAGGCAGTGGGTAATGGTCCAGAAAGATCAGGGTTGAGTTCTACAAAAATGATCTGTAAAGACTTCCCGGTTTTGTAGGACTTCTTAACTTCTATTCGATCCAGTCTTACCTGATAATTTCCGTATTCGGTTTCAAATGTTTGATTTCCTGTGATCGCACGTAGTGTTTCCGAAGTTTCCAAAAATGATCCTTTTCGATTATCGAAGAAAGCATCGACCACAATTTGACGGGTGCCAAAATAAATATCTTCTGCACTTACCAACGGTTCTATCTCATCGCCCCAATCATAAGTGGTTTCCCCTTCGCGCTTTGGAAGGTCAAGAATGCCATTGATAAATTGCACAATGATTCCAATATCTTTAAGTAGTATATCTGCGAATTTTTCCATTTAATCTGCTCTACCTTGATAATTTGCTAACCAATAGGCTCCGTCATCTATTAACGTCCACATATCACCATCATTAATATCTTCATAGTCTTGCTCTCTTGATGTTAATAATTTTCCGTGAAATCCAATCGGAGCATTAATTCTCTTTATTTGTATTCTTCTTCCAGGTTTAGAATTATTAGGTTCTGGCAAGTAGATGTGTAGATCTTGAGTATTATAGCAGCTAAGAACTTCGTCTGTAGGTTGTATATCATATCTAGTCTGAGTTTGAGGTATTCTTTTTACTCCCACATAACGACCGTGTGACTTTAGATCCCAAAACACACCTCCATAGGTATCAGCTTTAGATCCTGCATAGCTATTTTCAGCAAATCCAACTACCCCTGCGGCATAAGCAGGAGTATTTCCATAAGTAAGACCTCTCGGAAGACTTCCTTTTCCATTACCAATAATAGAAGCAGTTACACGTGTTCCGTTAGGATCTTCCACAACTTCTCCTCCATATTTACCTATAACCAAACCATTAGGAGAAAAAGCCGATTCTACACCTTCAAATTCCGCGCTTATTCTTCCGGTTCTTGCATCAATAAATAATGTTTGTTTTACAGAAATTGTACGCCCAGAATCGTTAATTGTATTCCTTTTAGTAACAAATTTCATGAAACCATATTCTCCATTAAGCTGTACGGTGGGTTCGTTATTCGCTTCGTTACTTGAATCTATATAAGTGGATTGGCTAACAATCATTCCGTTTTGAATAAGCCACTTCCCGATATTGGCATTTTGAGCCAATAACGTTTCTGTTGCTAGAATCTCGAAATTATCGCCAATAAGTTGCCAGTTCGCTTCGATCCACTGCGCACGTTGGTGATCTTGGCCAATGTAGTAATACCACTCTTTGAATTCCTCTTCTCCTTCCTTAACAATCCGATAGACGTAATCCCTACGGTTTTGATTATTATAATAGTAGTTCGCCGGACTGAATTCACCACGATTCACATATAATGGTGCTGTTAATCCCCGAACATTATTAAACACCCGGTTAAACTGTTCATTGTAATATTTATCGTTCTGGTAGATGTCGTTTCTGATATCGCGCTGATCCCCCATGACCTGAGAAAAGTAACTCATGGTGACCTGGTTCCCGATTTCTAGAGTATAGGTAAACGGACTATTTACTTTTTGCGTAAGCCCTAAAACACGGGTTTCAAATTCGATCCCAAAATCTTCATCAATTAACGTAACAATATCCCCAAGTTCAATATCAATTTCTTTTCGTCTAAGCTCCGGGTAATGCGGCAACACCTTATAAATAACATTTGGTTGCGAATAAGTATCAATATACTCCTGCGCTCGTTCTTGCAGTTCCTCTTCGGCATTATCAATATACGCCTGTGGCATTTCAATATTTATCAGTACATATTTATCCCCTACACGCGGCTTAAATGTTTCATTTGGCGTGGTGAAATTACTATCATCGGTGTATGGGATAAGTACAATTTCCTTATTGTTTGGGTTATACCGGTCAATTTCATATTCACGGCCGGCCAGATCACCAGTATTGAAAATTACTTTTGCGGTCGCACCTCCAATCAACTGATCGTTAATATTAAAATCAATCCCAGTATCGGTGAAGGTTCGATAATTAGAAGATGAAGCCACCACGCCTTTTAATCGTGGATAAATATCTTCAAAGTATTTCGCTCGTTCTATCGTACCAAAAACCTCCACATTTTTGGTAAGCTTTGGTATTTTTAGTCGTTTCGATCCGTAGTCTTTGGTAATATTACGTTCACTTCCAAAAGGATATAACACCGTCACCAACTCCCCGTTTTGAATAGTTTGGCGTTCTATTTCCCGAAGTTCTTTTTTGTACCGAAAAGTAAGCCCCGTTTCTTTACCGATCTTTTTTCGGAAAGTAAGCTGGTAGCCTTTTATCACAAATTCGCACTCAAATTCATTAGCGATTTGATCCAAGGCGGTGAGGCAATTCACATTATTGAATCGCATATTCTTTCCTTCGGTTTGCTCTACATAATCAGCATAGTACGTACCACCTTCGGTGCCGTAGATACGATTCATATTATGCAGCACCAAGCTTACCATATCGATAGCGCTTCCAAACAAATAGAATTCTACTTCTTCGGTATCTGGATTCTTTAGCTGAACATTGTTGTATAGGTATTGATCGGATTTGAATTGAATATCATAGGTGAAAGCGTTTTGCGATTTTTTGATCTGCGGTTCGTCCAGGATGGTGTACCTGGCATTTTTGAATTCTACAAAATCACCTATCTGTATATCATATTTGAAACCTTCCGAAGTAAACCGAGAACGAATAAGATCTTGCCCGGAAATCTTTTGGTTGAGTTCCGTGTTTTGGTCTACTTCTATATCTTGGATTTCGGTTTTTACGCCTTCTATTATGCGGTATATCTTCACAATCGCAGTTTTGCTGCAATGTACTTTTCAATCAAGGGTTAAGGGATTTCCCTTGTGCTAGATATGCGTAGATGCTAATTATTTGTTTATATTGGTGGCAAATTTTGATGTTATGAAAAAAATAATTCTACTTTTAACCGTTATTCTTTTTATTAGTTGTTCTAGTGATGATTCAAATGAAGATTTCAATCCTACTTTGGAAGATTTAATTGGCACCTATAATTTACAGTCTTATACATATGAAGATGTTCAAATGGATGTTGATGAATGTGATTTAAAACAAAAAGTTGAGTTTTCTAGTGATGAAATAAAAATAACTGGTGCTTATTGGAATGACAGTTTTTTGAATGAAGATTGTCATGTCTATTCGAATACATATCGGTTCTTGTTAGAAGGAACTTATATAAATATTGAAAATAATGGATCTTTTTCTTATTCAGGAAGATTTATAGACAACAATACAATTAGAATTAGGACTTACTATGATGGTATGACTGGACAATACATTTACAAAAAATCCAATTAACTTCTTGATTGAAAATTAATAATCCCGTTTTCTATAGTTGACATTCTAGCATCCATGGTTTGTAATGTTTTATCCATAGTTTGTAAAAACCGAGTGTTTGCAGCAATTTCAGATAAATAAATACTGCTACGATTAGCAATATCTAGGCTTTGACGTACATCAATTCGAATGGCGTTTAAATAGCCCTCTAAAACATTAGCGGTATCTTCTGTAATGTTAGTTATCGCGCCAGCCAATCCAGGTCTGTTATTTTGTTGTGTTCCAAAAGGATCAATACCGGCATTACCCATAATGTCTTCTAGCCCTTCCCAATATTGTCCGGTTTGTTCAATTAAATTATTCCATTGATCTCTAAGGTCCTTAATTTCTCCTGTGCTTAAATTATCATCTTCACTTATTGCTTTATAGAAGTTATTCATAAATTCTTCTGCGCCTTTACCTACAAAATTATTAAGCAAGATATTCAACATTGCTTCTCTCATTGTATCTTCGAAAGTTTCCGCAAATTCATCAATCCCTCTTTTTCCATCACGCAAACCCTGAATAATACTATCAGCTAAGGTCGATTGTGTGGTTCCTGTGAAATACTCATCAAATTCATCCTGACTATCTGCAATTTCCTTTCGTATTTCGCTAAGCTTATCTTCTGCATCATTAAGCATTTGCGTGAACAAATTCCTGTTATTTTCACCAATAAAATTATCTACATCTTTCCATAGTGCAAGTTGTTCTTTTGAGTAATCAACAAGATCTTTATATTTTTCTTCTTGAGCTCTTAAATTTTCTATAACTTTCTTTCTAGCTTGACTCCCCTCAGCGCCATATAGTTGACCAAGTGAATTATTTAGCCTTTTGATAGATCGATCTAAGCGATCCATTTGTTTTTCAAACTCACTAGGCCCATTATCACCTCCTGCTATTTGAGATCCTATTGCAGCAACGGCACTAATAGCAGCTCCAATATAATTTCCAGTAGCTAGTTGAACTCCTACATTTGCAAATTGATCAGCAAGACTAGACATTTTATCCAAAGCATCAGCAACATCTTCATTTCCAAATTTTCTAAACATTGATGAAGCTTCACTTATACCTGAAGTAATATCACCCATACGGTCGCTGAATCTATTAATGATCTCTTGATCTGCAGACCTAAATTTTTGAATGGCTTCTTGTTCTTCTTGAGATTCTTTCTTTGCTATTTTAACTTTTCCTTTCCATTTTTCCCTATATTTGATCAGCTCTTTATAACTTAAATCTTCAAGTCTTAAATAAACGCTTTCATTTGCATCATTAATTTTTGCGGCACCATCAATAGCAGTTTGTATTTTCTGTTCTTGCTTTTCAATTTCTTCTCTTAAAATGTCTCGATCTTCAGTATTTGTAGCTGCATTAAATTTTTCTCGGAGTTCTTCGAGTTTTATGCGCATTGCATTAATGGAAGTTTCATCTAATTTAAGATCTAGAATAATAGGTTGCGACTGAATACTCGAAACCCCTTGAACCTGTGGTCGATTTAGATTAATACCATTATTTTGAGCGGCCACCGCGATAGCTGTTTGCCTGGCGAAATTCTGTGTTTTGTTTAACTGGTTTTGGTAAAATTCGCCTAAATTCTTCCCTTGCTTTAATAGCTCTTGGTTTTGGGCGTCCGCACTTTCTTTACCTAATTGAATAACGGCCGCTTCATATTCCTGATACGCTTTTTCACGTTGCTTCAGGAAATCTTTGTATTTATCTAATTCGGTTGCAGCATCACCGCCACCGCCTGTAAAATCGGTGTTAAGCATTCTTTTTCGTTGCTCAACTGCTTTTTTTATTTCTTCATTGTCAATTTTAAGGAATGGAGCCAATCCTTCAATTTCCTGAACCTTATTGATATCAGAAATGGTTTGCAATATTTCTTGTCTAGCCTGGTAAGCTTCTTTGATTTGCCAGTAATCAAAATCCTCAAATAGTTTTAAATCATTAAGATTATTAGTTCCCTCAATATCTCTAATGATTTTTTGATACCCATCTGCATTATCATAAATTTCCTTATTAACTTCTAATCTTCTTTTTTCTTTTTCTAATAATTTTTCGTTTGCGTTATTTGAGGATTCTGTAAACAAATTTATATTTTCAACTCTTTTTTCTAAAGCATTCATGAGATTATATCCCTCATCTAAAAAACCCCATTTAAATTTTAATTTTTTATTATCCTGAAGATCTTCTAAAATTTTCTGAGGAGAATCGCTTAATGAGAAATTAAGGGGTATATTTTGCGTATCGGCATATTCTCTTAATTCTTCTAAAACGTTGAAAAATGCTAATTTTTGTTCGTCTGCAGCTTTTCTAAATCCTTCAGCAGTTCTTTTCGCATCCCTATATTGTTGTTCTGCCCCTGATGTTTCTAATCTTCGTTGTTGTTCTTCATTAATTTCTCTTAAAGCATTTCTAACACCTATTAAAGAAACCTCTAAATTATCCTCGTTTATTTTATCTGTTTCTAAACTTTGAAGATATTCTGGATATTGATCTTTTAGTTTGGTTAATATCTCGAGTTTTTCATCAAAAGGCGTATTACTATCCTCAAGCGTAGTTTTTAAAATCCTGAATTGTCCAGCCTGTTTTCGTACTGATTCTGTAACGGAATCACTACCGTCAATCACCTCGTTTACAAAACCAGCAAAGTCATTGCTTACCCCTACCAAACTATTTCCCAATTCCTCGGTATACGATTTAATCCTATTAGTTAGGATCTGCCAGGCGTTCACATTGGAGCCTGCCATACGATCAAAAGCGACCTCCGCACTACCGGCAGCATTCGCCATTTCCTGAAGATCAGCAGCCGCACCTTGCGCATTTGGACCAGCAATAGCAAGTATAGCATTCATGGCTTCCATTCGGCCAGTCAATTCCTTAATACCAGTTTGTGAACCATTCGCCTTGTCGTATATTGCTTGAAAAGCATTTTGTAAGGTCATAGATTTAGCGGCACCATCCCCAAGTACTTCTCCAACCGATTCAATCGCAGATCGAATTTGTGTCATGGCTTGAGAAGTGGGAACACCCTGTTTCGTGAGCG
>CEOS01079535.1_pt1 | contig 14434 bp, 11 predicted proteins | sample 530601 | NCBI WGS metagenome assembly CEOS01 (sample SAMEA2620666, study PRJEB7988) | marine metagenome | biome: marine biome (ENVO:00000447); feature: mesopelagic zone (ENVO:00000213); material: "saline water (ENVO:00002010), including plankton (ENVO:xxxxxxxx)" | depth 1000 m
CCAATCAGTGCGCGCTTGAAAATGTGGGGGTTCTCGACCGCTTACAAATATGGGCGGCTTTGCCGCCGGTGAGATCTATCCTCTGAGAACCTTTGGCGCTCGGGTAGGATACCGCTTCTAAACAGGAGAAGCACAGGAAGGCTGGCGGTCGGGCGACGGCCGCCAGCCTTCCTGCCGAATTGGTCAGGTGGCCTATGGAAGCCTCAGGCGGGGCATCGGCATTTCCGGACAAGGACGTGGATATCGAACGACCCACCAACTCAGTGACAGGCCGTTGGCATATATGAACGCACTACAATATGAAGGCCTGGCTTCGGCCGAGGTGGCGATCGACGAGGCCCGAAACGGCCGAATGCTGATCGTTGTGGATGATAATGCTGGCCACGAGTTGGGCAGTTTGATCATTCCGGCCCAAATGGCCACGCCGGACGTGATCAACTTCATGGCGCGGTTTGGCAAGGGTCTTATCTGTCTGGCAATCACGGCTGGTCGCGCGCGGGAACTGGATCTCGACCTGCTCGGCACGGGAACTGAGCAACAAGACGGACAGGCATTTACTACCTCCATCGAAGCTAGGCACGGCGTATCGACAGGCATTTCGGCGGCCGATCGGGCGCGCACGATAGCCGTTGCGATCAATACATCGAGCAGCAAGGATGATATCGTAACGCCAGGTCATGTATTTCCGATCATCACCCGCGACGGTGGCGTACTCGTCCGCGCTGGTCATGCCGAAGCTGGCGTCGATCTGGCAAGATTGGCGGGGCTTAACCCGTCAGCAGTCATCTGCCAGATCATCGGGAGTGAAGGGGCCATCGCAACGCCGACGGAGTTGTCGGCACTTGCGCGTGATCATCAGCTAAAGATCGTCGCGTTGCGGGACCTGATTGCGTACCGCAGGCGGCACGACCATGTAGTGGAGCGTGCCGCCCAGGTCACGTTCAGGAGCAACTGGGGCGGCGAGTGGACGGCGATCACCTTTCGGAATCGCGCCACGGGCACGGAGCAGATCGCGCTGGTAAAAGGGGATATAGACCCGAGTAGGCCGACACTGGTGCGGATGCATGCGATTTCCACATTGATGGATATATTCGGCGCCGAGGGCGAAGGCGCAGGCGTCCTGCGTAGATCAATGGAGATCATCAACGAGCGGGGCAGCGGCGTAATCATCGCTGTCAATCGAGTGAGAAATGACCGGTTTTCCATGGCGCTTCGTGCTCGTGCCGGGACCCTCTCGGCTACCGATATCGAACAATTGCGGGATTATGGGGTGGGAGCGATGATCCTGTCCGAACTGGGTATCGAGGAGATGATCCTGCTGACCAATGCAAAGCGCACGCTGGTGGCTTTGTCGGGCTACGGGCTGAAGGTGGTTGGCCAAGAGCCCGTCATTGCCGACCTTTAGATATCAGGGGCAGATCGGCCCCGGCTGGAAGCAATGATTACAGAAATGTGACGCAATCGGGCTTGGCGCGGGAGGTGCACCAGTTGTTGATGCTGTCTTGTGGGTCTGCATACCCCATCGCGATGCCGCCAATGATTTGCAGATCGCCTTGCAAGTTCAATATGTCTTTCACCGCATCTGACTGGTGAGACCAAGATGCTTGGGGACAGGTGGCCAGCCCTTGCTCGACCGCAAGGAGCATGATGCTCTGCATCAAGATTCCCATGTCGAGCCATTGCGAATGCCCCATCCGGGATTCGATGGCCAACAAGATTCCCACAGGGGCACCGAAAAAATTGAAGTTCTTCGCCGCTTGGCGCAACCGACCTTTTTTATCGTCTCGTTCAATCCCGATTGCGTCGTAAAGAGCTTCTCCATTTTCAAATCGTCGACTTCTGTACGGCTCCCAGAGATTGGCGGGATATGCCGGGTATGCTGAGCTTTGCTGCTGGGAAGACGGGCGTGTGGCGACTGCTTTGCAAAAACCGTCCAGGGCCTGGCCTGTCATGACATAGACGTGCCAAGGCTGGAGATTGCCCCCCGACGGAGAGTCTAGCGCGGTATAGACAATATGTTTCAGCAAGCTGTCTTCGACCGGCGTGGAGGCAAAGGCGCGCGTGGACCTGCGGCGGGCCATTGCGGTTGTCACATCCAAGCGGCCGTCATCTTCCTGTGTCACCTTTCTACTCCTATTCCTTCATCATGGTGATTGCCGCATGATGGCGATCAAGACCGGCCAGAACCAAAGCGAACTGAGTCATCAGAAGGGGTCGCGCCTTGTCCTCATAAGGCTTCACGAAGCATTTCGAGCATTGCGCCTGCTGCCAAGAATTAAACCCTTCCGATGGCATGCGGTAGAACGAGCATTTAATGACCGGCTTCGAATTTTTCGAAGGCGGATTTATGCCTGTGCCAGAATTGGGGGCCACCCCGATATCGGGGCCAGCCCAAGCCGGAAGTCCACAGGACGTCGAGATCGGTCAATCGTGCGATGTCCCCCCGGTCGGCCAAGGCCTGTCCGTTCTCTGCCAGCCGCGACAGGGCGTCTTCGATGTCAGAACCGGGAGCGTTTGTGCTGGCGGTCAGCGCCGTTTGGTTGCAGAACGTGGGGGAAAATCCGAACGCCAGCAATGCGTCCGATGCGGTCGTCTGGCTCAATGAAGGCTTCGTGTTCTGCTGATCGCCATGCTGCTGAACGGCGTCGAGGAAAGCGCGTCGTTGGTTTTCGGCTATGGATACGCCGTCTGCCTGCGTGAAAATCGCTTGAACTCCCAGGGTTTTGGCGAAGTTCATGGCATGCGCCGCGCCGACGGATGCAGTCCCTCTGGCTGCGATTATTTCGATAAAAGTTAACGCGCCGTTCCGCTCAAGTGGAACAAGCCCGAACAAAGCATCGGAGTTTTCGTTAAGCAGGACAGGGAAGTTCTCGTTTGCCTCCGGGGCGAGAACAAACAGGGGCTGCTGCGCCGTAGGTTTGTGGCGCATAAGCGCTGCTTCGACATCCGTACCCATGCATAGCAGATAGCTGTCGTCTGTCACGGCAGATGTAAGCGTCAGACCAGCTCTGGTAATCGCCGCTTTGAAGGGTGAGGGCAATTGATCCGGTATAGCATCGACGGCGCCAAGCAGCGTAATGGCCGGCGCCAGCTTATCCGGGCTGGAAACCTGGAATGGAAGTTTGAACGCTTGCCGGTCAGCGAAGAAAAGATGGCGCAGCGCCAAAGAGTGAGGACTCTGGACCAGCAGCTCAAACTCGCGCCTTTCCTTTTCAAGCCCCGCTTCCAACGGCAGCGACGCTGCCGCTTCGACACATCGGAGGATGGCCTGCGGCGCCAGATAGCCTCTGAAGGTTTCCATATTCTCCTTCTCGAAACTCTGGAAAACGCTGGGATCGAAGAGATACTCTTCTCTCGCCCGATCGCGCGTTTGAGACTTTCCAGCCGGTCTGGATGCAATATGGTGCGCGAACGTCTTTGCAGCTGGTAGCAACGGTCCTTCCTGGACGACCAAGTCTACCAGACCCAAGGACCGTGCTTCTTCCGCCCCGATCGAACGGCCGCTGACGAGAAGGTCCAGCGCCGCCGCGATACCGATAATGCGGGGCAGACGCTGCGTTCCCCCAGCGCCAGGCACCAGCCCCAACTTGACTTCTGGCAGACCGACGCGCGCGTCGTGTGTAGCGACGCGATAGTGGCAAACCAGCGCCAGTTCCAGGCCGCCGCCAAGGGCAGTCCCGTGGATCGCAGCGATGACCGGCTTGCGGGATTTCTGGATCAAGTCCTGAATTTTTTCCAGCGAAGGTGCCTCTTTCTGCTGGCCGAATTCCGTAATCTCTGCGCCCGCTATGAACGTGCGGCCCGCGCAAGCCAAAATAACGGCATCGATCGCATCGTCGGACGCGGCCCTTGAAAATGCGCCAAATAAACCGCTGCGAACGTCCGCGGACAGAGTGTTGACTGGCGGCGAATCTATGATGATCGATGCGATTGGCCCATCAACCTCATAAGACGTGACTGCGTTGATGTGCATGATCGTCATATCCGGTCGATGATCATGGCCGGAGCCATGCCACCCGCAGCGCAGAGGGTGATCAGGCCCGTCGATTCATCTCGACGTTCCAGTTCGTCCAGCATCGTTCCAACCAGCATGGCTCCGGTCGCCCCGATCGGATGGCCGAGCGCTATCGCCCCGCCGTTCACATTGACCTGCGCTGGATCGATGTTGAGATCCCGCATGAATTTGAGCGGAACGACAGCGAAGGCTTCGTTTACTTCGAAGAGATCAATGTCTTTGAGCGCCATGCCAGCGTTCGCCAATACCCGCTGCGTGGCAGGAACAGGTCCATTGAGCATCAAGGTCGGATCGACTCCAACGGTCGTCATCGCCCGGATGCGCGCGCGTGGCCTCAATCCGTGAGCCTTCGCGTAATCTGGGCTGACCACAAGGACGGCCGCTGCCCCGTCCACAACCCCGGAACTATTCCCGGCATGATGCACATGGTGAATCTCGACGCCCGAATATCGTCGCTCCACCAAATCCCGCATGGTTTCACCCGTATGGTCAAACGAGGCGTCGTATAACGCAGCGAAAGCCGGCTTCAACGTGGCCAGCCCCTCCAGCGTGGTGGAGGGCCGGGGATATTCGTCGCGGGAAAGCGCCAGACGGTCATCATCAGCATGGATGGGCACGATCGAACGCGCAAACCAGTTATTCTCGATCGCAGCCGCTGCCCGCTGCTGGCTGGAACAGGCGTACTGATCCACGTCTACGCGGCTAATGCCTTCCAGTGTCGCGATGAGGTCAGCGCATATGCCTTGGTGCGGCTGCGGATGAATGGCGCGCAGATGCAAATTTCCTGAATCTACCAGGCCGCGTGCCGGCAAGGTCGAGCTGTGCGACATGGATTCCACGCCCCCGGCGATCACGCATTGCTGCTGGCCCGAGAGAATTGCCATGGCGGCCAAACTTACGGCGCTCAACCCGCCTCCGCAGAAGCGATCGACGGTCAGGCCTGGAACAGAGGCGTCGAGACCGCCATCCAGCGCCGCCATGCGGGCGATGCAATATCCCTGCTCGCCAAATTGGGTCCCACACGCAATGATGACATCATCGATATGTTTGCGGTCCATGCCGGTTCGTGTCGTCAGCGCTTCAAGAAGCTGAGCGAGGATGCGTTGGGGATGGATGCCGACCAAGCTGCCTTTACCAACCCGGCCAATGCCTCTTGGCGATCGGGCGGCGTCTATGATCCATGCTTCCTTCATTCGATACGCTTCCTGTTATTTTGACATTCGAGCAGCCCAATTGATGCGAAGGCAGCCTAGACGGGGGGACGCCCGAATTCGGGTTTTCTCTTGTCGAGAAAGGCCCTGATGCCTTCAGCCGCGTCGGGAGACGCACCTGCCGCCGTCACTGCATCCTTTTCGACCGCCAATCCTGCGGCGGTCACGTCGGGTCCGGCGCAGTCGATGGCGCGGCGCAGTTGATGCACCGCGGTTCGGCCATGTCCCTCAATCTCTGCAGACAAGGCGTAAGCCATGTCCCGCGCCTGATCGGCGTCCGGCGCGATCCGGCTAACGAGGCCCATTGTGTCGGCCTCACCAACCGTCAGCGTCCGGCCCGTGAGCATCAGGTCCAGGGCCGCTGCCTTGCCGATCAGGGCCGGCAGCATCTGCGTCCCGCCATAGGCAGGCAGAAGCGCGAGCTTGATCTCCGGCAACGCGAAACGCGAATGAGCGGCTGCGACACGAAGATGGCAGGCTAATGCAAGTTCAAAGCCGCCTCCAAAAGCGAGCCCGTTGATCGCTGCTATGAAGACCACAGGTGATTTGTGGATGCGGAAAAAGAGTGACCGGGCCAGATCGGTTTTTCGTATATTTTCGGTTGTCGTCAAAGTTGATGATTCACGAAGATCCGTACCGGCCGAGAACGCGTGATCTCCAACGCTCGTGATTACCGCCACCGCTGAATCATTCGCTTCGGCGTCATCAACGAACGCCGTCAGGCCATCCAGCATCTCACGCGTGAACGCATTCAACGTGGGAGCCGAATCGAGCTGGAAAACGGGCGTATTCTCCATCGTGAACGTCCTGAAACCGGTCATGAGCACCCGTATCTCCGAATTGGCAATCCGTCGGCTAGCATAAGTTGATTGGTCGCTCAACCAACTTGCAATCGTCGTCCGATGGTATATTGATTGTTCAAACAGGAGAGTCGGATGGCTGGTGCATTGGCAGGCCTGAAAATCGTGGAGATGGCCGGTATCGGCCCAGCACCTTTCGCGGCAATGATGCTTGCAGACCATGGTGCTGAGGTCGTCCGAATCGCGCGCCCTGGCAGTGACGACGGAACACCCGCCGCTGCTGACATTCTTTCGCGTTCACGCACCACTTTATATGTCGATATCAAACGCAAGGGCGGCGTCGACATGGTCATGGACCTCCTCGCCACGACCGATGGCCTGATCGAGGGCTTCCGGCCTGGAGTCATGGAGCGTCTTGGTCTGGATCCTCAGATGCTGCTGGAGCGCAACCCGCGGCTCGTGTGCGGGCGCATGACAGGTTGGGGGCAGGAGGGGCCCTATGCGCTGCGCGCTGGACATGACATTAATTACATCGCCCTCGCCGGCGCGCTTCATATCTGTGGCCGCGCGGGTGACAAGCCGACGCCGCCGGCCAACATGCTGGGAGACTTTGGCGGAGGCGGCATGCTTCTGGCGTTCGGCATGGTCGCGGGTTTGCTGCGGGCCCAAATCAGCGGCGTCGGGCAGGTTATCGATTGCGCGATGATAGATGGGTCAGCGCTGCTCGCGAGTATGATATGGGGGTTGCGCGGAGCGGGCGTATGGAATGACGAGCGTGGCACCAACGCGCTCGACACAGGCGCCCCTTTCTATGAAGTGTATGAGACCGCGGATGGGGGCTTTGTTTCCGTCGGGGCGATCGAACCGCAATTTTATGCGACCCTTCGGCGCAAATGCGGTCTCGACGCTGATCCCTCGTTCGATGAGCAATGGGATCGCGAAGCCTGGCCGGCATTGAAGGCCAAACTAGCTCACCTCTTCAAGGCCAAAACGAGGTCCGAATGGTCGGGTCTCTTGGAGAATGAAGACGCGTGCTATGCGCCCGTCTTAACCCTGAGCGAGGTTCCAGAACATCCCCATGTCGCGGCCCGCGGCACCATGGTCAAAGTGGACGGCGTTGACCAACCGGCGCCCGCTCCGCGCTTCGGCCATACGCCGGCCTTGCACCCTGATCCCCGACGCGTCGGCAATGTTGCCGACACCCTGCGCAGCTTTGGTCTCAATCAAAACCGGATCGACGCCTTGCTTGCGACAGGGGTGGTCTGACCTTTTTTATCTGTGAGTAGCACATGCTCGATTATAGTCGTCGTATCGCCTTCAACGCGGATCATCATCAGTTCCGCGAAACCGTTCGTCGCTTCATCCAGCGCGATGTCGAACCCTTTCTCGACAAGTGGGAACAGGACGGCATCGTAGGTCGGGAAATTTGGGCCACGGCCGGCGCGCTGGGCCTTTTATGTCCGCAAGTTCCTGAAGCCTATGGTGGTGTGGGCCTAGACTTTGGCTTCAACGCCGTCATGGCGGAGGAATTGTCCTACGCGGGCGCCACCCTGGGGTTTGGCATCCAAAACGACATCGTGTCCGGCTATCTGCTCCACTACGGCTCGGAGGAGCAAAAGCAGAAGTGGTTGCCCAAGATGGCAGCAGGGGAGACCATCACGGCGATTGCCATGACGGAGCCCGGTGCGGGATCAGACCTCCAAAGCGTCCGGACTACGGCACGTAAAGAGGGCGACGCCTATGTGATAAGCGGCAGCAAGACCTACATTACCAATGGCCAGCATTGCGACCTCGTTTTGGTCGTTGCGAAAACGGACTCGTCCGCCGGCGCTCGCGGCACCAGCCTCATCCTGGTGGAAGCGGATCGCCCCGGGTTTAAGAGAGGCCGGAACCTCGACAAGATCGGACAATCCTGTGCTGATACGTCTGAACTGTTCTTCGACGCTGTGACCGTGCCGGTCAGCAATCTTCTCGGCGAGGAAAATGCGGGCTTCCGATACCTCATGTCGCAACTGTCGCAGGAACGCCTGATCATCGCTGTGGGCGCCCAGGCCGGCGCGCAACGAGCTTTCGACGAGGCGGTGCGTTTCACGAAGGATCGAAAGGCCTTCGGCAAAACGGTATTCGATTTCCAGAATACGCGCTTTCAACTCGCCGAGGCGGCAGCCAATCTACAGGCTGGCTGGGCTCACCTTGACTGGGCGCTGTTGCGTCAGATGTCAGGCCAATTGACCGGCACGGAGGGCGCAGCGGCAAAGCTGTTTCACGCCGAGCTCCAGTGGAAAATCGTGGACATGGCTCTCCAGCTCCATGGTGGAGCAGGATATATGAACGAATATCCGATCGCTCGTCTCTGGAAAGATGCAAGAGTACAGAGAATATATGGCGGAACTTCAGAGATAATGAAGGAAGTGATCGGTCGTTCATTATAAAAATAGGACAATCAATAATCAATAAAGGGGAATGAGGATGACGAAGACATATTATCTTTTAATGGCAGGTATCGCGCTGATGCCGATGTCGCTCCAGGCGCAGGAGGCGCCTCAGGAAAGCGCCGATCCGGCTAAGCTGGGCGACATTATCGTTACGGCACAGCGTCGGTCGGAAAATCTGCAGAATGTGCCGGTTTCCGTGACCGCGGTGAATGGAGAGCAGCTGGCCGAAGCGCGGGTCTTGAACGCAGAGAATCTTGGAAATCTCTCGCCCAGTGTGACCGTCCGCACGACCTCCAATCCCTCCACTTCCACTAACATTCAAATCCGCGGCATCGGTACGGCAGGAACGGGCCGCAGCTTTGAAGGCGCGGTGGGCGTGTTCATCGACGGTGTGTATAGAACCCGCGCCGGCCAGGCGCTTCAAACCTTTCTTGATATCGACAATCTCCAAATCCTGCGTGGTCCGCAGGGCACCCTGTTTGGCAAGAACACGTCGGCAGGCGCATTGCTGATGACGAGCAAGGCGCCGGCCCTGAACGCCTTCGAGGCTTCGGGCGAAGCGACTTACGGAAACTATAATTATTACGTGATCCGCGGTGCGGTGACCCTTCCCGTGGGCGATGATGCAGCGTTCCGCGTGGCGGCGGTATCGACCAAGCGGGATGGCTTCATCGAGGATGTGAACTCGGACAGGACTTATCAGGGCTTCAATACGCAGGCGATCAAGGCGCAGTTTCTAGCCGAACGGGGGGACGTAACGGTCCGCCTCATCGCTGACTATGCTCATGACCGCACGTCCTGCTGCTTTGGTGCGGTCCTGGTGCAAGGCGGACCCACGCGGGCCTTCACCGATCAGCTCATCCTCTCCAAGGGCTTGCGCGTCCCGTCAAAAAATCCCGACGACTATGAAGGATCGTCGAGCAAGCCTTCAGGGCAACTGACCGAGGATTACGGCGCCGCCGCTCTGGTCGATTGGGAGCTCGGGCCCGGCACACTGCATTCGGTTACGGGCCTGCGCAAATATATTGTCGATAGCACTGAACAGGATGCCGACTATAGTGCGGCAGACATTCTGTCTTTTTACCAGAAGTTCGACAGCCAGTTTTTCTCTCAGGAACTCACCTATAACGTTAAAGTGGAACCGCTAAATGCCGACGTCGTGGTAGGCGGATTCTTTTCCGATGAAAAAATCATTGTCACACGCGGAAACGACCTTGGCGTCGATGCGCAGGCCTTTTGGGAGAACAGGCTGCCGGCAGGCTTCGCGGTCAACGCCAGGCCGGGCCACAATAGCGATGAATTCTACGAAGGTCGAAATCGCTCTATCGCGCTGTTTACGCACTGGGATTTCGCGCTAGGCGACAAATTCAACGTGATCGTCGGCGCCCGCTATTCGTGGGAACGCAAGCGCCTGAATTTCCGCTATACCTATTACAGCCCGGATCCATTGGAACTTTTCCGCCGGTTAGGGTCCTATCCGGGGCCCGCTTATGATGCGACGCAGCGTGACAAGGCGCTCAGCGGCACATTGGCAGTTCAATTCCGGCCGGTCGATGGGGTCATGACCTATGCAAGCTATAATCGCGGATTTAAAGCCGGCGGCGTGGCGCTTGACCAGAATGCCGCTGGCGCGCGGGCGAACAACCCGGCCGAGACGCCCGGTGGTGTGCCGCTCGACCCCCGCTATCGGCCCGAAAAGATCGATGCCTATGAAGTCGGTATGAAGCTCCAGTGGCTGGATGGTCGCGCCCGGACAAATATTGCCGGTTTTTACAACTCCATAACAGATCTGCAAGTTGCGCAGTTTTTAGGCCTGGCATTTCAGACCCTGAACGCGCCCAAGGCCAAGACGGCTGGCATCGAGTTGGAAAACCAGCTGCAAATCAGTTCCGCCGTCCGGTTCGACCTGTCCGCCTCTTGGCTCCCGACTGCCAAATTTGGCGAAGCAGCGGAGTTGGGGCCAATACTCAGCGGCCGTCGCTTCGCGGTAGCACCAAAATGGACTTTCAATACTGGCTTGAACCTGGACACGCCGGTGTCGAACGCTTTGGCGCTGACCGGACGCGTTCAAGTGCAATATACTGGAAGGGTGTACACTGCGACGTCCAACAACTTCGAAGAAGGTGCGATGGCTCTGGTGAATGCGAACATCGGACTTAAAACACTCGATGACAGGGCGCAGATCGAGCTATGGGCGCAGAATCTGTTCGATAAGCGCTACATTACCAATCATCTTTTGACGCCATTCCAGGTCGCCACGGACGTCAGTGGCTATGTTGGAGCGCCGCGCACGATCGGCATCACGCTGCGCGGGAAGTTTTGAACGGGCTTAACCCTTCAAGGCGCGTCGGGAGCCGCTTCTGCCAAGCTCCCGCCGCGCCAAGTCCCTCAAACGGCGAGTCCCGGGCAAATGAATAATGAATCCAAAAGCTACCGCGCCGCCGTCGTAGAGACATGGGGAGCGCCACCTGTCATAACGATCGTGGACCATCCCATGGAAGCCATTCCTGCTGGCCATGTGCGCGTCAAGGTAGCTTCCGCTGGCGCTAGTTATGTCGATGCGCTGTTGGCAAGCGGAAGCTATCAGGTGAAACCGTCGCTGCCTTTCGTGCCGGGCAGCGAATTTTCCGGCACCATTGTTGCCGTTGGCAACGGGGTGGATGCCACGCGGGTAGGGCAGCGGGTCGCGGTGAGCGGAATGGGCGGCGGCTTCGCCCAAAGCGCGACTGTGCCATCGAATGCGGCTCGCCCAATACCAACCGACATGCCCATGGAGGTGGCGGCTGTTTTCATGGTCAGTTATGGAACGGCACTCTATGCTCTTGAACAGAGGGGTCGTCTTAAGGCTGGGGAAACGGTGCTGGTGCTTGGCGCCGCCGGCGCGATCGGGCTTGCCGCCGTCCAAATTGCGTCCCTGCTTGGGGCGCATGTCGTCGCAGTGGCAAGTTCTGACGAAAAGAGGGCGCTGGCACTGGACCATGGCGCAAAGGCTGCGGTCGATAGTGCAGGCGAATGGGCCGAGGCAGCAAAGCAGGCAAATGGTGGACGCGGCTTCGATGTGATCGTCGATCCGGTCGGCGGCGAGATGACTGTCGCAGCCTTTCGAAAATTGGCCTGGGGTGGTCGGCATCTTGTCATCGGCTTTGCTGCTGGAACCATAGCTGCTCTGCCAGCCAACCTGGCTTTGTTGAAAGGTGCCTCCCTGGTCGGTGTGGATATCCGGCAGGCCTATGAAAAGGATGCAGATCTAAGCGCGTCCATTTCAGACAAACTGTTCTCGCTCTACGCTAGCGGGCGTTTGCAGCCTCATATTTCGACCCGGTTTCAGCTTGATGGCGCGGCAGAGGCACTGGCGAAAGTGGCATCAGGCGCGGTTGTTGGGAGAGCGATTGTTCAGCCTCGGCAGTCGGTCTGACATCAATGACTTATCGCGGCCCCGGAACGGCGCAATTCGGCCTGCTGTAGTAAAAATATAGTGTTAGGAGACAGACCGATGTTACATCCTTTCGTATTTGCAAGGTGCAACCCGGACAAGCCCGCAGTTATCATCGCGGAAACCGGCGAGACCCTGACTTATAGGAATTTGGAAGAAAGCGCTAATCAGACCGCGCATCTGCTACGAAGTCTGGGCCTGACCGCTGGCGACGGTGTCGTCGTCATGCTTGGCAACGAAACCGCGATGTTCGAGATCTATTGCGCATGCGACAGGGCAGGCCTCTACTTCACGCCGATTTCCACGAAGCTTACAGCCGAAGAGGCGCGCTATATTTTGCAGGACTCCGGGGCCAAGGCGTTCTTCTCCTCTGCAGACATTGAAGGCACCGCGAACCTTCGCGCCGGCGATCTGCCAAGCATCGAAATGTTCATGACTGGAGAGCCTCTGGATGGCTGGCGTTCCTGGCGGCAGGAAAAAGCGGCGATGCCTGTCCTTCCCATCGACGATGAGCGTGCGGGCGCATTGATGCTTTACTCGTCCGGCACCACGGGGAAGCCGAAGGGTGTGAAGCGGCCGCTTCCCCCAGGAAATCTGCTCACGCAGCCTTTTATCGCAAACCTGTATGAAGAAGGCTATGGCGCCAATAGCGAGAGCGTTTATCTGAGCCCAGCGCCCCTTTACCATGCCGCGCCGCTGGGGTGGTCGCAAATGACGCACCGGCTGGGCGGCACCGTCATCCAGATGCGCAAGTTCGACGCCGAAGAGGTCCTGGCAGCGATCGAACGGCATCGCGTCACGCTAGCTCAATTCGTGCCGACACATATGATCCGCATTCTACGCCTGCCCGAAGAGGTGAAGAAACGGTACGATCTATCCTCCCTGAAGGTCATCTTTCATTCGGCGGCGCCCTGTCCGGTCGAAGTCAAACAAGCCTTCATCGACTGGCTCGGACCTATCGTGCATGAATATTATTCGGGCAGCGAACAGATCGGGTTCACGACAATCAGCAGCGAGGAATGGCTGGAGCATCGTGGATCGGTTGGACGGCCGCTCGGTTCCCCGGTAAGGGTGTGCGATGACGACGGTAATCTTCTGCAAGCTCGTCAACCCGGACTGATCTATTTCGAGGGAGCCGTCACCTTCGACTATCATAACGACCCTGCCAAAACCGCTGAAGCTACCAATCGCCATGGATGGCAAACCTTAGGGGACGTCGGTTGGGTCGACGAAGACGGATATCTTTATCTTACCGATCGCAAGAGCTTCATGATCATTTCGGGCGGGGTAAACATCTATCCCCAGGAAATCGAAAACCTTCTATCGGTTCATCCCAAAGTTCACGATGTCGCGATCATTGGCGCACCCGACTCCGAAATGGGTGAAAAGGTGGTGGCCGTCATCAAACCGACCGAGGCGGCAGGGCCTTTGGAGCAGGTGGCCGAGGAGCTTCGCAGTCATTGTCGAAAGCATCTCAGCGCCGTCAAGGTGCCTCGGCAGTTTGATTTTGTAAGCGAACTGCCACGCCATCCAAATGGAAAGTTATTTAAAAGAGAGCTGCGCGATCAATATTGGCAGGGTCATGAGCGGTAAGCGCCAGTCCGTTGCTCCTCTTACGCAAGACAAAGGTGGATGTACCTATGGAAATTAACAATGAATGCGCCGCCGTCATTACCGGCGCGGCCTCTGGGCTGGGGCTAGCTACTGCACGGTTGCTGGCCAATCGCGGCGTCCGCGTCGCAATCTTCGACCTTAATGAGGATATGGGCCAGGCGGCCGCTGCGGAACTGGGCGGTGTTTTTGCCCGCGTTGATGTCACCGATGACGAGTCCGTCGCCGACGGCTTTGAGTTTGTGCGTAAAAAACATGGTCAGGAACGTATTCTCATAAACTGCGCGGGCGGAGGCAAGGGCGGACGAACCGTGCGTCGGGATAAGGACACGGGGCTTGTCAAAGCGCACAGCATGGCGGACTTTGAATGGACCGTCCGTCTGAACCTGATTGGCAGCTTCCGCTGCATCGCGGCGGCGGCTTCAGGCATGTTGACGGTCGATCGATTGCCTGGCGGCGAGCGCGGTGTGATCGTCAATACCGCGTCGGTCGCGGCACAGGATGGGCAGATAGGCCAGATTGCCTATTCAGCGTCCAAAGCCGCGTTGGCCGGCATGACGTTGACACTCGCGCGTGACCTTTCGTCGGAAGGGATACGCGTGAACACGATTTTGCCTGGCATCTTTGAGACCCCGCTTATGAGGGGCGTCCCGCAACCGGTTTTGGACAAGCTTGCCGCCGATGTGCCTTTTCCAAAGCGACTAGGGGACGCTAATGAGTTCGGGTCGCTTGCGCTTGAATGTGTCCGCAACGGGTATTTGAACGGCGAGACGATCAGGTTGGACGGCGCGATACGCATGGCGCCTCGCTAACGCGCGCGACTAGGATGTTGATTATGGCTTCAATCAAGACAACGTGGCTTGACGGGTGATATCATGGGCAGCATGGTCGTTGCATGGGGACACGTGAAAAAAGGGTGACAGAGCGGG
>CEOS01113367.1_pt1 | contig 14374 bp, 10 predicted proteins | sample 530601 | NCBI WGS metagenome assembly CEOS01 (sample SAMEA2620666, study PRJEB7988) | marine metagenome | biome: marine biome (ENVO:00000447); feature: mesopelagic zone (ENVO:00000213); material: "saline water (ENVO:00002010), including plankton (ENVO:xxxxxxxx)" | depth 1000 m
GGGCCGACACGGCAGATCCATATTCTGGTGAAGCCGACCCGGCCCGACCTGATGACGAACCTCGTCATCAACACCAACCTGCGCACCTACCATATGGAGCTTCGCTCCAACGAGCGGACCTATATGGCCTCGGTTTCCTGGCAATACCCGCAGGACCAGCTCATCACGCTGCGGCGGCAGAACCAGCAGGCTGAAGCCGCGCAGCCGGTCGCCTCCGGCGTCGACATCGCCAACGTCAACTTCCGCTATGCGATCGATGGTGACCGCGTACCATGGAGGCCGCTGCGGGCCTTTGACGATGGCCGCCAGGTCTTCATCGAATTTCCGCGCGGTATCGGTCAGGGCGAGATGCCCCCGCTTTTCGTCGTCGGCGCCGAGGGCAATACTTCCGAACTGGTGAACTACCGGGTTCGCCGGCACCACATGATCGTCGACCGGCTTTTCGCCGCCGCTGAGCTGCGCTTAGGTTCCGGTGATCACCAGCGGCGCGTCCGAATCACCCGTACCGACGGGAGGCCGTCGTCGTGAGCGAGAACCCGCCCCGGAATGATGAAGTGCCGGACGATGCGCAGCCGCTGACCGGCGAGCCGGCCAGCGCCGCGCCGATGCGGCTGCGCGCGGAGCCACCCCGCGTGACGCGGTTGTCCCGAAAGGTTCTCGCCGGCATCGGCCTGGTGGCCAGCGTCGGGCTCGGCGGCGCGCTTATCTACGCGCTCCAGACCCGCGACGGCGGCCGCCCGAACGAGGAGCTCTATTCGACGGAGAATCGCTCGACCGCCGATGGGCTCGCTGATCTTCCGCGCGATTACAGCGGCGTGCCGCGCTTGGGTCCGCCGCTGCCGGGCGATCTCGGTCGCCCCATCGTGAGCGCCCAAGATCGGGGACAGCCTGTGCCAACGCCAAATGTCGCCACCCCGAATCCCGGCGTCAGCCCCGAGGAGCAACGGCGCCTTCAGGAAATCGAGACCGCACGGACCAGTCGTCTCTTCTCCGGAACCGACACACGCGCTGGAGCGGGAGCCCCAGCATCGGCTATCGCACCTCCGCCGTTGCCTGACCTGGCCAGCCTTGGTCTAACGCCTCCTCCGGCGACACCTTCGGCGCAGGACCGTCAGCACGCCTTCCTCAATGCGGCCGCGGATAGGCGCACCGTCGCCGCCGATCGGGTCGGCGCTCCGGCGTCGCCGAACATCCTGCAGGCGGGCGCCGTCATATCGGCGGCCCTGATCACCGGCATTCGGTCCGATCTTCCGGGCCAGATCACCGCGCAGGTTACCGAGAACATCTATGACAGCCCGACCGGCCGCATCCTGCTCGTCCCGCAGGGCACGCGCGTCATTGGCCAGTACGACAACAATGTGCAGTTCGGGCAGAGCCGTGTTCTGCTCGTCTGGAACAGGCTGATCTTCCCGAATGGCCGCTCGATTGTTCTCGAGCGCCAGCCTGGCGCTGACGCCGAAGGTTACGCCGGCCTGCAGGATGGCGTCGATTATCACTGGTGGGATCTCGCCAAGGCGGCCGGGCTCTCGACGCTGCTGAGCGTCGGCGCAGAACTCGCCGTGGACAACGATGACCGTCTCATACAGGCAATCCGCAACGGCGGCCAGGACACCATCAACGACGCCGGCCAGCAGATCGTCAGGCGTCAGCTCAACGTCGCGCCAACGCTGACGATCCGACCGGGCTTCCCGGTTCGTGTCATCGTCACCCGCGATCTGGTGCTCGAACCATACGGAGGTTGATATGACCAAGTTGAAGCTCGGCGCGATCGTCGATGAGAAGCCAATCAAGCTCACCATCGAATTGCCGGCGCTGCTGCACCGTGACCTCTTAGCCTATGCCGAGATCCTGGCTCGCGAGACTGGGCAATCCGTTACCGATCCGGCGAAGCTAATCGTCCCCATGATTCAGCGCTTCATTGCCACAGACCGCGGCTTTGCGAAGGCACGCCGGCAATCCTCGTGACGGCCATAGTGCCATGAGCTTATGCAATCTCGGATAAGTCCGTTAATCTTCGCCGCTGTCGATGCGTAGCCACAGAACAGAGGCGCCCACAGCGCTGAGGACCCAAGGCAGGCCGTGACATCGAATTTGAGAAGGTGGTGCGGGTGGTCGGAATCGAACCGACACTCCTTTCGGAACCGGATTTTGAATCCGGCGCGTCTACCAGTTTCACCACACCCGCACGGTGCAGAACCCTACGTGCAGTGCGCTTAAGGGTAGCTGGACACTCCTATATAGCACCTGCCAAGGAATTTCTAGATGGAAGTCGCCTCAATGATAGTAGGATTTTCAATCTCTTAGCGGCGGCCCTCCCCGTCCATCCCACCGTTTGCAGATCTCGATGCACTCCTAGGCTGCACCTGGCGAGCAACGTCAATGAAGATGAGCACTCGTCTACGCCGTAGCCCTACCAAGCGACTGGCAGGTCGCGACCACGTTCCGCCGTCTGCTCTGAACGTGCTAATGGCCGCTGCTGGTAGAACCCGACGTTCGTCATGAGAAGCCGAATGCCAGAGGTTGATCGAGTTCCTTGCTGGTTTAGGTGCGCTCCCCAGCAAACTTTCCAGTTAGCAAGTCTATCAAAGCGCGAACCTTCCGAGGGACATGCTGGCTCTGAGGGCGCCCGTCGCGTCGAACGGATCTGCGGCGAGGTGCGCAAGACGGTCTGCATCGCGGTCTGAGACGGTCCAAGCGGCAATCCTGTATACTGATCGAACCCTTCGCGCACGTCCGGCGGGCGTTTGCCATCCCATGCTCATTTCCCGGGCCGACGCCTGAACACCATCTTCTCGGGCGTGTCCGTGACCAGATCATAGGGCGCCCAGGTCATATCCTTGATGAGATCGGTCCGATCCGTCACCATGTGACGCGCCTTCGGGAATTTCGTGAACTGCCCGGCCACGGTCCTGTTGATCCCCCGGGCGATCGCCGGCTCCATCTCGACATTGCCGAACGCACCACCGAAGTCCCCGACGATGACCGACACCATGGTGTGCGGATCGACCATGAGGACACGCTGGAACGGCTTTATCCCCGGCAGCGGCAGGTCCATCGCCGGATGGGGTTCCATCGGCGCGGCAAAGGCAGGCGTCGTGGTCGTGCGAAGCCGAACCGGCGACCGCGCGACCATAATGATCGATCGATCGTAGTCGTCGGCGAACTGACGCAGCGTCATCGCGTTGAACATCAGCTTGCGGATGTCCGGGTTCGCCCGAAGGAACGCATACATCTCGCGTTCCTCCTCGCTGAACTCCAAGCCGGAATTCGGATCGGCAGCCATCTCCGCAAGCTCGTCACCCGTCTGCAGATAATGCGGCGTCCGCGCCTCAAGGTGTCGCACGAGCGAATAGAGGACTGGCCGATCGTGGCGATCGAGCAGATCCGATCGCCCTGCGACGATCTTGGCCCAGGTGTCGCTCTGGCTGATCGGCGTCTCCATCCTCCGGTTGATATCGGTCTCGACCGAGACCGGTTTTCCACCCTCCATGTGCACGTAGAAGTCGCGCTCGTATCCGAGACCACGGATCGAGCGCTCCTTCCAGATCGCCCGGTCGCCTTCCTTAGCGACGGTGGCGATCTTCGTGCGAGCTTCGTCGAGCGCGAAGTTCCGCAGCAGGAATTGCGGGACGACGTGATGGTCGCGCGACTCACCCATGCTGCATTCCACTCCGTCGCGCGACGATGCTCATCCCGGTCCCGGCCGGCTCGGAGGTCACCCTACTCCTCTTCCACTGCTCCGCCAGCCGAATGCGCCGGCATCTCCATCAGCCTCTCAATCTCCGGCAGCACCGTGCTCGAAAGCCGTCCGCTCGCCCAGCCTGACAGTTCGATGTTCGAGCTGTCCTCGAGGGCGTGCAGGGCGTTGTGGACCCTTACCATCAGAACCAGACTGTCCTCGGCCAGCATCGCCGAGATGAAGTCGTCCATCTGCTCCCACTCCCGGGCGAAGAGGTGCCGCATCGACATCGTCACCGGATCCGCCAGGGCGTGCTCGCGCGCGAGCGTCTCGCCGTGATCGCCAAGGTCATGCACCATGACGCCCATCGGCTCGTTGCTGACGTGCAGAAGCGGAAAGGGACATGTTCCAAGTTCCATGATGAGGGCGAGGTCGACGCGATCAGACAGCTCCGGCCCCGACGCCATCGGCCTTCGCGTCAGATGCGCAAGGATCGACCAGGACGTCAGGGCGCCGTATGTCTGGCCGGGCCCTTCGCCCGGCGTCGGCGGGATCGTCCTCCCGATCGCATTCCCGCTGCGGTCGCTCGGCGTGATGCTCCCGTCCTCTCCGATCTTCAGATGCATCAGACTCCCGTCGCGAAGGGTCATCGCGATCAGCGCCGCTCCCATCGTCCGGACTTCGGGACGGTCTTCGAGCAGCTTGACGATGAGCAGCTGCGGAAAGGAGCCGAGACGCAAGCCGCAATCGATGATCGCCTGCGCGCCGATCACGTCCCCGAGAAACAGGCCGGCACAGGTGTCAGAGAGCCACCTCGCGGCCGCGGCCGGATCGTCTATCCGCGCCTCGAGTTCCCTTGAAACCACGTCGCACAATTCGGCCATGAAGAGCTCGGGAACCGTTGGCATGACCACGTCCTCGCCACCGGCGTGGCGGTATTCGCGCGCCCAGCCGTCAGCAACGAGCGTTCCCATCGCGGCGCGCCCGTTGGAATCGAGGTCGTCGATCGGGACGGCGAATCCGCCGATCTGCCCCAGGACGAGCGCCTCCGACTTCTTCGTCGCGCCGTTCACAAGCGCCCTGGCGATCTCGCGAAGCGGCCGTTGGATGTAGGCCAGCCCCTTCAGTCGCTCACGAGCATACCAGACCAGTTCCACGCCGATCGATGCGGGAAGCCTGATCTCCCGGCCGTAGGGAATGTTCCTAGGAATCTGCGCGAGCTCCGCGCGAAGGATCCATGGCAACCGGTGCACGCGAGAGAGTTCCGCGCCACGATCGAAGCCGACGCCGTCCTTTCCGAGCGAAGCACGCGACTGATGGAACTCGTCATCCGTCAACGGCGACATTCGGAACGAGACCGCGGCCTCGGCCAGCGCGGACACATCCCGGCCGGACATCAGCACGTCGTCCGCACTCTCTGTCGTGACGAGGAACTTCAGTCGGTCGCCGAACCCAGACTCCGCGAAGGTCTCGAGCTCCTTCGCCACCAGCGACCCCTTCGCGACGCCGTCCACCGCGACCACCAGCGTGGGTCCTTCCGCCTTCGAAGCGAACCTGCGAAGCCAGGTCCTGGCGTCCTTCCCCTCGATCTCCCAGCCGAGCTCGCTGGTCAGCACGTCCGCAAGTCGTTCGAACAGGCTGGAATGCGCCATCGACGCCTTCACGAAGAGCATCGCGAACTTCGGTTCGAGCACGTCGGTCAGCACGGAGAACGACTTCAGGGCGTTCGTCTTGCCGGTCAGGGGCGCGCCCTCGAGGACGACCGCCTTCTTGCCGGATTCGAAGGCGTCGATGGCCGCTTGGGCAGCCTGCCGGACGAAATGGAAGCGACCGAACGGCTTTCGCAGATCGTCATCCCAGGTGCTCAGGCGATCGATGACGCGATCGGTCGCCATCTGCACGGCGCTCTCCCAGACGGACGAGTCCGTGCCGAGCAGCGCCTCGATCGCAGCCTAGCGCTTCTCCGCCGCGATCTTCGACGCGTTGGCGAACAGTTCCCGGAGCTGGTCGGCCTCGACACTGTCTCCGGCGAGATCCTCTCCCGAGTAGGCGTCGATCAGCCAGGTATCCGAACCGTTCGTCACGACCACGAGCGGCGCCGGATGCTCAAGGACGCGCGCGTAGTTCCGCCCCTGGTCCACGTCGTCGCGCGTAAGCTTAACCCCAGCCCGCTTGAGCTCGATCACCGCGATCGGCTTGCCCTTGTGGTTCAGGACGATGTCCGCCCGCCCCTCCTTCTTCCACTTTGTTTCACCATTCACGGTGATCTCATTGCGTCCGAAGCGAAGCGCGAGATGAGTCTGGTGGTCGATGTCGCCAGGGGGAATGTGCGGGAATATCTTCGGGAGCTGGGCGCTGAGATGGGCTTCGAGATCGGCTTCAGGCGGCGTGGTCATCGATGGGGTTCCGTCCGGTTCTCACAGTGGCGTTCGAATTTCAGGTGGCCGCAGGCCTTCAACCCGGCGGTCGCGACTTTGCGGACCGTTCGATCACAAAGGCCCCGGCAGCCTCGATGATCGCTTCGATCATCTTCAGCGTGTCGCGAATGAAGTCCGCGCTCATGTAGAAGATCCACGGCTCCATGATTCCCTTCTTCGAGGTGCCGCGCTCCGACTTCAGGAACCAGCCGTCGGGCCACCGAGCCACGTCCTCGTCGAACTTCGCACGCTCATCGACCGGCCATTCGAAGCCATTATGGAACATCCTGTTTCGATAGCGAAACAGCGCCTCCATGCGGACCTGCCAGTTTGCCGGCAGATGGGCCTCGAGGCCCGTCAGTTCGGCTAGCTGAACGGTGCCCCGGAGTATGTCGGTGCTCTTGGTGAGCTCGCCCTTCCGCTTGCCCTTCCTGGCGATGCCGGCAACCACGTGCGGATCCCACAATTCGTCAGCCTTTAGCTTCGACCTCAGCTCCTTCAGATCGGCCACCGCCACCAGCTTTTCACGACCGATGGCACGGAAAATCGCGGTCATCAGCGTCTCCACGAGCGGGGCAAGCATCCCGAGCGCCGACATACTGTGTGCCGCGTCTTGGAAGACGCCGGCATGCATGTTGTCGACCCAGGTGTTCTCAAGGTGCATCGCGTATTCGCCAGAGGCCTTCATCGCCGCCTCCCGTATGTCCGCGACCTCCTTCTGGAGCTCTTCATCCGCCTGCTGCTGGCGCCTGATCAGGCTGCGCACCGCAGCCAGTTGCGCCGTCAGATCGATCTCCTCCAAGAGGAACTCGCCGTGGTCCCGGTTCGTGAAGTCGAATTCCATGTTCATCCCCTCCCTTCCAGCTCACTCGGCTGTCCCCGCCACGCGGTTACGCCGGTTCGGGTCTGCGCGACACCAAACCCGGACAACGAGATTAGCGCACATCACCCACGGGCAGAATCGCAGGCGAATCAACTTTGGCGGAAGAAGCTGAAAGACAATATTCGACCAGACCCGGTCGTTCAGTTCAGCCACCGTGTATGGCCGTTTCCGGCGGAAGCTGCCAATCGGACGCATCGAGGCGAACCGTCAGCAACGCGCCTCGATATCGGTCGTTCGAAACGCTAGCCAATTTCTTAAGAAGGGTGCTATTCTGCAGTGCGCGTTCCGTTGTGGTGGATGCCTGATTTCTGATAAGCGCGATTTGGGCTGAGCGCTGGTTAAGGACTTGATGGGCGCTCGGCGACACCTAGCGCTAGCGAACAACGTCACTGCGTTACGAATCAGAAGGCCGGAACAGCAACGCCCGCATAAGCGTGCGGGCCGCGAGCCCAACATACCATGCGTTCATGCGCCGGTCCCAGCTACGAACCTCAATGAAGGTTGCCCATTCCAATTCGTAGATTGCCTTCAGGCGCCAGTCATGGTCGATCTGAACAATCAGCAGATATTCGAACAGTTGTTTGTCCGCATCGTCCCGGTCCGGATAAATTGTACCGGTCTTCCTTGCGTCGAGAATACCCTTGATCGAATAGCGCTCGCCCTTTCGCGACAGGGCATCGACATTCTGCGTCCCTGGTGGCGCGGCCTGGAGATTGGGCCTACCAGGCGTGCTGTTGTAGAAGGCAATCGCGTGGGCCTCGGCAACCTGTCCTACATTGCCGGCCAGTCCACGGCGCTTGAGTTCACGCGCGACAGCGGACCGCATCTGCAGCAGGTCGGCGTCACTCAATTCCGTCACCGGACAGACTGGATCGCTGTTGCCCCGCATCACGCTGGTCCCGTCTTGCTGCTGTTGGCAGTCTCACCCCGCACGTTGAAGGTCTGCGCGTCGCTTCTGACCAGCTGTGCCAGCCGGACAGCTAGCACCTCCTCGCTGAGGCGGCCTGGGCCTTTCACCGCGCATTCCCAAACACAGCCGCACCGCCAGCCAAGGGCCCTGAGTGCCTCGACCGCCCGCTGATCCCGCGCTTTGTTGGTCGCGATCTTGGCTAGCCAGAATTCCGTCCGGGTCGCAGGCACCTTGAACATCGGGCAGGCATGACCGTGCCAGAAACAGCCGTGGACGAAGAGCGCGAGGTGGTGTCGGGGCAGCACGATGTCAGGGCTGCCTGGAAGGTCCCGGCGGTGAAGGCGGAAGCGCAGTCCGTTTCGGTGCAGCAGGCGCCGCACGTGGATCTCTGGCCGCGTATTGCGCGCTCTGATCCGCTGCATGTTCAGCTGCCGCTGCGCCGGCGTGTGGACATCGGCCATAGCTGGTGTCCGCCCTCAGCTCCGCTTGCCGCGCCGGCGTGTTGACGTAACCCGGGTCACCGTTTCCGCAATGGCGTCGCGCACGCCCGTCGCGCGATCGGGCTTCCAACCCGCGACCTGATCGAAGAAATCTTCATCGCCGATCTCAGCGAGGAGCAGGTCGCGGTCCATCTTCACCGATACCGGCAGCGGGAACCGCACGACTTGACCGCTGACGATACCTTGCCCGGGCCCGAAGCCGGGGATCATGCGCGCATCGGACTCTGTGAGATTCTCCATCACCGAACGGACGAAGGACTGATCGCGCGGATTGACGAGCCGCAGGATCAGGAAAGAATTGCACTGCGAGATGATCGTCTCGTCGAGACGGCTCGGGCGTTGCGAGATCAGCATCAGCCCGGTGCCGAACTTGCGCCCTTCGGTGATGATCCGCCGGATGACTGGCAGCGCGACAGCCTCATCAGTCGCCTCGCGCGACGACGGGATGAAGGTATGGGCCTCCTCGATCACCGCGAAGAAGGGCGGGATCCGGTCGGAGAGGTCGGCGCGGCGCTCGAACAGCGTTTCGAGAGTGATCGCCGCAATCGAATTCTGTGTGATATGGTCGTAACCGCCGAGGTACAGGATTGACACCTGTCCGGGCCGCACGATCTTTTCGGGCGCGCTGAATGGATTGGGCAGTGCTTCCCAGGGTAGCGCGCTGAGCTTCTTGCTCGCACGCATCTGGTTGCTGGTGCGCTCCATACGCTGCAACCGGTCGAGTACGATCCGCAGCCCGCGCGCGACGGCGCCAACTGTGCCGCGCCAGTTGCCTGCGCCGGTCCCGGTGGGCGCGGACGTGCCGCTGATATCGGCTTGCGTCTGCGCCAGTAACTTGCCGATGTAAGAGAGCGCCTTCTCGCCCTCGTCGGCCCGCTTGCGATCGTACAGACCCCGCAAATAATCGCCCTGCGCGTCGGTGACGCCGCTGGTCATCTGCGCGATCAGGCGTGTGACAAGTCCTTCGCCATCCTTCTGGATCAGCAGTTCAGGGAAAAACAGGCGGATGTCGCAGCCCGGCGCTTCGGCCTGCAACGCTTCGCGGCATTGGGACAAGCCGATATAATCCCCGTGCGGATCGAGGATCACGAGCGGATAGCCATGCGCGATTAGCTCGCGCAGGATCCGCCGCGCGGCTACGGTCTTGCCGCCGCCTGTCATCGCCAGGATGGCGAGGTGTCGGGCGACCAGCTTGGGCGCCGAGAGCGTCACCTCCACGTCACTGCGCGCAATCAGCGAGCCAATGGCGACCTTACGCTCTTCGGTATGCTCGCCCAGCAGCAACTCGCGGATTGAATCCGCCGGCGGATGGAATACCGTCGACGCAGGCTTTACCGGATAGGTCAGCGGAAACAGCGCCGCGAGATTGTCCTCGCTGGTCGCACCTAGGATCAGCGCACTGGCTTCGAGCTGATCGCGCGTGCCTGAGAGCACGGTGTCTTCAAGCGAGATGCCCTCGCCGGCGATCTCCTGCGCCGCCTCAAACGGAAAAAATGGGTTGAAGCGGCGGATGTCCGTTATCCGCGCCCAGACATAGATGCGATTCTGCGCCGCATAGGATCCGTCGGGCACGTCCATGCCAAGCGCGACTATATCGCCGACCTTCGCCTGGAACTGGCGCAGGATGAAGGTGAACTCTGCCGTGCCCGCATTACCGACCACCGTTCCAACGGGTCGCCAGGGTCCCGTTTCAGTATCTGTTCCGTCCGCCATCTTCCCCCCTTAAGGTTTACCGCATCACGCCCGGCCGCAGCATCCACTCGCGGCCGGAGCCGCACAGCATCGTGCGCAGCGTGTCGAACAGCTTCGCGTCCTGATCGTCGAGCGCCCTGCGCAAAGCAACAACCGCAGTCCGCGTATTGACGGGGCGGCTCATCCAGTCGGGCACTTTGGCGAATTTGTCGACGATATCGAGGCCGACCGGGAATGCATAACGCGGCAGCAGCAGCGCGCAGTGGAAGATCAGATTGGCGGTTTCGGTAAATCGCGCGCGATCACGCGGGAACATCTCGACCCGGACCGGCGCCGTCCAGGGCGTTGCCTGCAGATAGGAGACGAGCGGCTGCGGATACTGCCCGATCTTGTCGTGCCATGCCTTCGGTGCGCGGCGCAATTCATTGCGGTCGATGCTGACGGGATCCAGGGCTTCGCCGGGCTCCAGCACGCAGCGGAACAGCAGCGGGTCCGTGATCCGCTGGCCTTCGAACTCATCGTCGTCCGACGGGTCTACTGCATTTCTGAACCACTGCTTCCATTCCTGCGGCGGCATCGGCAGCAGGTCGCGCAGACGATGATCGTCGAGACTGTCGAGAACCGCGCGGATCACGGACGTCGTCGAGCTCTCGCGTTCGACTACGCCGCAGACGATTGCCTGGCTTTGCTGCAGCAACTCGAGCTGGCGCAGATATACGCTCACGAAATTGGCGTCGCGCCCGGTTCGCTGGGATTCGCCAAGCGGCAGCAGTTCGGTTAGCGCACCTGACGAAAAGTCGGGAAATTTGTGGCGGACCTGCTCGTCGCGCATGACGTCCGTATATCGCGAGACCGGATTGACCAGAGCACCATGGACCATCACCCAGCCGAGATCGGGCCGCTCGCTCACTAGTCGCACAGCGCCCGCCGCCTCGATCGAGATCCGGGCCGCATCGCGCAGTGCGCCGATATCCGGAAAGCTGTCGCGGAAGACGCCAGCCTGCTCTGTCGCGTAGAGCTCGTCGATCAGATACTTGAGCATACGGAAGGATTCGCGCGCTGGTGTGGTGTCACCGGGCGTCACGACATAGCCGCCGACCCTCGCGGCGATCGGCGCGGAGCCCAGCATCGAAAGGTTGGCGAGACCCCCGTCCACGAACCCGACCGGCTTGCCGCGCACAGCCTGCCAAGTCGCGGGATGGTCCCGGGTAAGCCTGACGATGCCGCCGGTCTCAAGAAGCACCGTGCGCAATCCGGCCGCTAGCTGCTGCACCGTATCCATGAAGCGCAACTGTGCGGGCGCCGAGAGATCGGCGGAGACCTGTAGCATCCGCTCAAGGATATGAGGTGTCCGGAGTTTCTCTTCCATCGTGCGCGGTGACTGGGCGCCGGCGTCGTCGCGGGGCATCGGCGGCACGGACTTCGCGCGAGGACGCAACGCCGATGCGGGCGGACGCGGTGCGGGCTCGGGCGCGTCGTTGCCTGCGTCGCGTGCCTGTGGGAGCGCGGCTGGCGGGCAGTAGCGGGACAGTCCGGCGAAGGCATCGCTGCCTTCGTCGAACATCGCCGTGCTGCGATTGAGATGGCGCTCGACAATCGCAGCGATGCCAGCATGGACGACCCGGTCGCTGTTGCGCGAATAGAAGGCGATAGTCACGGGCTTCGAACCGTCATTGTGCCGGGGTGAGCGGATCAGCGCAAAGTCGCGGGCGTCCAGCTGGCCGAACTCCGCGCCTTCGATCTTGCTGCCACCGAGTCGCCAGTTCTTGTGCACTTTGCTGAGAAGTCGGGGACCCTCAACGCGGATATCTCCGAACAGGCATGTGCACTGCAGTGTTGCGCCGCCGGCCTGGAAGCCGGCGTCATCCAGCAGGGCCTGCGCGACAGGCGCATTGATGTTGATAGCACGCTGCTTGCTGCGCGCGTCGCCCCGATGCGCGGCGAACAGGCCCAGGTCCGACCCTGCCAGGGACCGGACGACAATGATCTCCGTGTCCCCGCCGCTCACCGCTGACCGCCCGCCAGTCGGACGGGCGGTTGCATGATGCCCGCGATGATCTGCGCTTGGACGCTGTGGGCGACTGCCTTGGCGAGCAATGGCGGCACGGCGTTACCGATCTGCTTGAAGGCCGGGTTCATCGTCCCGCTAAAGACGAAGCCATCGGGAAATGACTGCAGCCGCGCGGCTTCGCGCACCGAGATTGTGCGTGCTTGCGCGCTGTCATAGTGGATATGGCTGTATCCGTCCTTGCCGAGGTGCGCGAGCAACGTCCTGGATGGGGCATCGGCTTCCATCTTGCGCCATTTGTTTGGAAACTTGCCGGGGTCATAGGGCGGCACAATTGACGCGCGCAGCTTCTTCCATGCCGCACTGCCGGTGGCCGGCGCATTACCCTGTGCTTTGAGCTGCTCAAGACGTTCCCGGAACATCTCTTCGGCTTTCTTCACGGCCTGGGGATACTGGTCGCCGGGGGACAGTCGTGCGAACAGTTCATAGTCGCGTGGCAGATAGCGGATCACATGATCCTTGAGGTCCGTTGACCCAGTGAAACCCGGCCAATCGCGCATCATCGCGCCATAAGCCGTGACGCTGGCGGCGGCATAGCTGATGGCCTGATCGAACCGACGCGCGCCGCGCCGTAAGGTGCCTTCGCGGAGCTGGGCACGGGCATCGATAGCGGGAAGATCTTCGATTGCTTGGCGCGTCGTGATGGCGGCAGGCAGGTCAGGGATCGCCACCGGCGGCTCGATATACCAGGGGTTGGGGCGGAACAGCTGCATCCCGTTCAGCAGCTTCAGCGCCACTGAGCGCGCGCCCTCATAGCCGGGCGGCAGGTCAATCCAGTGGCTGGGCTCGGGAAAGCCGATGTCCGTGGTGAGGCTATTGTGGATGGCGATCAAAAACATCCGCTCGCGCATCTGTGGCACGCCATAGAAGGCCGCGTTGAGCAGCGTGTAGCGGCAGTTATAGCCCTTACCCGTCAGCACTTCGGCAATCTCGTCAGCGAGATTGTGGCCGGCATGGTTGAGCATGTCGGGTACATTCTCGATAACCACTGCGAGCGGCATGCAGTCAGCTACGTACTGCATATATTCGATATAGAGACGCGCGCGGGGATCATGTCGGAACGCCTCGGGATGCTCGGCCACTTCACGCAGCTTAGACCGGCCCACCCGCGCGAACGCCTGACATGGCGGCCCACCGATCAGGATGTCGAAAGCGAGTGATGCGTCGCCGAGCCCGAGACTCGCCGTCAGTGCCGATGCGGGTGTGGTGGTAATGTCGCGCGCGATGCTGTGCCGCGCGTCACCCGGATGGAAATTGGCGCCGTGGGACCGCGCGGCATCGGCATCGAACTCGACGGCGGCGGTTATTTCGCAGCCAGCCGCCTGGAAGCCGAGCGAGAATCCACCACATCCTGCGAACAGATCCAGCACGCGAAGAGGTCGTCCGGATCGCAGGCGCGCAATCTTACGCTCAACCGCGGTCACCGGCCGCTCCGTCGCGCTGCCAAGGGTAGCTCCCTCTGGCCAACGCCATCCGACAGATATTGCAGAACCGCCTGACGAATGACCCACGCCGTCGATACGTCATTCGCTTCCGCCAGTGCCTGAATCTCCGCGTATGATCGCTCTGGAAGCGTAACAGATGTTCGAATCGATCTGCGGGCCATGCCTCACCATGATGTAAAGTGCACCACTTTGTATCATCAGGATGAGATCTGGTGAAGCTGCGTTATGAGGTCATTTTGCAATCCTGAGGAAGCCGACCGGCACCGCACAAGCGGTGAATTGCGCCGGCGGAGCCGATGGCAGCTTTGCGCTATCTCACGCCGGGAGCTCGCCTTTTGGCAGTGGCCTAATCTCCGTCGGTCGACGAGAGCAGCCACGCAAACGCTGAACGTCGGCGTTTGACGGAACCTGCCGTTCGACCTGTCGCCGGAGAACGGCAGGAAGGTCCCAAGGCCGGCCGTTTAGATCAGGAATGCGGCGCGAGGTGAGCGGGCCGTGGCTGGGAAGGCTCTTGATCTGAAAGCAACTGCATTGGCTTCAAACAAGGCGTATGGTTGGCGACGGCGACGGCGTCCCGTCGATTGCCGCCGCTCTTTCTCCCTCGCTCTGCACCTAGTTCTGCACCTAGACAGATTCAAGCTCGGCGAGCAGGTCTCCAACAGATCAGGCCAACCCATTGGAAGGGCATGAAAAACGGCTCGTCGTGTTTTTCTATAGATTGGTAGACAAACTACTTTTTGAGTCCGGCGCGTCTACCAGTTTCACCACACCCGCATCGTC
>CEOS01120849.1_pt1 | contig 14364 bp, 13 predicted proteins | sample 530601 | NCBI WGS metagenome assembly CEOS01 (sample SAMEA2620666, study PRJEB7988) | marine metagenome | biome: marine biome (ENVO:00000447); feature: mesopelagic zone (ENVO:00000213); material: "saline water (ENVO:00002010), including plankton (ENVO:xxxxxxxx)" | depth 1000 m
GCTGCTCAGCGAGAGCAAGACGAGCAAGAACCTCGCGATGTCGCAGATCGCCCGGCGATGGACCAGGCTCACTCTGCCGCCGTTCGAGCACCCCGTCGGCGACCACCGCAAACCATGGCTCTCGCTACTCGGCACGATCGAAACCCACCTTGTGCTCGCCAACGCTCGACCGCGGATGCTTCGCGGGCAGGCGGACTATCTCTACGAGCGGTCCACCGGCATGATCGGCTCGCTCTTCAAGCTCATCACTCTCGGGGCGGTCCACGCGATGCGCGACGGCACCGAGGAACTGACCCGTGAGGTGCTCGACGAAATCGACATCGACGTCGCGGCCGAAGATGCGCGCGAGGTCGTCGCCAAGGAGCTCGAGGAGAAGAAGAGCGGAACGGCGAAGCGAAGGAAGCCGCGAGCTGCGGCATGACCCGGACGATCGGCATCCGCGGCAACGAGGTTGGAGCATGACGCTACGTCGCCTCCTGCATGTCGCGGTGCCGCTTCCCGACGAGCCGCTCGACTCATGGGTTGAGTTCATGGCGCATGACTATGGGGCGACCGTCGGAGAGATGGCGCGAGCGCTTGGCCTCATCGACGCCGACGGTGTCCCGAAGGCAACCCCGCAGTCCGCGCGAGCCTGGTCCACCTCCCTCGAGCCGCAGCAACTCACGAATCTAGAGCTGACTACCGGTAGGCCCGCCGACGAGTATCTGGCGATGACTCGGACAACCTTCGCCGCGAACGCCATCCGCCTCACACCGCAGGGGAGGATCAGCGCCTCCTGCCCGAGCACCGGAGTCGCTGCGCGGTACTGCCCCGACTGCCTCGCCGATTCGGGCGGCAGGTGGCGACTGTCCTGGCAGTTCCCCTTCGGCTTCGCCTGCCTACGCCACAAGCGACTCCTCGTCGACCTCTGCCCGGGGTGCCAACGGCCGCCGCGTCTCGTTGGGCATCCGATCACACTCGTGCCGGAGCCGGGGCACTGCCACAACAGGCCGTCGGTCGGATCGCGGTCCATACGCGAACGTTGCGGCGCCGACCTGACAGCGGCCAACGAGTTCGTCGCGGCCGACGAGTCGACGCGCGACGCACAGCGCATGATGCTCCGCGTCGTGGCCGCTGGCTCGAGCGAGCTTGGCATCTACTCCGAAGCGCGGCCCAGCACGATCCACGTCCTGTCCGACATGCTCCTGCTCTCCCGCGCTGGACGGCAGGCGCTCGTTGACGGGGAGCGATTCGACTGGATGCCGGTCGAAGCGAAGGACGCCAGCGCGATCACGTCACACGCGAGTACCGGGAAGGTCGACCTGCGGCCGAACACCGCGCGCGAGGTCGCGCTCGGAAACACGATCGCATTCGAGGCGCTGAAGTCGGGTGAACGCATCACCGGTCTCCTTCGCGGGCGCGTCAGCGTCCACACTGCGCTCGATCACCACTCCCCACCGCTCCGGGACCACGTGAGCCGCGCGCTCGGGCGTGCGCGACGGCCCACGGCCACTCTCCAGGCGATGAAGGTGTCGACCACGGATCCGGCCGCCCGTGCTGCCAAGATCCCGGCTGTGCTCTGGCCCGAGTGGACGGCTCGTCTAGCGCCACGACGACTTGACGCCGAGATCGCCGGCGGAGCACTGTCCGCAGCAATCGTCTTCGCCGGAACGCGCCTCACGCACGGATCGGCGATTAAACTTCTCGACCCCGACGCGCAGGGGCGCCAGGTCAGTCACGTCATGCGCTCGCTCGGTCGCAACGCTCCCGAGGCGGACACGATCGGTGCCCTCGCACGCCTGGCAGAGTTCCTCGACGAGAACTCGACGCCCATCGACTACGCGCGCCGCCGAGCGATCGACTACTCCGAGATCCTGCCCTGCGACGAGTGGCACGAGGTCTGCCGGACGGCGAACGTGCTGCCGGGCGGCGACCGGCGGTGGCAGCTCGCACGCGCGCATCTCTACGCTCTGCTCAGCGGCAACCGGCTCGCCAGGGCGCCGTTCGCCTCAGTTGCGAGCTTCCCGTCGTTCGTTGAGCTCCAGCAGTTCCGCGCCGGACTGCCTGGAGCTGTGGCGCAGGCGCTCCAGAGCTCGGCGGCTGAGTTCTTGAGTGCACGGGGAATCGACGAGCCCGTGTCATGGATGCCCGAACTCGACGTCGCTGGCATCCATGGCGACGTCACCGTTCAGAGAGATCGTGAGTGGCCGCCGGCTCGGCCCGCGCGCGCCGCAGTGCAGCCGTCTCGGGCTGTCGCGGCCTACTCCGCTGGTCGCTCGGTTGCGGAGATCGCACTCGATCATGGGGTTGCGAGACAGACCGTGAGCCGTGTGCTCGACGATGCCGGCGTCGAGACACGCCGCGGGCGGAGACGCGCCGTGATCGACGCCGACTGGCTACGGCATCGCTACTCGGTCGAACTCCACACCATCCCGGAGATCGCTGTAGAGGTCGGCGTGACGATGACCACGATCAACCGCCACCTCGAAGCGGCAGGGATCCCGCGCAGGCCTCGCGGTAGCGCGAGCCGCTCGACCGCGATCCGCGTCGACCCGCGCGCGGGGGACTCAGCCCTGCTCCGCCGAATCCTCGTCGGTCAGGATGCGACGCAGCGCGCCGAACGGTTCCTCATCGTCGCTGGTCGCGACACGATGACGGCTGCCGCGGTCGAGCTCGGCGTGACGCTCAGCATCCTCGCGAACCAGATGAAGCGCATCGGTGAGGATGCCGGCGGCCCACTCATCACGCGGGCGGTACGAGGACAGCCGCTCGCGCTCACAGAACTCGGTGTCGAGGTCCAACGTGAGCTCACGCGAGCCTTCGCGGTCAGCGCAGCCGCAGATCCGGGACGTCCGACGGAAGGATCTCAGTGAGCTCGACACCGAGCGTCTGCGACATCGCGAGCAGCGTGCGTATCGTCGGATTCGCCGGCGTCCCCGGCTTCGACTCGCCCTTCTCGTACTTTTGGTACGTGTAGCGCGTCAGCCCCGAACGGTATGCGACGTCCTCCTGGCTGAGACCAGCTTCGGCGCGCAGACGCCGGAGGTTCGCGGCCAGTCGGTCGGCATAGTCGCTCCAGGCCGCGTCCTCGGGTTCGGTGCGCTTCGCCACCGATCCAGGGTTCCCGTACAGGGAAGTCTGTATGGCCATAATATGTATGGCATTCCTGAAGTTCAGCGTGGCTTCGATCCGGTGGCGTCAGAGCGGGGTCGCCCCTTCGACAGCTCGTGCTACTCAACCGTCACAAGGACGGCCGTTGTCGGATCGACGTCGTCCGCCCAAGCCAATGTAGGTAGGTCGGCACCTTCCAGGCCACCAAGCTCGAGCGCCGCGCGACCCGCGGCGTGTGCTGCGTGAATCGATTGGCCATTCGCCACGTTGGCGTAGAAGCGCGCTGCATAGGCAATTGCATCGCCGTCTTCGATCTCGTCCGTCATGCCGATCGCGAACGGCACGACGTCCGCTACAAGCCGATCGAGTTGGCCGGAGGAGAGACACGAGTTAAGCATGATGAGGATCGGAGCTTGATCCGTGGCCCGAACCGCGTTCGCGAAGGCGCGCGCTGATACGATCACGCCGACATGGGGCTCGTCTACCTCGTCCTCGAACTCGATGGAGTCTTCGTTGCTGTGCCCGGAGAAGTGAATGACGTGCGGGCGGAACTTCGCGATCCCGTCGAGCAGGTCTTCCGTGGTGGCTGCGGGACGAACATCGAGCTCAACGTAGTCACGATGGAGTGCTGTCTCAATCGCTGCGCGAATCCGCTTCTGTTCACGACCGACACGAAGTCCGCCGTCTGCCGAAGCGCCCAGCATGAGGATCCTCAACTTTTCGGGCCGAGGGTCTGGAAGCCGACGACCGATCCGCTCCACCGCGGTCTCCGCTTGAGATAGACGGGCGCTCAGGGCGGCCTGCTGGGCAGCAGCTGTCCGCGTGATCTGTTGCTGTTCGCGTTTCCTTGCACGCTCGGCGGCCGCGGCCTCAGACTGTTCCGCCTTCGCGAGTCGCGTGGCGATGGTCGCTTCTTCGCGCGAATAGCCGGCAGCGCGGGCAGCCCAGCGGGATGCTTCAGCGCCGGCGCTCTTGGCTTCGTCCTCGCGACGCTCTGCTTCCCGCGTCTTGCTCCGCGCCGTGCTCTGGCTCGTGGTCTTCATGGCCGCCTGTCGCGCCGCGGCGGCGTCCGCTCTCTTCTTCGATTCCTTGGCGCGGTACTCGTTCGCCTTCTTCTCGGCATCGAGTCGTTGCTTGCGCTTCCGCTCCAGCTGGCCGCGGTATTGGGTCGCGCTCATCACATTCCGTTCGTCGATCCAGGATGGGCCTCGGCAGAGGGTATCCGACTCGATGTCGGAGACCGTCCGTAGTGTGCCAGACATCTCGTCACTGATCACGATTGGAATCGTCATGGCATCGATCCCGACTCTCACCTGCCCCTACTGCCGTCACACCTTCGTCGGCGTGAAGGTCACTCGTCATGGGCTCATCCGCTGCGGCAAGTGCGGCAAGACCATTCGCATCTAGCGCCGGCTGGCCCACCTTCGGCTCGCTCGGTGTGTAGCGAAGTGCGGGAGGCTCACGCGAGTTGAGCCGCCTGGCCAGAGGCGTCAACGAGGTTGCGAACTCGCGCGCCCATCGCGATTGCGTTCTAATGCCAATACTGGGTTCAAGCACTACAAACGACTACCCTTCAGACATGGCGGTCGAACCGAGCAGCCCCTACCTCGAGACTCCCGAGGTCGTGCGCCTGTGCAGGTTGCCTTACTCGACCCTTGATTACTGGGTGAGGACCGGACTGGTTACGCCGTCGGTGCGTGGTGGCAGCGGGCGCCGGCGGACCCGGCAGTGGTCGATTCTCGATGTCGTCAGTGTGCGAGCACTGAAGGAGCTTCGTGACGCCGGCGCATCGGTGCGGGTCCTGAAGCACGCCCAGGCAATGCTGCGAGAAACGTGGGCGGCCACGCTTCGCGATCGCATGTTGTACTGGGATGGAGGGGATCTGATACAGATCGATGAGTGGGAAAATCTGGTCTCACTCTTCACTGCCCCAGGTCAAAGCGTGCTCCACGTTGTAGCGCTTTCAGTCGACGCTCTTCGGGCAGAGGCTGAGTCGGTCGCAACGGTGGACGGTAGGGATACTAGGAGGTCAGCATGAGTCTGGTACTCGAAACGCGTGGCGTGAGTGAGCTCGACGTCGACTACTCTCGCGCAACGCAACTCTCAACTATCGGGTCCCTCGCGGATGCAGTCTTGCGAGAACTCATCGCAATTGAGCTGGGGAAGCTTGGTCCCGATCAATTGGTCGCGGTGCCTCAAGCGGCCAAGATCTTCCGCTTGGCGGCGAATCAGTATGCGCACCCGCGCACCATCTGGGACGCGCACTCGGTGGTTGATGACATTGTTCACTTCTCCTCGCCAGTCTCGGACGACCTTGGAACGGCCGCTGATCCACAAGCCGATGACATTCAGCCTTGGCTGGGCGGACTCGCAGACGCGTTGGAGGCGCTTACGAAGCAGACGCCAGACTCGACTGCGATCGATCTGGTGCGCAGGGAGTTCACGCAGATCTCGCAGTCGACCATGCGGTCTGCGTCTCGCATGGTCAGCGGGCATTTGTTTCTCGCGTAATCGTGGAGAACCTTGAGCTACTGCTCGCCCGAACAGATGCGAGACTGGAGAGTGTCAAGCGGCACATCGAAGGGCTCCCAGATGGTCGCGGTGGCGAGTGGAAGGCGCTTCTTTGGCATGTCCACGCTGAGTTCGCTGCCGATGCTGCTGACATCGTGGGCGACGTTGCGAGCGCAGACCAGCTCGCGGAGCCCGCACGAGCGCAACTTCGGGCGAACGCTGGCCAGAGGTTAGAGCGCCTCCAGATCCTCCTCGACGCACTCCACGCCAAGATGGCGACATACCGTGACGCCGTTGCCCGGTCGGATGTACCCGTCGGCCTTCAGCATCTCGTGGACGTGTTGATCGACCAGGTGGTTATTGATTCGGGCGATCCGATTATCCACCTCGACACAAGAAACATGTACTCAACCATCGATCTGGTTGGCCCGATGGACGAACTTGTGGCGGCGCTAGGTCCGCAAGGGCGGCAGTATTCAGGGCGGCATCCGATTGCATTCAACCTTCCCGCGCTGGACCCGAACAACGTGCTCCTCTCCCCGGTGCTCGCACATGAAGTCGCGCATACCGCCGTGACGCGCGAGTTGCTCAAGAAGTTGCAGGACCGGATTCAGAGCGGGCCGGCGGGAAAACAGATCGATGACGCGTTCGCGCGCCTGGGGTTCGGCGGTGATCAGCGACAGACTGCGGCGCTGGCGCAGGCCTTTCAATCGTGGTCCGCGGAGTTGCTGTGCGACGCGATTGCGATAGCGCTGACCGGCCCCAGCTTCCTGTTCGCGTTCGCCGCGTTCGTGCCGCCGACCGCCGTTTCGGGAGCAAGCAAGTCGCATCCAGACATCCAAGATCGCCTCGGATTCGCGCTCGACGTCATCGACAGTTACGGGTGGACGCCGTTCATTGAAGAGCGGGCCCCCAAGCTCGTGGCGTGGTTCCGTGAGGTCTCAACTCAGCCGGTACTCACCGGCGGCGCCGAGGAGACGTTCCTTCGAGAGGCAATCTCTGCCAGCTCCGCAGAGCGAAGGCAGATTGCTTCGGACCATGTAGTGGGCCCGCTGGACTCAAAAGAAGGCGATCGAATCGATCAGGCGGCGGCCTGGTTGGCTCAAGGTGTGCCGCTCGTCGATGTCGACGGCAGTGTGCTCTCTCCTTGGCAAGTGGTACTCGCAGCGTGGATTGCGGGAATCTCCGTGCGAGGCGACGAATCACCGACAGTCGCGCTCGCGGCAGGAGACCGTGACTACAACGCCGTCATCGTAAAGGCGATCGAGTACTCCCAGATCGTCTCAGAGTGGAGGTCGAAGTGACCGCGCTCACCGACACAGAGATCCGCTCGATGCTGGCCGAGACTGATCCGGCGAAGCAACTCATCATCACGCCTCTATTGGATCCGAACAAGCAAGTCGGCCCGGGCAGCATCGACCTTCGCCTCGGCACGGAGTTCCTGGAAACACCGCGCCAAAACAGTTCCTCTATCGATCCGTTCGCGGAGCGCGACCCGCGTGCGCGTCCCGCAGCCGACCTTCGCACATACGTGCCTTTAGGTGATCAATACGTGCTCCACCCTGGCCAGTTCGCGCTGGGCTCGACACTGGAGTTCGTCGTACTCCCGGACGATGTCATTGGTCAGGTTCTGAGCCGATCGTCGTGGGGCCGGCTGGGACTCCTGGTCGCAACGGCCGTTGCTGTACAGCCCGGGTTCCGTGGCTCGCTCACACTGGAGCTCGTGAACGCTGGGACCGTGCCCATAGTGCTCCGCCCCGGCTTGCGGATCGCGCAGCTTCAACTATGGCGCGCGGATCGCCCTTCAGCTGCGCCGTACTCGGCCCACGGCAAGTACCGCGCACCGCTCGGCCCAGAGAGCAACCGGCTCGCGTGGGAACATGAGGAGCGCGAGCGGCTTATCGCGATCAGCGACAAGATGCATGCCCGAAGCTCGAAGGTTCCTGGGCAGGAAGATATTGCCACCTGACGTCAAACGACGATGTATCGACGGTGATCCAAACTAACGACTGGCCATCCGTGGTTTGGTGGACAAGTCGGGAGCGAGAGTCGGAGGACCGCAGTGGACATCTTGCCCCGAACCAGCCTGGAACTGCCGCGATGCCGCGGACATCTCCGAGCGGTCCCTACATGTAGTGTAGGTTTTTGTTGGAGTTGTCCATTTCGCAGATGAAATGTCCACCGCGTGTCCATCTGGACATTTCGTCTCCTCCGAGGCGTGTGGCGCGGCCGGTCAGTTGCCGTCCGAAATCCCGGCCAAAGATCGCTGCACGCGCGTCACATGGCGGTCAGGGCTTCAGGCGATCTCACTTGTGCGCGTGTCGGTCCCATCCAACGCGGCGAGTGAGGTGAAGGCGCTCGTCGTCAGTCCGATGCGCCGTCGCGCGGCAACCCTCGCGGTCACATCGGGACTTGCAGTGATCTGAGCTCCGCGATTTCTAAGGCACTGGTCCTTAGTCTAAGATCGATCCAAATCGGAGGAACTCAAGGTGCGTAGAGGCGTCACGTTGGCCGATGTGGCGGCCGAGGCGGGGCTGTCACGATCCACGGCTTCTCTTGTCTTTCGCAACGACCCTGTCGTCTCGGCGAAGGCTCGTCGCCGCGTGCTAAACGCGGCCGAAGCGCTCGGCTACGTGTACAACCGGAACGCTGCCCGGCTGAGGACGAGCGCGACGAAAACGATCGGCATACTCACCCCGGGTCCGACGAATCCCTTTTTCGGAGGCTTCGTGGGAGCGCTCGAGCATTCTCTCGATGGCGCCGGCTACACGGCGCTGCTCGGAAACACCTCTGACTCCACCGCGCGCGAAACGGAACTCGTTAGGACCTTCATGGAGTATCGCGTTGACGGCGCGCTCATCGTTCCGGCCGCCGGCAGCCCGGCCGAATTTGGCGAGGTCCTCAGCAAACTCGAGATCCCACACGTCATTCTCACGCGTCGGCTGGCGGCTGGAAGTGACTATTACGTAGGCTCGGACGACATCCTCGGCGGTCGGCTCGCGGCCGCGCACTTGGTAGATCACGGATGCCGCGCCGTCGCCTATCTGGGCGGGCCCCTCGAGGTCTTCACGCACGTCGACCGCTCGTCGGGCGCCCGCCGCCGACTCGAGGAGAGCGGTACCGAATTCGACTCGGCCTGGAGCGGCTACTGCGAGACCTCCAGCGCGGCAGGCTTCGACCTCGCCCGGCGCCTTCTGCGCGAAAGTCCGCCACCGGATGGGATCATCTGCCACAGCGACGCGATCGCGCTCGGAGTGATGCGCGCGTTCCAGGATGCCGGAATCGCCGTGGGCTCCGATGTGCGGGTCGTAGGGTTCGACGATGTCCCCGATGCGCGGTACTGGTGGTCGTCGCTGACGACCGTTCGGGTCGAGGTCGACGCCATCGCGCGCGCGGCCGTCGACATGCTGCTCAGTCTTATCAGCGGTGAGGGCACGGGGACGCAGCCCGTCCTCGTCGAGCCGGAGCTGATCGTGCGCGAGTCGTGCGGATGCTCGATAGCCTAGGTGTCGTTCAACGCATCCAGCAGCGGTGCCGCGCTGCGCAGGAGCGCCCGCATCGCCGGCGTGCGATTCGTCTCGAGATACGCCATCCACAGCCGGAAGTGCACGTCACCGTCGAGGACCGGAATCATCACCACTCCGTCTCTCGCCACCGACGCATTGGTCGCGGCTTGCAGCGACACGCCGTAGCCCGCCGCCACGAGCGCCAGCTGCGCCTCCAGCGTGTCGCCATAGGCAGTCACGGACGGCTCGAACCCGCTCGCACGACACGCATCCACGATGGAATCGTGAAAGGTGGTGCCGAGGTGGCGCCGCCAGAAGACGAAGTTCTCCTCAGCTAGATCCACCAGTCGCACACCGTCGCGGGTGCTGAGCAAGTGATCCGTGGGCAGGAAGACCACGAACGATTCCTGCGCAATCAGTCGCGAGGTGATCAGGCGGTGGTCGACGAGGCGACGCACGATGATCGCGTCGAACTCGCCGGTGATGAGCGAGCGCTCAAGGTCGGCGCTCTCGCCGGAGTGATGCAGCTCGACGATGCTCGCCGGCATCGCCTCGCGGAACCGGGTGAGTACTTCGGGAAGCGGCCCGTTGAGGCCAGCGCCGAGGGAACCGACGCGGAGGCGGCCGGATAGGCCGCTGCGGAGGTCGCGGATGGCAGTCTCGGCGCGGTCGGCGGCGGCGAGCACCCGCAGCGCCGGCTCGAGCAGCTCGGTCCCGGCATCCGTCAGCATCACTTCGCGGCTGGTCCGGATGACCAGTTGCTCTCCGAGAGCCGCTTCGAGGCGCTGGAGCTGCTGGCTGAGTGCTGACTGTGAGACCTGCAGACGAGCGGCCGCGCGGCCGAAATGGAGTTCCTCGGCGAGCACCGCGAATGACTCCAGATGACGGAGTTCCATAAGCAAACCTTATCGAATGATGGACTGCGACGCGTTGCCGCTGACATCACGGGCGACTTGACTGGCAAGATGACGCGCTCCGCTGCTCGCAATGTCATCCTCATCCTCGCGGATGACATGGGATACGGCGACTTCGGATTCGCGAACCCGGACGCTGGGTGCACGCCGTCGCTCGACGAGATCGCCGCCACATCACGGATCTACTCGCAGCACACCTCCGCCTCCCCTGTGTGCGCCCCCGCCCGCGCGGCCCTCCTGACCGGCCGCTACGCCCAGCGCACTGGGGTGATCGACACCCTCGAGGCGCGCGGCACCGATCGACTCGCGCGGGGCGAGGTGACGGTCGCCGACGTTCTGCGGCGGCAAGGAGTTGCGACCGGGCTCGTCGGCAAGTGGCACACCGGTGCGATCGGAGCCGAGTACCACCCGCTGCGCCGGGGGTTCGACGAGTTCGTGGGGTTCCGCGGCGGCTGGCAGGACTACTGGGACTGGAATCTCGAGCGCAACGGGGCGCGGGTCGCCGCCGACGGCAGGTATCTGACCGACGTCCTCGGCGCCGAGGCGGTCGACTTCGTACGCCGGCATCGTGACCAGCCGTTCTTCCTGCACGTCGCGTTCAACGCCCCGCACTTCCCCTACCAGGCGCCGGGGGCGCTCATCGCGCGGCATCGCCGCCCGGACCGGACGGAGCGCGTCGCGACGGTGTACGCCATGATAGAGGCGATGGATGCCGCGATCGGCCGCCTGCGCGAGGCCGTGGACGATTGCGGGCTCGCCGAGGACACCCTCTTTCTCGTCACGAGCGACAACGGTCCCGAACTCGGCGGCGTCGGGGACGAGTCGGCTGCGCGACCCAACCACGGGCTCGCCGGGGCGAAGCAGCACGTGCTCGAAGGCGGCATCCGCGTGCCCCTCCTTGCCCACCAGCCCGGCGTCGTGCGCGCCGGAGACGACCACTCCTTCGTCCACGGAGTCGACCTCGCGCCGACAATCCTGGGTCACCTCGGCGTCGACCACCCGGCACCGAAGCCGCTGGATGGGCGCGACCTCGGCGCCACCCTTGACGGAGGCGAGGTCTCCGACATCCCCCGGTTCTGGCAGTGGACGCGCTACGCCCCACAGCTCGGAACGAACGCAGCCGTGCGAGATGGCAGATGGAAGCTGGTCCGCCCCGCCGTGGAGGAGCTTCTCGGGCTCGACCAACGGGACGAGCTCATCGACCACGACATCAAGCGGCATCCGGAGCGGTATCGCGACGTCGACGACCCGCCCGTACTCATCCACCCCGTCGACACCGAGCCGATGCTATTCGACCTCGAGCAGGACCCGGGTGAGCAGATCGACGTCTCCGCCGAGAACCCCTTCGTCCGCGCCCGACTGCTGGATGCCCTCGCCGACTGGTACGACGAGGTCGAACGCGAACGCCGACTGATCGGAGCCCTGCGATGACCGCCTCCCAACCGAACGTCGTCCTCATCCTCGCCGACGATCTGGGATGGGGCGATCTGGGATGCTACGGCGCGGATCGCATCCCCACCCCTCATCTCGACGCGCTCGCCGCGGAAGGCATTCGCTTCACGGACGCTCACGCCGCCTCGGCCGTCTGCACGCCTAGCAGATACGCGCTACTCACCGGCCGGTACCCGTGGCGCAGTCCGCTGAAGGAGGGCGTGCTCATGGGGCACGGTCCGTCCCTGATCGAGCAGGACCGGCCGACGATCGCCTCCGTGCTGCACTCCGCGGGCTACCGGACAGGGGCCGTGGGCAAGTGGCACCTGGGACTGGGCTGGCGTCACCGAGACGGCAGCGTCTGGGATGCGCGCAACCCGGAGGATCCGATGGAGTACCAGCTCGGCGACCCGCTCGCTCGCCATGACTCGGTGGACCTGGACGCGGGTTCGACGGTCGACTATTCGCAGCCGTTCACCGGCGGTCCGCTCCAGCTCGGGTTCGATCGCTTCTTCGGCATCGCCGGCTCGCTCAACATGCCGCCATACGCGTATCTCGAGCAGGACCGCACGCGAGGCGTTCCCACCGCGATGAAGTCGGACTTCCTTCCGGGTCAACGCCCTGGGTATCAGGCGGCGGACTGGGACGAGCACGAGGTGGATCTCACCTTCGTCGCGCGGGCGAAGGAATTCATCGCCGACGAGAGCCCGGAGCCGTTCTTCCTGTACTTCGCCCCGTCCGCCCCGCACCGCCCGCAGGTCTCTCCGCCTCGGTTCCGGGGAACCAGCGGCGCCGGCAGCCGGGGAGACTCGGTGGTGTTCGTGGACTGGATGGTCGGCGAGTTGGTAGATGCACTGCGTGATCGTGGCGTCTTGGACGACACGATCATCGTGTTCACGAGCGACAACGGATCACCGACGATTTTCGCCGACGAACTGGATCCTGCTCACCGACCCAACGGACCGTGGCGCGGCCAGAAGGGCGACACCTGGGAGGGCGGCCACCGCGAACCGCTCATCGTCCGCTGGCCGCATGCCGTCCCCGCGGGAACGGTGTCGGACGAGCCCGTGGACCTGGTGGATCTCATGCGCAGCATCTCGGTGCTTGTCGACATCACGCTTCCCACAGACGCGGCGCCGGACAGCCGCGACCGCTCGCGCGCGCTGCGCGCGGTGCCCGGCAGCGAGTCGTCGTCGCTGCGGGTCATCTCCAGCATGGGAGGAGCACTTGCCGCGATCGAGCATCCGTGGAAAGTCGTGTTCGCCGCGGGATCCGGCGGCGGCCTCTCCGGCGAGGGTTACGCAGGGTCGGAACCCGGCCAGCTATACCACCTCGGCGACGACCCTGCGGAGACCGTCAATCTCTGGTCCCGACGCGCCGACGTCGTCGACCGGATCCGCAGTCGAATCCGTGACGTGGTCGGGGCGGACCTGCCCTTCAGTGCCGATCACCTTTCCTAATCAAACGATCAGAACCCGCCTCCCGCGCACCTTGTAGTCTCGAACTTGGATCGATGCAAGAGATCGATCCAATCTCTGCACCACTGCACATCGCCCACCAAAGAGGCTGGGCCCCACTCGATCCGAAGGGGAATCGAAATGAAGACAGCATTCCGTGCGACCACCGCCGTGTTTGCCACGGCAGGTCTCATCGCTCTCGCCGGCTGCGCTGGATCCGACGGCGGCGGCGATGCCGACGGTTCGGATGTCAGGGAACTGAACCTCCCGGCCGTCGAGGCGCCCTGGCTCTCCGGATATCAGGCGATGGTGGAGAAGTACGAGGAGGAGACAGGCGTCACCGTCAACCTCACCGCCTTCCCGTTCGACGGCCTTCTGACGCAAGAGGCGAACGCCGCGCAGAGCGGATCGAACGCCTTCGACCTGTTCCTCATCAATGAGCAGTGGGTGGGCCAGTTCTATGACAACGGATGGGTGCAGCCCATCACCGACATCGACTCCGAGTTCGCCTGGGATGAGGGCCTCATCGAGTTCGACGGCGTCGGCCGGTGGAACGCAGACGCCCGCGCCACGTCCGAAGACGGTGAGATCTATTCCCTGCCGGTGAACGGCAACATTCACGAGTTCATGTACCGGTCGGACCTCTACGACCAGCTCGGGCTCGAGGTGCCCACGACGTGGGACGAGGTCGTCGCCAACGGTGAAAGCGCCGTCGCCGCCGGCGCGGCCGAGAACGGGTACGTCGCTCGCGGTCGCACCCCCAGTTACGACTTCAGCGCGATCCTGTACTCCTACGATGGCAAGTGGTTTGCCGACGAATCGGCCGGAGACTACACGCCAACAATCGACACGCCCGAGTTCCGTGAGGCGCTCGAGATGTTCAAGCAGCTGGCGGATATCGGGCCTGCCGCCCCGCAGACCATCGCGCAGGCCGAGGCCATCTCACTCATGCAGAGCGGGACCACCCTCCAGTCCACGCTCGTTACCGCCAGCGCCGGACCCCTCGAGGATGCGTCGGCGTCACTCATCGCGGGCCAGGTCGGGTACGCCACGCTACCAGGCGGTACCCCGGTGAGCGGCGTGTGGACGATGGGCGTACCTGTGGGGCTTCCTGAGGACCGCTCCGCCGCTGCGCTCGACTTCATCGAGTGGCTGACGTCGCAGGAGACGATGCAGGAGTGGGCGGATGCCGGGGGTGCGACGACGCGCACGGATGTGGAGGCCGAGCGTCCTGAACTCCAGGTGCTGATCGACTCGGCTAACGACATCCGCGGCGGTCTGCGTTACCCGTTCACGCCCGCCATGCTCGATGTGACCGACCCGGCCCTGGGCCTCTACCTCGCCGGTGAGCTCGACCTGGAGGCGACTGTCGAGGAGATTCAGTCCGGTCTCGAGAACGCAGTCGAGGAAGCGGGCTTCGCGCAGTGACTTCCGTATCGACGAGTGGCGGCCGGG
>CEOS01138450.1_pt1 | contig 14362 bp, 9 predicted proteins | sample 530601 | NCBI WGS metagenome assembly CEOS01 (sample SAMEA2620666, study PRJEB7988) | marine metagenome | biome: marine biome (ENVO:00000447); feature: mesopelagic zone (ENVO:00000213); material: "saline water (ENVO:00002010), including plankton (ENVO:xxxxxxxx)" | depth 1000 m
CGAAAAGAATAGTGCTATAGAGTTTCTATTTACAATAGATGCTATGTAAATGATTACATCATTGCTTAGTGATACTCAAATATAGTAAAAACATATAATTAAAGGTACATGTACCTTTGTTAAAATTATAAATAAGCCTCTAATTGTAAGGTTGAATATTCCACCGTGGCCAGTAATATAGAAGCTTATATAATTAATAAAGTTAAAGAGAAGCGACAAGAAAAAGGTTTCTCTCAAATAGCCTTATCCCAGAAATTAGGGCTAAGTGATAGCTTTATTTCTCATGTAGAGTCCAAGACTCGTAGAGCTAAGTATAATCTGAATCACCTAAATCAGATTGCAATCATATTAAATTGCTCCCCAAAAGATTTCTGGCCAGATACAGGTATCTTATAGATTGGGACTTATCGCATTTCAATTATTTTTTATTACACCATACATTATATCTTATAATTCACTGATAATAAAACAAATATAATAAAAATTTTCATATTCGTTCGATCGGACGAGATTATTTTATAATGAAACAATTTCTTTGTTGATATGCCAAAGGATATTAACAGAGCTATTTGCCTATTTATAACAGAAGAATGGATTAATCCCTTTCTTGCCAATGGTGGTACACAAGTTGGATTTGCAGATAATCATAACATTTTGGAAAGTACTGTCCGAAAAATAAAAAACACTCCTAATTATCGAATTCCTGTTGAAACACTTTTCAAGATTTGTCACGAACGAGAAGTAAGCATGTCTGATTTTTTTAAAAAGTTAGCAGAGAAATTCCCTGAATTTGAAGTTTAGCTAAAAAATAATACGTAGACAAAAAACAGTATGGAACCTAGAAAGAGAATCATAGATAAAACATAGTCATGTGTTTGATATGGCCTCCCTTTTTGGTACTCCTTTTTTCCGAATTCCCAATTAAAAATAACACCAAGTAAACTAAGGGTTGTAAGTAATAATAAGCCAAGTGAAAACCAAAACATCTTTAATATCTTAAATAATTTTAACCCTAGAGCCTGTTGCTAATTTAACGACAAGCTCGCTACTTCCAAATAAAGGCATAGCTAATTAACTTTTCTTTCCTACTATTTAAGACCGCGAAGTTTATAAACTTTTCTCAATCATTACCTTCATCGAGTTAAAAAAAGCTTGATAGAAAGAGTCGTCTTTTGCGAACAAGCGATAAAGATCGAGTTCATTTTTACGTTGCTTTCGCATCACTTCGTCCATAATCCTTTTGAGCGCTAAATCTGAATTCTGCTGATCAGAATTTTGAGCCACTTTTGTTTCGTAATCTGGATGTGCTTTTATTTGCTTACTGATCTGTAAGAATTTTATGCGTTGTTCCTCAGGAGTGGCTTCCCAACCTTGAAACCAACGTTCATTAAAACTCTTAATGATATTTTCTAAAATATCTTCTTCTTTCTCTCCGTGTGCGCCACGTGGAGCAGGGTTTTGAGGATTCAACTCACCTTCATCTTCTTTTAATTTAATTCCCTCATTAAGTTTTGTTCTCTCCAGACCATAGGTAGATAAATCAACCGATTCTAAAAGCTCATCGATATTGCTTGCTTCCGGATCTTTAACGACTAGCTTTGGAATTAAAAATTTTAAGAACCAGAATAATTTTTCCCAAGCCAATATCTCATACGGTAAGATTGCTGCCATTTGGCCATAAACCTTAACAAACTGTTTGGCTTTAATTTTAAAGTCAGCTTTGTCCTCTTCTTTTTCCCAATCTAACTCAATATTGAATCGATCTGCCGGTACATCTATTAAAGCGCTTAGCAAATTTCCTTCTACACCATCAAAGTACTGCCGGTTAAACTCTTCTACCTCTTCTTGCTCATAAACCCCTACCTCATCTAAGGTATCTTTTAATTCGTGCAATACATTTACATCGGTAGCTTTGCTTAAGGAAGTTGCGGTATAGAATGGATCAAAAGCTTCTTTAATTTCTTCTGTTGAATTAAAAAAGTCCAAAACAAAAACATCTTCTGTTTTCTTCCCTAGTTTATCGGCTGCACGGTTTAAACGTGATAAGGCCTGAACAGCTAACACACCTTGCAACTTCTTATCAACATACATTGTGGTTAACTTGGGCTGATCAAACCCGGTAAGGTACTTATTCGCAACCACTAAAATTCTGTATTCATCCTTATCGAAGTAATCTTTAGTTTCTGTCTCCCCAAAACCATTAATTTCCGCTTCAGAATAGGTAATCCCATCCAGCTCTTTTTCTCCTGAAAAAGCAATTAACACCTTAAAAGGATTCCCTCGCTGTTCTAAAATACGATTCAAGGCTTTGTAATATTTAATTGCCGATTGGATACTCTGGGTAATCACCATCGCTTTCGATTTTCCTTTTAGCTTTTTAGTATTTACTACTTTACCGATAAAGTGATCTAACATCACCTCCGCTTTGGTCGTGATGGTTTGCTGGTTAGACTCTACATAGGCTTTTAATTTTTTCTGTGCTTTGGTGGTATCAAAAAGCGGATTATCTTCGATCGACTTCTCTATTTCATAATAGCTTTTATAGGTGGTGTAATTCGCTAACACATCTAAAATAAACTTCTCTTCGATTGCCTGCTTCATCGAATAAAGATGAAAAGGCTTAAAGCTTCCATCTTCCTGTTTTACCCCAAATTTTTCTAAGGTGGTATTTTTAGGTGTTGCCGTGAAGGCCAGGTAAGAAGCATTACCCCGCATTTTACGGGATTGCATCATCGCTATAATTTTATCTTGTGCATCTTCTACTTCTTCCTGCTGCCCCATGGCCTGATTCATCTTATCGTGAGCAATTCCACTCTGTGAACTATGGGCTTCATCAATGAGTACCGCAAAACGTTTATCACTTAAATCGGAAATCCCTTCGATGATAAATGGAAATTTCTGAATGGTGGTAATGATAATTTTTTTACCTATTTCTAAATTTTCCCGTAGTTGCTTCGAAGAATGTGCGGGAGCTACAATATTTTTCTGCTCAGAAAAATCTTTGATGTTTTCCCGAATTTGTTTATCCAGCAAGCGTCTGTCTGTTACTACAATTACCGAATCAAATAAAGGTTGTTCTATACCTTTATTACCCGGTACGTTTTCATTAACCGGATAGGTTTCTATTAACTGATAGGCGGACCAGGTAATGGAATTTGATTTTCCCGAACCTGCCGAATGTTGTATTAAATAGGTTTGCCCTACCCCCTTATGGGAAGCATCTTCCACAATTTTACGCACTACATCTAATTGGTGGTAACGCGGGAAAAATAATGTACGGTTATTTAATGCGTCTTTTTTACTGCCATCTAACCGAATAAAATGCTGAATAAGATTCGCTAAGCTCTTTCGGGTGAGTACTTCCTGCCAAAGGTAAGCCGTTTTATGACCAAACGGATTTACAGGATTGCCTTTACCATTTTGATTTCCTTTATTAAAGGGTAAGAAAAAGGTGTCTTTCCCATTGAGTTTAGTCGTCATATATACCTCATCGGTATCGACGGCAAAATGCACTAAACAACGAGCAAAACGGAGCAGTGGCTGACGGTTATCGCGTTTAAACTTATATTGATTTTGACCGTGTACCCTGGCATTTTGTCCCGTCCAATGATTTTTGAGTTCGATGGTAATCACAGGAATCCCATTGATGAACAAGACCATATCGATCTCTTCCCGCGGATTGGCTTCTGAATAGCGTAATTGTCGCGTAACGCTAAACTGATTGCTTTTAAAGTTATCGTGTACCCGTGGACTGCTACTGGCTAAGGGTAATTGATAAAAAAGTGTAAAATGAGCATCTTCTACCGCCAAACCCTTTTTAAGCAAATGCAGAATTCCATATTTTTTAACCATCCGGTCGTAACGCTCTAAAATTTTAAGCTTCCAATCGCTATGGCGTTGTAGTTTTTCTAAGTCTTCTTGTTGGGTGTTTTCTAAAAAACTCCAAAAATGCTTTTCGTCTAAGGCGTATTTCGCGTTAAAGTTTTCTGGCCAACCCATCACATAGCCTTTTCCGGAAGCATATTCACCTGCGGGTTCTGCCACCTCACTTTTTAGCAACGCTTCTAGATTGGTACCGGTGAGTTGCTTTTGTATGGCTGCTTCTAAGGCTTGTTCGTTGGTTTGGTTATGCATATATTTAGTTTTCGTTCAAGCTATATCTTAAGCTTGAAATATTGAACTTTTTAAATTTATATCTTACGTAAGTTGACATACTTTGTTCGTGTGTTGAAAGAAATATTTGAGTATCCTTAAAATCATTACGTAAAACTTCTACAAAACCCGCTGTGTTCATATCGTCCATTGACTGTACCGGGTCATCAATCAATAATAACTTATTTGACGAATATTTTTTATTCAGAGCCATTGTAAATGAAATAATTAATGCAGAAAGTTGACCATTGCTCATAGAAAATATAGCGTCATAGGTTTTATTTGGGGCCGTAACGAACTTTATTTTATCTCTTTTATTTATTATAAAAAGACCAAGCCCTCCATAGAAATCTTGAACTATTCTACCAGAATAAATATGAAAAAGCAGCTCTATATCCTTTATCAATTGATCATTATAAGATTTTAAAGATTCTTGAAGTGACTTGACTATCCTGTCAACAGTGCTTAATGAATTTTGACATTTAGATCTTTGACTCTGAAGCTTTTCAAGATCCTCATTTTTATTTTTTAAGGATTCATCTAGATATAAAGAGAAGCGGTATCTTATATATAATTTCTTTTTGTCGATATCTGGTATAGACAAGTTCTCAAGAGATTCAATATTCCGATCAAAATATGAACTATAAATTTCTTCAAAGTAAGACTTTAAGTTACCTTCATCATAAGTCTTTTTTTGCAATCGAAGAAATTCTAAAAACCTATCAGGATTATTTTCCCCACCTTTTAAGTCAGTAGATGTTGAGATTAAATTTGAATAATTAATTTCTAAAGTTTTGAGAATATCTTTTATCTCATTGTCAAGTTTTATAAAGTCTCTATTAAAAAAATTGTCCTCAAAATATTCTTTTTCATATAGGAAACCTGCTTGGAAATCTTCTAAAATTCCCATTAGTTCTTCTGCTTCATTTGATAAAAACGTATCCCTAAGGTTATTTAATTCCGTATTCAAATTTTTATCAAATTCTTCTAATTCTAATTGCTGCTCTTCGATTTCTTTCAACAAAACTTCTTTAGATTCCCAATCATAACCACATAATGGGCAAATACCATTTTCCTCAATGTTTATATGAAATTCATTCAAATGAGATTTCAGATTATTATGAGAAGAAAGCATTCGTGCATAAATTTTCGAAGCCTTATCTGACCTCTCATAAGCTACTTTCAATTCATCTAATTTCTTCTCATAACTAGCTATGATTTGATCATCATCTATTTTATCTTTAATATTTGTATCTAAATCATAATCATTATCCATTAATTGGGTAAATGAAAAGTCATCCAAGCCTTCAATTAAATTATCAATTAAGAAAGATAGGTCTCTTTCTAAAAATATTTTTTCTTCTTCCTTTCTAAAATAATCGTAATAGTAAATCCTAGAGAGTGTCATCTCCTCATCTAAAACTCTATCTAGTTTTTTGTTATATATGCTTTTAAGAAAATCCTCTTTATTTTGGATTAAATTTTTAATCTTTGGAAGTATTCCCGCATCTTCTTCAAGAATTGATTCATAACTTGTTATATCAAAATCAATATCTTCGGAATCCCAATTATATTCTTTCTCAAATAGTTTAAAAAATTCGGTTTTCTCTTCTTGGAATATATCTTCTTTTATTGATTCAATTTCTTCGTCTAATTTATCTATTTCTTTAGAAAAAGAATTATCGAACTTTTTCAGTCTGTCCTTAATCAATTTAAACTTATTGATTTTCACCTCAAAGTCCTGTGTATTGAACAAATAGCTAATACTTTCCTGTTTATCCTTTTCGTTCTTTTTTAATAGGTATAGACTATCTTCTTGCTCAATATAATTTAGAAATTCAAAATCATCTCTGTAGTTAGGGCCTAGAAATTCAGAAATATAATCGTCACTTTTTTTATTATTCTCAGTTGGGGTGTCTTCAAAATTTTCAAGAGCAAATAATTGGAAAACATTAAAATCTAAATAATTACTAAGTTCATTCAATGGCGCTGTCTGTCTCATTAAAAAATAATCGTCGCCTTTATATTCAAATTGCACTTTTAAAGTAATTGGTGAGCCGTCTCCATCATTGTTATACAATGGATTTTCTAGTCTTGTTTCCCGATTATCAATTAATTTCCTTTTAAAATCATCATATCTTCTTATTTTACCTGTAAAAATTAATTCAATAGCATCAAAAAAGGTGGTTTTACCAAAACCATTTGGACCATCAAAAACAATTAAAGAATTATCTTTAAAATCAAATTCCTTCTCTTTATAGACCTTGAAATTTTTGATATAAAGTTTTTTAATCTTTATTCCCATTATTCCTCTTCTTTTATGATACTTTCATACAATTCTTCAAATTCAATATTTTCCAATTGATCTAATTTAACCTCATCTATTTCATCGTCTATCCTTTTAAAGGATTCATAGAGGTTTATTTCCTCTAGGCTTTTATAAGACTCAGCAAATAAACTCTCTAAACCTTTTTCAATTTCTATATTTAAATTAATAAAAGGTAGTTTTTGTGAAATAGTATAAAGCAATTTATGCCAAGTACCAATAGAATAATTTTCTTTATAATCATTGAATACCTTATCATCTGTTATTAATTTTTTAATACTTTCAGGATTCCCTTCTTCACAATGTTCCTTCAGTTCTTTTAAGCTTTCTTGATTATATCCTAAAACATATTTCTTGAATTGAAACGGATCTTCTTCAATATTCAAAACTTCTTTTTTCCACTCTTCATTTTCTGTACTTTCATTTATTATCAAAAGAGATGTATTTTTATCAAAATCCTCCAAGTTCACTTCATTTTTAGAAGTTTTAAACCAATCATCTTGTAATTCGAGTACTTTTTCAAGTGTATCCACTTCTACTACCAACCAATAGTAAACAATGGTTTCATTTGACTTCTTTTTATAGAAAGTTAACTCTGAAACCTGTCTGGATTCAAAACCCTCCATTGTGAAAATATCGTGTATTAAAGACTTCATCCTATTTTATCTTTTGCGTTATCAAGTGATATGAGACCTATATCAAACCACTTAACTATATTATTCTTTTTATCACCTAATTCCTCTTCAACCTTATATTGCTTGTTCAACTGGTCTTTTATACTTGTCACATCTATACTGGCTGTTATAAGCATATTAGATTCGTAAGGAACTTCAATATCTAAATCGTTGATATTTTTGAATATGTTTTTGCATATTTGATGTTTCGATCTTTGACCGGCGTGTATAGCAGTTGCCGTATATCTTAGATCGTCATCATCCTTCCAAGATAAGTTTTTTCCTATTATTCCTGTTGATTCAATTAACTCTAACAAAATTTGTAAAAAAGAATATTTAAATTCATCCTGCTGAACATTAAAATCTTTAAACTCTTTGATTGTACCGAGTTTAACGGATCTATTTGGTAATATGGATTGAATAAATTTGAGTAAAGAACTTTTATCTAAACCATTAATTTGAGCTAAATAATTACTCAATTTTTCTTTATTCCCTTCTGTCAGTTCTTTTTCTTCATTTTCCAAATCTTCGGTGATTTCGAGACAGAATTCAGTATAATATTGATTTAAGAGTTCTTGAATTATAAATAAATAATAATCTTCATTATCAAGTAATTCTTGAGGATTACTTTTTAGAATATTAACAAAATCTTCAAGTGGTATTATTGAGTAGTAAGCCCCTTTTCGAATATTTACATCAGCATTATGATTTTGGCTATGTACTTCAATAATTCGCCCACTAATTTTTGATTCTAAATTGAGTCTAGATATTTCACGTAGTTCTGTAGTATCAAAATGAGATAATTTATTTTCTTTCAAATACTTACTAATTTCGCTATCACATTTTTCATCAATTTCTTCTAAAGGACAAAAACAGTTACCTTCGTAATTATTGTAAATATCAATTTTTGGATGTTTTTCTTTTATCTCTTCCTTACTCTTTTCATTTTCAGTCGTAAGATGAAAGTATGCACCTTCACAAGGATAATCATCTATCCTCTTTTCTAATTTATCAAAGGCTTCTTTATAGGATGAGTACAATTTACTTTTCATTGCTTTTACCTGATGAAGAGTAATTGGTTGAATCAAACCATCTACTTCTTCTACAATGGCAAAATCCTCTAAAGAGTCTAACTGCAAGCTATATTTTACATTAGCAATATCTTCATTCAATAACTTTAACACGTGATAAAGTGCAACCTTACCTTGATATATAAAACCACTCCAAGTTGCAGCAGCTGTATGTATGTCGTTTGGATCAATTAATTGAACTATAGCCATCCCTAACAAACCTTTACCTTACCAGTTACTACACTATTGATCAAACTGCCTTTGTACTCTTTAAGCTTCTCAATTTCCTTCTGTTTTAGGTGAATTGCAGTTTCTATTTTTTGACAGTTTGCATCTATAAATTGGACTATGTCTTGCTGTTCCGAGATAGGAGGAAAAACTACTCTCAAGTCTCTAAACTGATCCCAGTATAATCGTTTTCTAAAATCAGTAATTCCTTTAGATACTCTGTTTATTTGAGTAATAAACTTCTTTGTTCGGAATAAATTTTCAAAATAATTAGCATTTAAAGGTCCAATCGGTTTTGCTACAACATAAGCAGGGCTTACTAAACCATCAACTTTAACAGCCCCTATTGCACCTTGCCAGGCACGCATCATATTGAATACTATATCATCTTTTTGAACTAATTTATATTTGGTTTTATCTTCTATCTTAACCCTCCCTCTAACATTTTCTTCATCATTAATCTCTTCATCTGAAACTCCTGAATGAATAGAAACGGATAATAAGGGTAATCCTTCTCGACCTGACCTATTTTCCTCTTTAAATAATGTATTATTTCTAAAAACCTCCCAATGTTCCGGGATCTCGTCTATCCACTCCACACTGCTATCTTTAAATGCCACCGAATCATCTAAACCCCGGGTTACTACTTTGTGTATAAGTATTTGTTTAAGCTCCTGAAGAAGCTTAATTTGCTGCTCTTTTAAAGCTACAGCCGCGTCAATCTTTGATGTCTTATCATCTAGAAATTCAGCAATGGCAGTTTGTTCTTTTAGCGGAGGAACAGAAATAATAAAATTATTTAGATTTGAAATAGAAACGCCTCCAATCATGCCTGATAATGAAAGTTTAAATTGAGTTTGAAATGGGCTTCCTTTTAAAGAATAATATAAGTATTCAGATTCATTTCCCTTTTTAATTGAAAAACAAGCTAGTTTATTTACAAAGCAAACTTCTTGATTTGTAAATGCTATTTTTCTTCCTGCACTTCCTCCTTCAATACATAACAAGCTGGAAAATTTAGGTGCAACCTTAAGAGAAACATTCTCATTCGGTATTCTTAAACCATTATCATAATTAATGTTTGAATTATTTATATCTATGTCTTTAGAAGAAATATATGGAATACGATTTTTATCAAATGACTCGAAACTCTTTTTCAAATTTTCATTTAAGCTATCACCATTGTAAATATTTGCGATAAATTTTATTTTTTTAACCTCCCAATGCTCCGGAATCTCTCCTAACCATTCAACGCCAGAATTTTTATAACTTGTATACCTATTATAATTGCTCATAATATTGTTTTATTTTTTGAGCCATCATCATTCGGCGTTCTTCCAAAAAAGTTTCGTAATCTTTGGCTTCTGCGGTAATAAGTGAACGAGGAATTTCATTTTTTGCCAAGTTTTCTTCCAAACTTCCAGCAGCTTCTAAATTGGTGAGCTTTTTGGTTTGTTGTTCTATATCGGTTTTTGCCAGTTGCATATATTCCGCAGGCGCCTTTTTTCCTACTTTTATATTGGTTTGCTGCTCGGTATATACATAATTGGCTACCTGATTGTATTGCTTTTGATTATACTTATGCTTGATTAAATATTCTTTTGGGAACAGGTGATGTATATCACCACGCTGCTCGATTAAATGCCGTATGCTCATATCTTTTGTCAAAAATGCATTAGTACCTTGGTAACATTGCACAGCTAAATACACATTATACGCATTGTTATTGGTACTGGATGATTCTAGGGTACTGGCCAAACCAAAGTCCCAAAAGCCTTCGCCTAAATTGGTTTGCTCCATTTGTTGCAAATAGGCCTCTACCCCTCTATCGTTAATGTTCTTAATATCTTCATCAATTCTACTTTCGGCACTACCACTATAACGTCCCAATAAAAGTGACATCACAAACCAGCGTCTTACCAAATGCTGTATTTGGGGTTCGCTTTTCCCTTCTTCGCGAAGCTTTAGGTATAACACATAGCTAAAATTGAGGCTGTTTTTAGAGGAAATAAGCTTCTGGTTAATAAACCCTGCCGATTTAATGAGCATAATAAAACGTTGGTAATTGGTTTTATTGATAGTATCTACTAAACCTTCAGACAGTTTTCTAAAACTCTCTTCGGCAATTTCCGCTTCAAATTTTCGGGTTTCAAAATTACGCCCGGAAAGTAAGGCTACTAAATCACTAAATTTTCCCCGATTAAATTTATAGGTAAACGCCACCCGTAATACATCTACATAATCGGGAATGTATAAGTCGTCTTGCTCCGCAGCCATCCATTTTAAAGCTTTGTAATAATCGTGAGCTGCAAAGGCTTTATCGTTATCGATGATATGTTTATTAAAATCTTTATCGATGATAAGTCGGCAAAAATAGTCGACTAATTTTCTCATTTTACTTCCTTCGTGCTTCTCATCAGAGGCAATTTTAGACATCACAAAGTCGGCATTACTCAGTTTCACTCCACTTTGGTTGATCCGAATAAAAATTTCAGTCACCGTATCAATACTCAACGAAGCATCCAATTCAATAATCCCAATTTGCTTATTCTTTATTTTTTTGAGTTTTTCGATGCGCTCTTCTACCTTTAATTCATCAGCGTCAGGATTGGCTTTTAAGTATTCACGAATCGCCCGGGTAATCGGTATTTCGTCACTAACAATCTCACTAATGCTATTAATCCACTGGGGGCTGCGCTCCATCGCTTTGCTCAGCGTATCGAACTTTTCCGTTTGCGGATTAAAAGCAATATTAATGGTGGTTTCTTTATAATTTTTATTGAGTACCCGTTGCCCTACAATAGCGGCCGTTAATGCGGTTATCCGCTGCTGACCATCAATCAATATTTTTTTACCGGAAGAGGTTTTTCCGTCTTTCGTTTTTAAATCGGGATTACGCCAGGTAATGATATACCCTACCGGATAGCCTTTATATAATGAATCGATTAAGTTTCTCACTTTTGAAGCTTTCCATACAAAAGGGCGTTGAATTTCCGGAATTGCAATTTCTGAAGATTTAATCCAGCTTAATAAAGTTTCTACAGGTTGTTGATGAACGGAATATTTTGCCATAATTTTATTAGTGGTTTTTTAATAATTCTGCAATAAGGCCTTCACTTTGTTTCTCTAATTCCAAAATATCTTTCGTTACTTCTTCAATATCCCGAAGTGGTGTGTGCTTATAGAAATATTTATTAAAGCTAATTTCGTAACCTATTTTGGTTTTATCAAGGTTGATCCAGGCTTCGAGTACGTGCGGATTTACTTCTTCTAGAAAATAGGTATGTATTTTTTCTTTTAGCGGCACATTTTCATAATCGCGCAAGTCACTCTCGGTTTCATATTCCAGGTATTCTCCCGGTTTCCCGGTGGCAAAATAGCCAAAATGCGCCAGCTCTTGTTCTTTACAGTTGAAATGCGCTAATAGCATACTCAATTTTTCATCGGTGAACTTATGTTTCTTTTTAATCACCTTTTCTGCTTCGGCGTCATACCAACTTACCGCCTGTAACACTGTTTTTTTCTCACTGGCGGAAGGTTTTAGAGCTAAGCTCTTTAAGGTTTGATTTACTTTTTTGGTGAATTGATTAAAATCTGTAAAGATTTCGTCTTTTAATTCAGCGAATAAGTTTTCGGCTAATTGCACCAATTCTCGTTGTTTCTCCCAGGTATTCGGACTCAACAATTTCTTTTTATGCTTACTGCTTAAATTGAGGTCTTGCGCTTCGGCATAAGCTAAGATCGACTCTTGCAGCTCTTTTAAGTTTGTATAGACTTTATCTCCAAATTCCTGATACGCCCATTGCATTATTTCGGTAAGCTGCTTATCATAGCGTAAACTTTCAATCCTGTCTGACGTAAATTGTGCTTTTAATCGTTGCGGCCGTTCGATGGTTACTTTATAATAGCCAAAATCTTCCTTATCAAAAATTTTGGAAGCAACCCCAGAAAGTGCTGCCTTGGTTTCTGGATCGGTTTCCCGTTCTACAGCTTCTAATTGGGTATAAACTTTGGTGATTTCAGTAATATGTTGTGGAGTAAACTCACAGTTTTTATTTCCTAAGTTTTTACGGAGTTTTCGGTACAGTTCTCCTGCATCAATCAGCTGTACTTTACCTTTTCGAGGTTCGGGTTTATGATTGCTCAATAACCAAATATAGGTGGTGATTCCTGTATTGTAGAATAAATTATTGGGAAGTTGAATAATGGCTTCCAGTAAATCATTTTCAATAAGGTATCTCCTAATATTACTTTCGCCACTCCCTGCATCACCGGTAAATAAACTCGAACCATTATGTACGGAAGCAATACGGGAACCGGACGAACTTTGGTGCAGTGGTTTCATTTTATTCACCATTTCCATTAAAAATAACAACTGCCCGTCGGATGATCTGGGTACGGCATCTGCTGCTTCTGCATTCCCCCAATAATCGAATAGGTTAATTTTAAATCGGGGATCGATGACCTCCTTTCCGTCTTTTATATATTTTTGCTCGCTACTCCAGGATTTTCCATACGGCGGATTGGACAACATAAAATTAAAGTTCTTTCCTGCAAATTCATCAGATGATAAAGTTGATCCTACTTTAATATTTTCAGGATTATTACCCTTAATCATCATATCACTCTTACAAATGGCGTAAGTTTCATCGTTAATTTCTTTTCCATAGAGAAAAACATCGCCTGTTGCCCGAATGGCACCTTCTTCATCTTTTATAAAATTCTGAGCTTCGGTAAGCATTCCTCCACTTCCACAAGCGGGATCGTAAATAGTCATCACCGGTGGCAAGTTTTCCTTTACGGGTTCAAAAACCAAATGCGTCATTAATTCAATCACCTCTCTTGGCGTAAAGTGCTCTCCGGCTTCTTCGTTGTTTTCTTCATTAAATTTCCGAATCAATTCTTCAAATACATAGCCCATTCCCAAATTAGAAAGTGCAGGTAGCTTTCTGCCCTCCGGATCTTCTTTTTCAAAAGGGGTTAAATTGATATACGGTGAAGTAAATTTTTCCAATACATCCAACAACACATCTTTATTCGCCATGTGGCGAATCTGAGCTTTCAATTTAAATTTATCGATAATCTCTTTCACATTTGGGCTAAAGCCGTTTAAATAATCTTCGACATTGGTCTGTAAAATTTGCTGAGAGTTAGTCGCGGTATTGTATAATTTTTGAAGTGTCCACTTACTAATATTATAAAACACATACCCAGAAGCCTCCCGTAAACCGCTTTCCTCCCACTCAGTAAACCCGGCTTCTTCTTTTTGAAAAGTAAGTTCTTCCATCACGGCATCTTTAGTGGGTTCTAATAAAGCATCTAACCTCCGTAAAACGACCATGGGTAAAATTACATCACGGTATTTACCGCGCACATAAACATCACGTAAACAGTCGTCTGCAATAGACCAAATAAAAGAAACTAATTTATTATGAGAAGTTGTTGTCATTGAGATTGGCGTTCTAGTTTTTAGAAATTTATAGCTATAATTTAGCGTTTCAAAATAAGCATAAAATCTAAAATAGGAATAAGGGATTCCGTAATTCTAATTAGCTCATTGAGATAAAAAGTTTATATAAGTAAAATAAATGACTATAACCTATACCCAGATTCCAAGGCTATCCTTCCCTATAAAACTCTTCCCGTAACTCATAGGCTAATTGATTGATATAACGGAGGTCCGGTTTTTCGGGTAAGTCGGATTTTTTAAAGGCTTCTTCCAGTTGGGCTTGTAGTTTATTTGCTTGTGCCAAAAGCCTGTCGTAAGCAAATTTTCCGCTTTTAATTTCCAGGAGAAAATCGCGGTTGGGACGTTGTACGTTGATTTGTTTTTCTCTGGCGATTTCCAGCGCCATTTCTAAGAGTCGGAAGGTATGCATCATATTTTTAGCATCGTAGTGCTTTCCGTGGTT
>CEOS01016975.1_pt1 | contig 14302 bp, 15 predicted proteins | sample 530601 | NCBI WGS metagenome assembly CEOS01 (sample SAMEA2620666, study PRJEB7988) | marine metagenome | biome: marine biome (ENVO:00000447); feature: mesopelagic zone (ENVO:00000213); material: "saline water (ENVO:00002010), including plankton (ENVO:xxxxxxxx)" | depth 1000 m
CGACCTGTTCCGCCCCGACGACCAGCCCGAACAGAGCTATTCCGAACGGCAGATTTTCGAAGCAGCCTCCAGCCGCCTCGCACGCGAACTCGCCGCGATGGAGAAGACCGACGAGCCTGCCGCGCTCGAGAAGATCCTCTCGGTGCTGCGCGAACACGCGCCGCAATATTACGAGAATACCGAAGAAGCCTGATCGACCGGCTGCCAACGCAGTCCGACAGAGGGCCGTCCCGAAAGGGGCGGCCCTCTTGCTTTGCGCCCATCGCATCCTGTATTAGATCGCTAACACAGTCATCGACAGGGAGATCGTCATGAAGTTCTGGCCAGGCCTAGCCGTTGCCGCCGCAGCCACCATGCTCTCGGCATGCAACACCGATTTCAACATCAGCTCGAGCAGCGACGGCGTGCCGCTTGCCGAGCTCGACTACGAAGGCGCAACCCCCACCGGCATTTCATTGGCCGGCCCCGACCGGGTGATCGTCACCTCGGGCGACACGCTGACCATCGACGTCGAAGGCGATTCGAGCGTGACCGAGGGTCTGCGCTTCGATCTCGACGACGATTCTCTGGGAATCGGGCGCGAGGGCAACTGGCGTCAAAACGGGGTCGCGACCATCCGCGTGACCATGCCCACCCCGACCCGCATGTCCATGGCCGGATCGGGTACGATGACCGTCGATCGGCTTGGCAAGGGCGGTGAGGCTGAGATCTCGATCGCCGGATCGGGCGAATCGAAGGTCGGCCGGATCGATGCGGACGCGCTGGAGGTGAATGTCGCGGGTTCGGGCTCGCTCAAGGCAGCGGGTGCGGCCAAGACGCTCGATCTCTCGATTGCCGGGTCGGGTGATCTGGATATGCGCGACGTCAAGGTGGACAGCGCCGAGGTTGCGATCGCCGGATCGGGCGATGCCGCCTTCGCCTCGGATGGCGACGTCGAGGCGAGCATCATGGGCTCGGGCACGGTCGAGGTGCTGGGCAATGCCAGCTGCTCGGTCAGTTCGATGGGCTCGGGCGAGCTGAAATGCCGCAAGCGCACCGCGGCAAGCGGTGCGGCAGCCGAGGACGCCGAATAGGCGTTTGTGCCGGGGCGGCGCAGGGCATAAGCTGGCGGTATGAAACCGATCATTCCGCTCGCCCTGCTAGCCGCCCTCACCCTGCAGGGGTGTCTCGCCAAGACCGCCTGGGATGTCGCCACGCTGCCGGTAAAGGCGGGCAGCAAGGCGGTTGACCTGGCGACGACCAGCCAGAGCGAGGCGGACGAGAAGCGCGGGCGCGAACTGCGCAAACGCGAGGAACGGCTTGGCAAGCTGGAGCGCCGCTACCGCGACCTGCGCGAGGATTGCGAAGACGGCGACCGCCGCGCGTGCGAGGAGGCGCGCGAGACTTACGAGGAAATCCAGCGGCTCTTGCCGACGGTGCCCTACGAACCAGAGCGCTGATCGCCCTCGGGCGGGGCGGCAGCACGGCGCAGGCGGTCGTTGATCGCGCGACCGACGCCGTTTTCGGTAACCGGAGCAACCGCGATTCTCGGCTTGTCAGAAGCCGCTCCCAGATGGAGGCAGGCGTATAGACGCGTTGCGGCTTCGTTGACGTCACCGGTTGCTGACAGCGTGACGTCACCTTCGACTGCGCCGAAACCTATCAGAAATTCCCCTGCTTCGGCCTTCCGGGCGTTCAGGCGCAGCGGCTTTCCCGGCGCATAATGCCGCCGCATCTGCCCCGGGGCTTCGATCCCACGGCCATCAGAAGCCTCACTACCGGGCATATCTTCGAGCACTTCGCGTCCGATCGGCCCCTCCCGGAGAACAGACCAGCCCCCGTCCGCACGCAATGCGACGATGGTGGACTCGAGCCCTCGCTCGCTCGCGCCCGCGTCGAGCACGGCGTCGATCCTGCCATCCAGCGTCGCGAGGACATGCTCTGCCGTGGTCGGGCTGACGGTTTCGCTCGCATTGGCCGAGGGTGCGGCCACCGGAATGGCAAGCTCGTCCAGCACTGCCCGCATCACCGGGTGCGCCGGGCACCGCACTGCGAGCGTGGGCAGGCCTGCGTGGATCGATGACGCCACGGCAGCATTCCCGTGCCGGGGCAGCACCAGCGTCAGCGGTCCGGGCCAGAAGCGGTCGGCGAGTGCAAGGGCACGCGGCTCCATCGTGACCAGTGCCTCAGCCTGCTGCACATCGCTCACATGGACGATCAGCGGATTGAAACTCGGTCGTCCCTTGGCTGCGAAGATACGCGAGACCGCGTCTTCACTATCCGCGCGCGCAGCCAGGCCGTAGACCGTCTCGGTCGGCACCGCGACCAGACCGCCGTCGCGCAGGATCTGCGCAGTGCGTGCGATTCCGGTCGAGTCGGGCGCTAGCCGTTCCGTAACGTATTTGCGGTCCATCGCCGCGCGCTATATCCGGGGCGTAGGAATTCCAAGAGGATGTGAGCCAAGTGACCCCCTACAAGCCCGCCACGCAAGACCAGTTGCTCGCCATTCGTGCCAATGCCGGCATCGCCGAACTGGCCGAGCATGAACACTTCGCCGCCGCCGAGCCCGACCTCGTCGAGGCGATCGTCGAAGGCGTGGGCCAGTTCGCGGCAGGGGAGTGGGCCCCGCTCAACCGCAAGGGCGATCTGGAAGGGGCGAAGCTGGAAAACGGTGTAGTCCGCCTGCCCGACGGGTTCGAAGAGGCCTATCAGGCCTATGTCGAGCAGGGCTGGAACGCGATCGCGGGCAGCGCCGAGTATGGTGGCCAGGGCCTGCCCTTCACCCTCGCCTGCAACGTGCTCGAAAACCTCGGCAGCGCGAATTTCGCCTTCAACCTACTGCCGATGCTCTCTGTCGGAGCGATCGAGGCGCTGGCCGCGCATGGGACGGACGAGCAGCAGGCGCGCTATCTTCCAGATTTGATCAGCGGCAAGTGGTCGGGCACGATGAACCTCACTGAGTCGCAGGCCGGGAGCGACGTGGGCGCACTGCGCACCACCGCCCAGCCGATCGAAGACGGCGATCATGCGGGCAAGTACCGGATCAAGGGCCAGAAGATCTACATCACCTGGGGCGAGCACGAGCTGGCCGAGAACATCATCCACCTGGTTCTCGCCCGCCTCCCCGGCGCGCCCGAGGGCAGCCGCGGCATCTCGCTGTTTCTGGTGCCCAAGTACCATCTGAAGGACGATGGCACGCCGGGGGCGCATAACGACCTGCGCTGCGTCAGTCTGGAGCACAAGCTGGGCATCAACGCCTCACCCACCTGCGTCATGTCCTACGGCGACAATGATGAATGCATCGGGGAGCTGGTCGGGGCCGAGAATCGCGGCCTCGCGGCGATGTTCACCATGATGAACAATGCGCGGATCAATGTCGGTTCGCAGGGTGTCCAGATCGCCGAGCGCGCGACGCAGCAGGCCCTCGCCTATGCGCTGGAGCGGGTCCAGTCGGCCCGCGCCGGGGCGGAGGATCGCACGCCGGTTGCGATCATGGATCATCCCGATGTGCGCCGCATGCTGCTGCGCATGCGCAGTCTGACCGAGGCGATGCGCGGGCTGCTGTACTACACCGCCGGACAGGTCGACCGTGGCGATATCGGCGATGCTGCCGCGAAGGCACGCGCCGAAGTCCTGGTCCCGATGCTGAAAGCCTGGGCGACCGATACCGGGATCGAGGTCGCCTCGCTCGGCATCCAGGTCCATGGCGGCATGGGCTTCGTCGAGGAAACCGGCGCCGCGCAGCATTTCCGCGATGCGCGGATCGCGCCGATCTACGAAGGCACCAACGGCATCCAGGCGGCCGATCTGGTCACCCGGAAGCTGGGGCTGGAGAATGGCGAAGTTCTGCAGGCGCTGTTCGCCGATATCGCCCGCGATGCGGGCGAGGAAGTGCGGTTACAGGCGCTGGCGGGCGAATGTGCGGCGATTGCCAAGTGGATGCGCGAGGATGCGTCGCTCGACGATCGCCTCGCGGGCAGCGTGCCCTTCACCACCATGTGCGCGGTCGCAGTGGCAGGCTGGTGCCTGACGAAGCAGCACGCGGCGCTCACCGAGAGCGACGATACCCAGCGCGCCCACGCCAAGCAGGTGACGATGCGCTTCTTCCTCGATCACATCGTCCCCGAAGCGATCGGCCTCAAAGCCTCGGCAACCGCCGGAGCGGCGCTGCTCTACGAACTCGACGGCAGCGTGCTCGCCGCCTGAGCCCGATGGGGATCAGTTCCCCATCGGATTGAATTCGCGGGCGAACTCATCGGTGAACGCTTCGCGCGGGTCACCCTTGAGCTCGACCTGCGGGTCGAGCGACTTGCCCTGGTTGCGCTTGATCGCCGGCGCCGGATCGGCCTTGGGGTCGATGACGTGCCAGATGATCCCGGCGGTATCGTCGCTTACCAGCAGTCCGCCATCAGGGGCCCATTCGACCCAGGTCGGCCGCCCGCGCGTCTCGCCGTCACCATTGAGGAAGCTCCCGAGCACGGGAACCGGCTTGCCCAGCGGATTGCCGCGCTCGTCGAAGCGGACGAACACGACGTCGTAACCCGAGGGCGGCTTTCGGTTCCAAGAGCCGTGGCGCGCGATGAATGCACCGCGTCCGTAACGCTCACCCAGCCGGTTGCCCTCGCTGCTGAATGCAAGGCCGAGCGCGGCGACATGGGGGCCGAGGGCAAATTCCGGATAGCGTGCATATTCGGAGAGGAAGTTGGGCATCGGCGCATCGACCCGGCGATCGAACTCGTTCTTGTAATAGACCCAGGGCCAGCCGTAATTCGCGCCGATCGGCACGTTGGTCAGGTAATCGGGCACCAGATCGCCGCCGAGCATGTCTCGCTCGTTCACAGTGGTCCACAGCTCGCCCGACATCGGGTTCCACGCAAGCCCGTTGGGGTTGCGCAGACCGGTGGCATAGATCCGCTTGGAATCGTCTGTCAGGTCGTATTCCCAGATCGCTGCGCGGCCTTCCTCGGCCTCCATTCCGTTCTCGCCGATATTGCTCGACGATCCGACCGCGATGTAGATTCGCTCACCATCGGGCGACAGGATGATGTTGCGCATCCAGTGGTTGCCGCCCCCCGGCAGGTCCATCAGCTTGCGCGGGCTTCCGGCCACCTTGTCCGAACCCAGCTCGTAATCGAATTCGAGCAGGGCGTTGTGGTTGGCGATGTAGAGCTTGCCGTCGCCGTAAGCGATGCCGGAAGGCGAATCGAGGTCGGCTTCGCGCAGCGTTTTCTTCACGTCTGCGCGCCCATCATCGTTGCTGTCGCGCAGTAGCACCAGCTTATTGGGCGACGGCACGCCTGCGCCCGCTTGCCCCATCAGGTATTTCATCACCAGACCCTGAATCCCGCCGACATCGCGAGGGGGACTATTCGTCAAGGTGACCAGAACATCGCCGTTGGGCAGGCGATAGAGCACGCGGGGATGATCCAGCCCTTCGGCGAAGCGCGCCACTTCCAGCCCCTTGGCCGCAGGCGGCACCTCGCCCTTCGCCCAGCCGACCGGCTCCGCAATTTTGATCGTCGGAAACCACTCGTTGTCGGGCTCAACCAGCGTGGGATCGGTTCCGCTAACCTCATCCACGGTGAGTTCGGCCTTCGATCCGCGCAACAGCAGCGCGATGGCGATGGCAGCCGCAACCAGAATGACGAGCAGGGCGATGCCGATATTGCGAAGAAGGGTCATGCACCCGAAATAGGGCGCGGGCACGCAGGCGGCAATCGCCAATGATCGCGGCCCTGATTCTGGAGCTTTCATGTTCGATTTTGCCCTGCCCGCCGATACCAGTGATGAAGAGCGCTATCGCGAGCTCGCCAATGCCGGGGATTCCCTCACCGATGGTGAGAGCGACGCGGTGGCCAACATGGCCAACCTGGCAGCGCTGATCTGGAGCTTCGTGCCCGATCTCAACTGGGCCGGCTTCTATCGTGTGGTCGATGGCGAACTGGTGCTTGGCCCCTTCATCGGGCGCCCCGCGTGCATCCGTATCCCCTTCGGTCAGGGGGTTTGCGGCACCGCCGCTTCCAGCGGGGAAACCCAGCTGGTGGAAGACGTGCATGCCTTCCCCGGCCATATCGCCTGCGATTCGGCAAGTGCATCCGAACTGGTCGTGCCGGTGATCCGCGATGGGCAGGTTATCGCCGTGATCGACCTCGACAGCCCCAGAAAAGCTCGATTCGGTGAGGCCGATGCACGCGGTATCGAGGCAGTCGCCGAGCGTATCGCTACCAGGGTCTGAGGCGCAGCCGCTGCCCCAGCCCGGGACAGGTCGGATCGTTCGACAATCATCAACGGAGCAAAAGCGCTAACCCGAAATTAAGTATATCTGGAGCGCGTCTTCGGAGCGCGCCTCCCGTCAACAAGGGGTTGGTCTGCCATGCGTCTGTTTCTCATTTCCGGTGCCGCTGCGCTTGTCGGGCTCGCCGCGCCTGCGTCGGCCCAGTACTACGCGCCGCGCCCCACCTATGCGCCTGCGCGCGCGAACCCGACGCTACCGCCGAGCTATGATCGGGGCGACTGGGTTCGCGAGTGCCGCGCCTATCTTCGCGAGCGCCGTCGGCGGGGCGAGACCGGCGGAGTCGTCGGCGGACTGATCGGCGGGGCCGGCGGCGCTCTGCTGGGCAATGAGCTGGCGGACGATGGTTCGCGGCTTGCCGGATCGTTGATCGGCGGCGGGATCGGTGGCCTGGCCGGAGTTGCTATCGGAACGGCAATCGGTCTCGCAGGTCGCGACGACGAGCGCCGCGATTGCAGGGCCTGGCTGGATCACTACGAACGCGCAGCTGCAGAGCGTGCAGCTGACGGATATGACTACGACTACGACTACGGCTACGATCAGGGGGGCTACGGTTACGGGTATGACGATGGTTACGCCTATGCTGCGCCCGGATATGGTGGCGGTGGCTACGCCTACGCGAGCGGCGGGGGTTACTCGGGCGGCTATGCTGGTGGATACGCCGGCGGGGGCTATGCGGCGGGCGTAGTGGTGGTTGTCGAACACCAGCGCGGCAAACGCTATGTGCCTGTTATTCGAGAAGAAGTCATCGAAGAGACGTACGAGACGACCGAGTACGAAACGGTTCGCGAACGCGTTACCGACTACGTCCCCGTGCCCGTCGAGCACCCCCAGCCGCGGGGCGACAAGCGGATCCGCTACACCAAGCAGCGCTGAGACGTGCGGCGCATTTCAGCGCCGCGCCTCTCGGCTAGATCTTCCCGCCGGTGAGGCGCTGGCACAGCAGGTCCAGCTGATCGAGCGTCTTGTACTTGATCGTGATCGCTCCAGAGCTCGGATCGGCATCGGGCTTGATCTTGAGCGACATGCCGAGGAATTCTTCCAGGTGCCGTTCGACCGCGGCGATATCCTCGCTCTCGTGGCTGCCAGACTTGCTGGGCTTCGCTGACGACGCGCGGCCCGAAGCGCCGCCCTTGCTGCGAACGCGCTTTTCCACGTCCCGGACCGACAGATTACGGGTCACCGCCTCTTCGGCCAGCATCTCCGCAGCATCGTCGCCGATCAGAGCCCGGGCGTGTCCCATGCTCAGCTGCCCACGCTCGACATAGGCGATGACCTTTGCCGGCAGAGCCAGCAGTCGCTGATGATTCGCGACGTGGCTGCGCGACTTGTCGACCAGTTCGGCGATTTCCGCTTGGCTCATGCCCTCTTCGTCGGCGAGATGCTGGTAGGCGCGCGCTTCTTCGATCGGGTTGAGGTCTTCGCGCTGGATATTTTCGATCAGCGCAATCGCCATCACCTCGCGCTGGTCGAGATCGCGGATAATCGCTGGAATTTCATGCAGTTTGGCGCGTTGCGCCGCGCGCCAGCGCCGTTCCCCCGCGACCAGCTGGTAGCGGCCCTTGCGCTCAAGCGGACGGACGATGACGGGCTGGATGACCCCGCGTTGCGCGATCGAGCGGGCAAGATCGTCGAGCGCTTCGTCGTCGAAAATCTGGCGCGGCTGGCCGGGCAGCGGCTCGATCCGGGCGACGGGAATGGAGGCGAGGCCACTGCGCGGTGCACCCGCGCCGCCCTCACCCTGGCCTGCAGCGCTCGACAGCGCAGTCCCGCCTTCGCTTGGCGCCACGCTTTCTTCGCGATGGGTTTCGCCGAGCAGCGCGCCGAGCCCGCGGCCCAGCTTGCGCTTTGCGCGATCCGGTGTGACGTCGGCGGCGGTGGAGACTTCGGGCTTGCTGCTCATGCGGCTTTCCTTTCCAGGGGCATCCGGCCGAGCAGTTCACGGGCAAGCGCCATGTAAGCGCGGCTGCCCGCGCAGGAGTGGTCGTAGATCAATGCCGGCAACCCGTGGCTGGGGGCCTCCGACAGACGGACATTGCGCGGAATCACGGTATCGAAGACCAGCCCGCCGAGACATTCGCGAACATCCTCGGCCACTGCATCTGTGAGCCGGTTACGGCGGTCGAACATGGTCAGTGTCACGCCGATGATGTTGAGCGAGGGATTGATCCCCTGCTGCACGCGTTCGACGGTCTGGAGCAGCTGGCTGAGCCCTTCGAGCGCGAAGAATTCGCACTGCAGCGGGACCATCAGCGAATCGGCTGCGCTGAGCGCGTTGAGCGTCAGCAGGCCGAGCGATGGCGGGCAGTCGATGAAGCAGACATCATAATGATGATCGGCATTCGCCAGTGCCTTCTTGAGCCGCTCGACCCGGTCGCCCTCCGCAACCAGCTCCACCTCGGCGCCGCTCAGGTCCTGTGTCGCGGGGATGATATCAAGATTGGGGATGCGCGTTTTCAGCGTGCACTGCGCAACGGTCGCCTCCTCCATCAGCAGATCGTACGTCGAATCCTCACGGTCCCGGCTGGGAATACCGAGCCCGGTCGAGGCATTTCCCTGCGGATCCAGGTCGATCAGCAGCGTTCGCCAGCCGGTCGCCGCGATCGCGGTCGCGATGTTGATCGCGGTGGTGGTCTTGCCCACGCCGCCCTTCTGGTTGGCAATTGCGATGCGGATCATTGTCTGCTCCCGCCTTTGGGCCGGCCCCTGCCGACCAGGATCGCAGCGTCGCGACTGGTGAGCGATTGTTCCACGTGAAACATTGCGCGCTGCTGAGAATCAAGCTCGTCTCTTTCCTGCGCCGCCGACCTGCCTTTGGGCAAGACCCAATGCGTGGCGTCGGTGGAAAAGCGTGCGGACAAGCTGATGAGATCCTTCAGCGACGCGCAGGCACGCGCGCTGATGACATCCGCGGCGAAGGTCTCCACCTTCTCGACTCGACTGCCAGCGGCACGGCAGTTCCCCAGCTTGGCGAGCGCCACCATCCGCTCGAGCCACGTGACGCGTTTCGCCCTTGGTTCACATAGTACATGCGGCAGGTCCGGTCTCATGATCGCGGTGACGATGCCCGGGAAGCCGGCCCCTGTGCCGATGTCGAGCCACGGTCCCGATGTTTCACGTGGAACATGGTCGAGCAACTGCGCGCTATCCGCAACGTGGCGCTGCCAGACGCTGTCGATCGTCGAGCGTGATATCAGGTTCTGGTGCTCAGCCTCGATCCGCAACTCGGCGACGAATTGCTCCAGCTTGGCGAACGCGGCGTCGGAGCAACGCTCGGCCACAAAGGCTTTCGCCTCTTCCTCGGTCTCGATCATCATGCGGCGCGGCTCTCGTGATACTTGCGGGCATAGACCAGCAGCGCCGCCATTGCCGCAGGCGTAATGCCCGCAACCCGGCCTGCCTGCGCGAGGCTGTCGGGCCGTGCACGTGAAAGACGCTCGACCATCTCGTTCGACAGACCGGGAACCTGCGCGAAGGGAAAATCGGGCGCGAGCCGGACCTGCTCATTGGCGCGTAGCTCGCGCAATTCGGCGTCCTGACGCGCGATATAGGGCGCATAGTGCAGGTCTTCGCCGATCTCTTCCAGCAAGGCCGAGTCTGTTTCACGTGGAACAAGCCCTGCATACTGCAGTGCGGAAAGATTGATGCCCGGGAAGCGCGCCCAATCCCGCAACGGTTGCCGACCCGCATCATCCGTGGCTCCGAAGCCGAGCGCGCGCATCTGCGCGGGGCCATAATCCTCAGCCAGCGCGCTCTCTACATCTGCGCGTGCAGCCGCCCGGGCTTCGAACCATGCGCCGCGTTCCTCGTGAACACAGCCCACCTCGATGGCCAGTGGCGTCAGCCGGGTGCTGGCGTTGTTGGCGCGCAACCGCAGGCGATACTCGGCACGCGCGGTGAGCATGCGATAGGGCTCGGTCACGCCATGCAGCGTGAGGTCGTCGACCATCACCGCGATATAGCTGTTCGCACGATCGAGCGCCGGCACATCGCGCCCCAGAACGCTGGATGCGGCGTGCAGGCCAGCGACCAGTCCCTGCGCCGCCGCTTCTTCGTAGCCCGTGGTGCCGTTGATCTGACCCGCGCAATAGAGCCCGGGCAAAGACCGCATCTGCAACCATCGGTCGAGCGAGCGCGGATCGACATGGTCGTATTCGACCGCATAGCCCGGTTCGACCACCCGGACCTGCTCCAACCCGTCGATCGCGCGCAGAAAGTCTTCCTGCACGTCGACCGGCAGCGAGGTGCTGATCCCGTTGGGATAGACCAGCGGCGTATCCAACCCCTCCGGCTCAAGAAAGATCTGGTGCCCGTCGCGATCGCCAAAGCGGTCGATCTTGTCCTCGATAGAGGGGCAATAGCGCGGACCCTGCGCGCCGATCGCACCCGAATAAAGCGGGGAGCGCGAGAGGTTCGCGCGGATGATCTCGTGCGCGCGCGCATTGGTTCGGGTGATGGCACAGAATATCTGCGGATTGGCCCGCCCACGTGAAAGCGGCGACATGGTCCACACCTCGTGGTCGGACGGCTGCTCATCGAGTCGCGACCAGTCGATCGTTCGCCCATCAAGCCGGGGCGGCGTACCGGTCTTCAACCGCGCCATAGGCAGAGCCGCCTCGCGCAGCTGGGCGGCAAGCCGTGCGGCAGAACCCTCACCCACACGCCCGCCGACGAAGGTCTCCTCTCCCCGGAAGAGAACGCCGCCAAGGAAGGTGCCGGTGCACAGGATCGCGGCCTCGCATCCGATTCGCGTTCCGTCCGCCAGTTCGACGCCAGCGACCCGCTCGCCGTCCAGCACGAGCGCCGCCACCTCGCCCGCGATCACGTCGAGCGTCTCTTCCGCCGCAACCTGCGCACGCACCGCTGCCCCGAACAGTTTGCGGTCCGCCTGTACGCGCGGTCCCCATACGGCGCTTCCCTTGGACCGGTTGAGCATGCGGTAGTGGATCGCGCCCGCATCCGCCGCCCGGCCAAGCACACCGTCGAAGGCATCCACCTCGCGCACCAAATGGCCCTTGCCCAGCCCGCCGATCGCCGGGTTGCAGCTCATCGCGCCGATCTTGCTGGCGTCCATCGTCACCAGCGCAACGCGCACGCCCATGCGCGCGGCGACGCAGGCCGCTTCCACGCCGGCGTGACCACCGCCGATGACGATAATCGGATAATGCTGCATGCGCGCTCCTATAGGCGCGCTGTGTCGCTATCGCCAGAGGGAGCAATGTTCCACGTGGAACATCACTTGCCGATGCAGAAGCGTCCGAACAGCGCGTCGAGCATGTCTTCGGTCGCCACCGTACCCAGCATCGCATCCATCGCGTGGCGTGCCTGGCGCAGGGCCTCACCGGCGATCAAAAGATCGTCTTCAATCGCTGCACGCCCAATCGACTCGCGCGCGTCCGCCAAGCGCTCCTTCTGGCGCCGCGAGACCGCCATCTGACCAGGCTTGGGCAAGCGCTCACGACCCAGCGCGACCAGATGTGCGATCAGATCGGACAACCCATCGCGAGTGGTCGAGGACACGTGAAACGCACCCTCCCCCTTTCGCGTAGCGTCTTCAAGATCGCTCATGCTGGCAACCTCCAGCGCCTCCGCAGGTCCCTCACCCTCCGGCCCCAACCACAGGACGATGTCCGCCCGGCCCAGCTCACCCTCGGCACGCATGATACCGAGCTGCTCGATCTCGTCAGCACCCTCACCCCGCAAACCGGCAGTGTCGACCAGCAGGAAGGGTACACCGCCGAGCGCGATCGGACGCTCGATCACATCGCGGGTGGTTCCTGCGATCGGAGAGACGATCGCTGCCGCTTCGTCGAGAATGGCGTTGAACAGGCTCGACTTGCCCGCATTTGGCGGCCCGGCAAGCACGATCCGCAAGCCGTCGCGCAACCGGTCAGCCGAGGGGGTGGCGAGCCATTGATCCATCTGGGATGCGATCCCTTCCAGCGCACCGCGCCATGGCGCAGGCGGAAGATCACCCTGGTCGTCGTCCGAGAAATCGAGCTCCTGCTCGACCGCTGCGGACGCGGCGAGCACTTCGTCGCGCCACTCGGCCAACCGCGAAGACGCTGCCCCGCCTGCCGAACTCGCCAGCACGGCGCGCTGCAACTCGGTCTCCGCGGAGAGCATGTCGCCCAGCGCCTCCGCCTCCAGCAGGTCCATCCGACCGTTGAGGAAGGCGCGGCGGGTGAACTCCCCCGCCTCGGCGCGGCGCAGGCCACAGCCTGTCTCCAGCGCGGTCTCGATCGCGCGGATCACCGCACGCCCGCCGTGGCAGTGGATCTCGGCGCAGTCTTCACCGGTGGCGGTATTCGGGCCGGGAAACCACAGCACCAAAGCCTCGTCGAGCCAGCCCCTATCCGGATCGGAAATCTGCCGCAGGCTGGCGCGGCGCGGCGTTGGCAACGTGCCTGCAAGCCGGGTCAGCGCCTCTGCGGCACCGGGCCCAGACATGCGGATAACGGCGACACCGCAGGGCGGCGCGCCCGAGGACAGCGCAAAAATCGTGTCGCGCGTGTCAGTCGCCAGTTTTCGTCTCGCCGCCCTTGCGGCCCATGTTGGCCGCGCTGGTTTCCATGAAGGCTTGGAACATCTTCAGCCCAGCCTGCCCCATCGGAGCCATCGATCGCGCCAGCTCCTGCAACTGGTCGGGGTTGGAAACGCCGCGCATCGCCTTCTCCATGCCTTCCGAATAGGCGGCCTGCGCGCGAGAGAGATCGGGCAGGCCCATGAAGGCGCGTGCTTCCTCGGGCGTGCAGTCGATTTCCACGTGGACCTTCATCGGGGGTTCTCCGTTACCTCTCGTGCAGGCTATGTGGGCTGCACAAAGCCAGCGCGCAAGCGCACGGATCGACCAAGGACTGGAGCATTTCGATGAGCGAGACGACACGGATCACCACCCTCGACGGGGACAAGGACTTCACGGCCTATGTCGCGCAGCCCGAAGGCGAGCCACGCGCGGCAATCGTGGTCATTCAGGAAATCTTCGGCGTCAACGCCGGCATCCGTCGCAAATGCGATCTGCTGGCAGAAGCCGGCTATCTGGCGGTCGCGCCCGACCTGTTCTGGCAGCTCGGCGAGGGAATCGAGCTCGATCCCGATATCGAACCCGAATTTCAGAAGGCGCTCGATCTGATGGGCAAGTTCGATCAGGACGAAGGCGTGCGCGACATCGAAGCGACGATCAAATGGGCGCGGCAGAAGTCAGGCAAGAAGGTCGGCGCGGTCGGCTACTGCCTTGGCGGGAGGCTCGCGTACATGACTGCGGCGCGGACCGATTCGGATGCAAGCGTGGGCTATTACGCGGTGGGCATCGATGAGCTGCTGCGAGAAAAGCAGGCGATTTCCAACCCGCTGATGCTCCACATCCCGACCGAGGATGGCTTTGTCGACAAGGAGACGCAGAAGGCGATGCACGAAGGGCTGGACGACCATCCCAAGGTCACATTGCACGACTACGAAGGCATGGACCACGGCTTCGCCACCCAGTTCGGCAAGCGCCGGAACGAAGAGAACGCGCAGCTCGCCGACAAGCGCACGATGGCCTTCTTCGCCGAGCATCTGGGATGACGCCCACGCAGCAAGGCCTCGCCGAATGGCACACGCTCGCCACCGCGCCGGACCCGGACCGTCTGGCGCGGTTGGTGGCGCAGGACGCGGTGTTTCACTCGCCTGTCGTCCACACCCCGCAGGAAGGGCGTGCGCTGGTCGTCTCCTATCTCAGCGCCGCCGCAGCCACTCTGGGTCAGGGCGAGTTTCGCTATGTGCGCGAACTGGTCGACGCGCAGAACGTGATGCTGGAATTCACCTGCGTGCTCGACGGTATCCAGGTGAACGGCGTCGACATCATCCACTTCGACGAGGCGGGCAAGATCGCCGATTTCAAGGTGATGATCCGCCCGATCAAGGCGGTGAACAAGGTCTGGGAAATGATGGCGGCAGAGCTGGAGAAAGCGTCCGCTTCATAGCCTTTCGATGACGAAACCCGCGCGCGCGGCGGGATCGGCGAAGGGCAGCGTGATCGGGCTGTACCCG
>CEOS01049095.1_pt1 | contig 14259 bp, 12 predicted proteins | sample 530601 | NCBI WGS metagenome assembly CEOS01 (sample SAMEA2620666, study PRJEB7988) | marine metagenome | biome: marine biome (ENVO:00000447); feature: mesopelagic zone (ENVO:00000213); material: "saline water (ENVO:00002010), including plankton (ENVO:xxxxxxxx)" | depth 1000 m
GATGCTACCGAAGTAGCAAGATCGCGGGTCGGATGAGCTGGGGATGCCTCACAACAAGAGAGCGGCATGGGAGGAGTGCATGCCGAATACAGGCCCCCGCGCCTACTCTGGCGCTCTGCCGGTGAACATCACGATCCGCAACGTCCCCGATGAGGTGCGCGACGAGCTCGCTGCCCGCGCGGCGCGGTCGGGCCGGTCGCTGCAGGATTTCCTGAGCGCAGAGCTTGTTCGCATCGCGAGCACCCCGAGCGCGCCCGATGCGGCGGGGCGTACGCGACTGGGCGCCAGCTTGAATCCCGCTCTGACGGCGGACGAGATCGTCGCCGCTGTCCACGAAGGGCGCCGGTAACAACGGATGCCGAGAGTGCGGCATCTGGATGCGGCGGCGAGGTGTCCGACGTCGCCACATCGCTACGATCTGGCCATGGCTGAGAACAAGGAGACCAAGACCGTCGGGGAGCACCTCGTCGTATCTGCGCTTGCTCGCCGCGGGTGGGCGCCAGCGCTCACGCGCGACGGACTCGAACGCACCGACATCCTCGCGGTCGCGACCCACGATCCCGAGCGGCGCATGGTCGATATCCAGGTCAGACAGCAACGGGCCGGGATGTGTGGCCGTGGCGCCTGCTCGCCGACAGGCCATGGCACCTCAGGGTGAACGACAACCTACGGCGCCCGATACCTCGCGCTTGCCGAGCTCACGAACGCCAGGCTTGTGACTTGTAACGCTCACTTTCGGTCCGTCCCGGGGGCGACGACTCGGGTCGAAGTGTTCGCGTGTCGACCGACACCGGCGGGCTGCGGCGTAGATGGCCTAGCGTGAACCGCCGCAGCGGGAGGCGCCCTGTTGGATGCCCGGATCGCGCGGTGGTGTGGATGTCTCGAAACCGGGGTGCAAAAGTAAGCCGTACAGCCTGCAGGCATAACGGGACAGACAGGACGGTCCTGCGTCCACGGACGCTGTTCGCGCTGGTGGGCGTATGAGTGCATGACCATCGGCAACGAATAACCGCTGCCGACACGCCATCGGCCGCGTACAGGATCTGTTCAGACTATGGCTACGCTGAGGACGCTACCTAGGTCGTAGTGGGGTGCCCGAAGGAGAGTCTGATGTCATCCTTGCCGAGGATCGTGAGCCTCTTTTCGGGTGCGGGCGGCCTTGACCTGGGATTTAGCCAGGCGGATTTCGACATCGCATTCGCGGTCGATCGAATGGTGGCCGCGATTCAGACGCATAAGCGCAACTTCCCAGAGACCAAGTCTGTCGTGGCAGACATGACAGTCCGAAACCCTTCGTCGGGAACCCTGGCTGTTCTGGATGAGATTGCGACGGCGCTGACTGATGGAGAGTCGATCGGGATCATCGGCGGACCGCCCTGCCAGGGTTTTTCCCGCGCTAACCCAAATTCACGCGCTGACGACCCGCGCAACCAGATGCCAAGCTTCTACCTTGAGATCGTCGAGGCTTTGCAGGCGCGCTACGACGTGCAGTTCGTGCTCTTCGAGAACGTCATGGGGATTCGAGATGCGAAACACTCGGTGACATTCCGTGGCATCCTGGCCCGGTTCAAGGAGTTGGGACTCACGGCGGGTGTCGCCGATCACTCGGCCCTCGACTACGGTGTACCCCAGACACGGAGCCGCGTCATCATCTCAGGATTCACGAGTACTGCAGCTGCCAAGGCCTTCAGACCGAAGACCATCTCTCGGGATGACGTCGACTTGACTGTGCGCGGCGCAATTGGACACTTACCTCAACCAGCGTTCTTCTCCCGAAGCCTCTCAGCGGACGACATCCCGACACATCCGAATCACTGGACGATGACTCCCAGGTCCAAGAGATTCAAGGGTGAGAATGCTGGGCCCGCGCCCACTAGGAGCTTCCGACGCCTGTCGTGGGACAAGCCAAGTCCCACGGTGGCTTACGGACATCGCGAGATTCATGTTCATCCCGGCGGCGCGCGTCGGCTCAGCATTTATGAGGCGATGCTCCTGCAGGGTTTCCCGAGTTCCTTCGTCCTAGAGGGGACTCTTTCGCAGCAGGTTGAGCAGGTCTCGAATGCCGTCCCGCCGCCTGTGGCGCGTTCGCTTGCTATCGCTACCGCCGTTGCGTTGACCACGGCGTCCGACGTCGATCAGGAGGCTGCGGCGTAGCCCGGTCGCTCGTCGCGAGTCGGTAATCATCCCTACAGTGAAGAGCGACGAGCGGGGGGAAAGCTATGAGCGAGGCGGGCAGTCGGTCAGGGCCGAACGTGCTCCTCAGCCTTTCGGAAAACCCTGAGACCGAGCCGGTGCGGTCAGCTTGGATCGGCCCGATTCTCGCGCTCGGAACGCGGCTTGCCCGGAAGGCTGATGATTTCAGCGGTCGGCAGTTGATCATTGCAATTTCGGTTCCGAGCCGCGAGTACGCAGCGGCACTCGTCGGCACGGGATGGACGCTTGGGCGAGCGCCTGTACAGACAACGATTGACCCGCTGACTGTGCTTCGAGGAGCGTTGCCACGGGCGCACTACCGTGCGGTGAATGCAACGCATGTCATCTCAGGCCCGTTCCAGGGGCTCGATGAGACCCGATCCCCGGCACGGGTGACCTTGGCGGGTCACTGGGCTGTTGACCGTATGGAGGGCGTTGCGCCCGTGGCGGAGGGTGATCCGGCGGAGAAGATGCCGCGACCGACGATCGGAAGCATCGGTCGTATGACGGGCGTCGACCGCGACTGGGTGCGACGTCTCGTGGCACCGGCCGCGGACCTCGCAATCGTGGGAACGAAGAGCTGGATCAGTGACGATCTCGAAGCCGTCCTGGCACGGGGTGATGATCCTGACGGCGACGCGCTGGCAACACTAATTCTCCCAAGGACTGAGAAGTCAGCAACTTGGTTCTCGCGCATCTATTCGTCTTCGGGCTTTGCTGACCAGCTTCCGCTTCCCGACGACGTATTACTCACGATTCTGGACGGCCAGGGCGCAATCAAGTATCTCAATGATGTTCTCAGCCCCGTCGTCGTGTGTGTCTTCGATAGATCGATTGCCGATGAGAGCGCAGCGGAACAGGTCGTACAACTCAGAAACTCGCGCGGGGAGCCTCTCGCGCTGTCATCTCAGTTGGGCTGGACGCCGCCTGCGGGAATCGAGGCACTCGGATTCACGGTGGCGCTATGACGCCCCGGATCATCGGGCTTGATCAGCGATACGCGGCCTCGGCTTCGCTGGTGCGGCATGGCGTTGAGATCATCACCGTTCGGGACGAGCGCGGCGGGAGGTTCGATTTGGCCACCCGCAGCCTGTTCCGGCTGATCCAGAGGGATGGGCCTGGGGTCTGGGATCATCTCGCCGGTGCCGCGAAAGCACTGCGCTCGCACCTAGTCACCGATCCCATGCCGATCGAACGGAATGCCCAGCTCACGGCCGCCGCGGGCGAGGTGGGTCGTCAGGCCCGGCAGCTGTTCGGCGCCGTCGACGAAGACGCGCTGCTGCGAGAGATTGCTGACGCCGCGGCTGCTCTCTGCACCCGTGACCCACTCGTGGGCACCGTACTGCGTGAGTCGCTGACTGAGGTCGGCCCGGAATCGGCAGTTGTCGTGGCTGCAAGCAGTCGATCGAGAGAAGCCCTGGGCGAATGGCTTGGCTCATTTGGCGCACGAGTTCTCACGCTGGACGAGCTTGAGCGCGTCGATGTTTCCGAAGACATCGCCTACTTCGTGGGTCCGCCACGATTCTTCAAGTCTGCGGCGGTCACAGCCCCCCGCACACTGGAGGTCACGTTCATCCTCCCGGCGTGGTTCGGCGATCGAACTGTCCCGAGGTCGGCGATCGCACAGTATGCCGAGGGCGGCATCCACGTCGCGGCGCGCATCGTCGAGGCTGGCGATGCACTGCCCGCGTTGCCGGAGCCTGCGACGTCGGAGACTGAGCCGATCCCAGAGGACGACCTCCTTCCGCAGCCGGTCTGGGGGAGTCGGGTGAGTGAGGACCGCGCGCCGAACGCGGACGAGGTGGAGGCGCGCAAAGTCCTTCTTTCGGGGAATCGCGCGATCTGGCTTGATGACGATGGTGAGCGCATCCGTGCGCTTGATCCGACACAGCCGCCTGGCGAGCGCGTTGGCTATTCCGATGTGTCCGTAGTCGCTCCGGGCACGTACCTGCTTCTGCGTGAAGGTGAGGCTGAGCGCGAGTCCCTCCACGCGCGAGCATTTGGGCGAATCGGCCCTCGCGCGTCAGTAATCCAGGAGTCGCAGGCGTCCTGGAAGTCCGCGTTGATTGAGCGGCTCAGGGGGAGAGGCGCCCGCGACTCCGAAAGCGCCTTGCGTGCACTCGGGGTTCGCGCGGCCGGCCAGGTCCGCGCTTGGACATCGCCGCACGTCATCCGTCCGCAGAGTGACGGTGACTTCGAGCGGCTCCTCGGCTGGCTGGGGCTACCGGTGCAGCCGCACTTCGGGTTCGCCTCGTTGCTGAGACACGAGGTGCACCGAGCCACTCGGGAGCTGCGTGACCGGCTGGAAGCGGCAGCGGATGTCGCGGATCTTCACGAACTCGAGCGCGTGGGTCACATGACGCTCGATATTGCCGAGCCGGGCTTTCGGGGCATGTTCGTGACCCGCGTCCTTGCGATCGCGCCATTTACGGAGCTGATCGCCCGCCACGACGCTCGCGTGCCCTTTGCTGACGAGGGTGCTCAATGGCTCGAATGATTCCGGCCTATTGCGCCGAGTCCGCGCCTCCAGGGGAGAAGGCCGTCTTCGCGGCGTTGCGAGACGTAGCTGGGGCGGAGCACTGGACGGTGCTGCACTCACTTGGGATCGCGCAGCATGAGCGACAAGTCGAAGGTGAGGCGGACTTCGTCATCGTCGCGCCCGATGCCGGGCTGCTGGTGATCGAGGTGAAGTCGCACCTGTCGGTCGCGCGTAGCTCCGATGGCGCCTGGCGCCTCGGTCAGGACCCTCCGACAGTGCGAGGACCGTTTCAGCAGGCACAGGAGGCGATGCATAGCATCCGGGACTATCTCATGAGTAAACGGGTCGAGCTGCGGGATGTCCCGATTGTGCACGCCGTGTGGTTCACACGAGTGCGTGCGCGAGCGACGCTGCCCGACTCACCGGAGTGGCACTCGTGGCAGGTGCTCGATTCGAGCGACCTGCCGAGCGCAGTTCAAGCGGTTGAACGAGTCATGAGAGAGGGAGCGCAGCACCTCGCCTCCACGATCAAGTACTTCGGCTTTGGCGGATTCGGCCCGGACCAGGCCAACGCTGAACGGATCGTTGCCACGCTTCGCCCGCGGTTCGAGGTTGTGATGACTGCCGGGGACCGCCGACAAGCGCGAGAGGGTCAGCTCGCACAGTTCGTCGAGGAGCAGTACCGCGCACTGGACTCAGCCGCCGACAACAGAGGCGTCTTGTTTACGGGCCCTGCCGGAACGGGCAAGACCTTCCTTGCCGCCGAGTCAGCTCAGAGGGAGGTGGCTCAGGGACGAACGGGGCGGCTTCTATGCTTCAACCGCCTGCTTGGGCACAGCCTCGGCGAGAAGCTCTCGGATATCGTCGGGCTACGCGTGGGCACCTTGCACATGGAGATGCTCCGGCTCGCCGACATGAGCGGCCCGCCGGCAAACGCTGATAGCGACTTCTGGAAGCGAGTTCTGCCCGAGCTGGCGCTTGAGGGCCTCGCTGAGCAGAGCGCGGAGGAGGTCGGGGACTTCCTCATCGTCGATGAGATTCAGGACATCGCGACCGACACGTACCTCGACTTCCTCGATCTGCTCGTCAAGGGCGGGCTGCGCAACGGTCGGGTGCTCATGTTCGGTGACTTTGAACGTCAGGCGATCTATGGCAGCGAGCGCGCACGCGAGGTGCTTCGCTCCCGAGCGCCGCATCTGGCGTCGTTCCGACTGTCTGAGAACTGCCGGAACCTTCCTCGCATCGGGTATCAGGTGAATCTCCTGGCTCATCTGGTGCCGGGGTTCAGAGAGTTCCGCCGAACTGACGACGGTATCGACCCGACGATCATCAAGTATGTCCGCGGCGAGGACCAGGGGCCCTTGCTGCGCAAGGCAGTGAGCGACCTGCGCGACGACGGTTTCGATTTGACAGAGATCGTCGTGCTCAGCCCGCTCGGCGGCGACTCTGTTGCCGCGAGCACGTCCGAGCCTTGGCTTCGCCAGGTGCTGAGTCCGGCCGACGGATCGAAGCCGACTAAGGGGCGGCTGCGGTACTCCACCATTCACTCGTTCAAGGGACTGGATGCTCCGGCTGTTATCGTCACTGACCTCGACGACTCAGGTGGGCCGAACTTTGATGCGCTCGTCTACGTCGGGCTGACACGCGCGACGGATCGCCTGACCGCACTGGTAGAAACGAAGACGCTACGTCGACTGGTTGGAGGTGAGGCATGAGCGGAATCAAAGCCCGTGAAACCGTTGAGGCGGCCCTACGGCGCGAGCTCTTCGGACCCCTCGACGGTGATCCCGTGCGGGGGCAGCCGCTGACGATCAACGCTGGAGTCGTGCATTTCGAGACCACGGAGGCATCCCGGGGCCAGTTCCACGATGCGGACAGCGGCCAGGAGATTCTCACGAGCGGCACCCCGCTCAAGCGCTACGGCGTCGGAGTCTTGTTCGCGGGCGCCACCGTCGGCGGCTCGCCGGTGGAGAGCGCCGTCGAGGAGGTTTCCGACGCTCTCGACGGAGTCACCGGTATCGCGCTCTCCGAGGACGACCTGATTGGGCCGCCTGTCGAGATTCAGGGACACGTCCGTCACGATATCGCTGACTCGGATGACTTCGATCTTACGGATGCCAACACGTTCAAGCCGTCGGCGATGGCCGTCTCGTTTGAGACTCGCATGGCTGACGCGGGAGCCCTCACTGTTGAGGTAGTCGGCGCGAGATACGAGAAGCTGACGGTCCACATCGCAGGTGTCGCTAGACCAGTCGATTGGTGGGTCAGGCGCCCCTTCGAGGCGGTCGGCAGGATCTCGGGTCGTACGGTTCTGCGGGAGACGAATCGGCTCAAAGTTATTGACGTCGTGCCCCCGAGCGGCGAAGGCGTTGTCCCTCTTGCGGTGCGAGTGTTCAGTCGTCCTGTCCCTGGTGCTGACGACCCGGCTCTCAGGATCGTCACCGTCGCAGTCGTCAATGATGCCCCTGGTTCCGGCCCGTCTGCGGCGGTCTTTCAGGTTGGCTTCAAGGTGTCGACTGTCGGCGGCGCTGACATCGTCCCCTATCCGGAGGTTGAACTGCCCGATCGGGACGAGGAGGAGCGATCACTTGACCTCCTCTATCGGAACCAGCGCACCTATGCGATCGGGCATGGCTGTGCAGCCGAGTGGGGAGCAGTCAACGCCGATGGAGTTGTGCCGTTCGTGCAGGCCTCGGCCCTGCCTGCATATGAGGTCGTCAGCCTCTCACCGAACGTATACCTGTCTGACGACAACGGAAATCCTGCCTTCGATGCCGATGGCAAGCGGCAGCCGGTGGCTGTCAGTATGGCTGCCCTGGCAAGTGGTAGCGAGGACGGCGCCGCCCAAGTGGAGCTTGTCCTCAGCCAGTACGAGAAGTGGATCGATCGGCGGGAGGCCGAGATCCCCGAGTTGCTTCCGCGCTATCAGGACGCCGCGAGTGAGCACATGCGTCGAGCACGAGCGGCGCTGATGCGGATGCGAACAGGCTGGAGCCTCGTGGCAGTGAATGATCGAGCTGCGCGAGCGTTTCGCTGGGCAAACGAGGCGATGCTGCTCCAGCAGGTCCGATCCGGATTCGAGCTGCGCGAGGCCAAGCAGAGCGGTAATGGTCGCTGGAGAGTCGAGGGAGCGCACCCCACACTCATCGTGCCGGCTGGCCGGGGATACTGGCGTCCATTCCAGATCGCGTTCCTACTTGCGGTGCTGCCCGAACTCGTTGAGCCAGAACGCCAGACTCGCAGCGACGTCGATCTGATCTTCTTCCCCACTGGTGGTGGCAAGACAGAGGCGTACCTTGGCGCGGCCGCCGTCAGTTTGCTTTCCCGGCGGCTCCGCAACCCCGAGGACTCAGGAACAGACACGCTCATGCGATACACCCTGCGTCTCCTCACGGCGCAGCAGTTCCTCCGTGCCGCATCGCTGGTCTGCGTGCTCGAAGACATTCGGGAGCAGAACTCTGACACTCTCGGTGCCGCTCCCTTTGGGATCGGGATCTGGCTGGGTGGCAGCTCAACGCCGAATACGTGGAAGCAAGCACTTGACAACTTGCGATCTCTGCGCAGACGGCCTCACGAGCAGAACCTTTTCCTTCTGCTGAGGTGCCCCTGGTGCGGTGCACAGATGGGCCCGCAGCCTAAGAAGGGCGGCGGACAGGAAACGATCGGGTACGAGGAAGCGGCGGGCAAGGTCGTGCTTCGCTGCATTGACGGCGAGTGCAAGTATTCACGCCGTGCTGGTCTGCCGGTCCATGTTGTCGATGACGACATCTATGAAGCTCGGCCCTCGATTGTCATCGGCACTGTCGACAAGTTCGCGATGATGGCGTGGCGCCCCAGGGCGAGGAATCTCTTCGGGCTTGACGCGAGTGGCGCGCGAAAGGTGTCTCCGCCCGGCTTGATCATTCAGGACGAGCTGCACCTGATCTCCGGTCCGCTCGGGTCAATGGTCGGAATCTACGAGCCCGTGATCGATGAACTGTGCACCGATCGCCGCGGCGAGAGTCCTGTGCTCCCCAAGATCATTGCGTCCACGGCTACGGTCAGGAGATATGAGGACCAGATCAAGGGCCTTTTCGGCAGGGAGACCGTCGCGCTCTTTCCGCCGCACGGCCTTGAGGAGGGGCGGTCCTTCTTCGCTGAACCCGCGACTTCGGCCGACGGGACCCCGGAACCGGGGCGGCGGTACATCGGCGTGATGAGCGCATCGCTCGGCTCGACCCAGACGGTCCAGGTCCGTGTCGCCGCCGCAACCCTCCAGGCAGCGGTGGACATCCCGGAAGAGGACCGGGACGGCTACTGGACCAACCTTAACTTCCTCAACTCGCTCCGGGAGCTCGGGAATACTGTCTCGCTCCTCCAGGCTGACATTCCCGACTATCTCACTGGGCTCCGCCGACGGGATGGGATCGTGCCACGGTGGCCTCACCGGCAGATGGAACTCACATCGAGGCGGCGGTCAGACGAGATTCCTAAGTCGATTGAACAGCTTCAGGTGAGGTACGCCCCTGGGAAGGAGCGACAAGAGGCTATCGATATCTGTCTCGCCTCGAACATCATCGAGGTAGGTGTGGACATCGATCGGCTCGCGCTGATGACGATCGTCGGGCAACCGAAGACCACGGCGCAGTACATCCAGGTTAGCGGTCGGGTCGGCCGGAAGCCGGAAGTCAGCCCCGGACTGGTCATCACCATCTACGGGGCCGCAAAGCCGCGTGACCGCAGTCACTACGAGCGTTTCCGCACGTACCACCAGCAGCTTTACGCGCAAGTGGAGCCGACTTCCGTCACCCCATTCGCCATGCCTGTCCTTCGCAGGGCACTCCACGCTGCCGCGGTCGCCTATGTTCGGCAGACCGCTCCCGAGACACTCGGACCTGACCCGTTCCCTTCGACTGCCTACGACGAGGCCATTCGCCTGCTGCGCGAGCGAGCAGAAATCGCGGAACCCGACGAGCTCCCGGTCCTCGATCGTTTTGCTCGTGATCGCGCCCGTCAGTGGGGTGGCTGGGAGCGCACCGAGTGGGACGCCAACCCCCGTACTGGTGATCCGCTGCAGGGACTCATGCGGTTCGCGGGAACCCTTCCCGATCTCGATAGGCGGGCGACGATCTGGGATGTGCCCACAAGCATGCGGAACGTCGATGCCGAGTGTCGCCTGGAGATCAGTCAGGCGTACCTGTTCGAGGACACGGCGGCGGAGGAGCCAGCATGAGCACTGGATCGATGCGCCGAGCGCAGCTAGTGACGCCATTCGGCGTGGGGGCCATGAGCGTGCTTGTGAATGGGACCTCAGTGATCACTGCCGGTCTTGATCACTGGTACGAGGTCGTCGACCAAAGCGCTCTCGCGATGGAGGAGTACCAGGAACACGACTGGCGGCTTGAGTCTCGCCTCAAAGTTTCCGAGTTCCGACTGCCGCCGGACTATAGGCCGTCAGGCCAGGGCAGCGACTTGCGAAACGTCCGACTTACCGTGCCCGTGTTGCGCTTCCCCCGATGGTCGTTCTGCATCTATTGCAAGCGTCTGGAACTCAGCAAGCTCACGATGAAGACGCTCGTGGAGTGCCAGGACAAGGAGCATGCAGACAAGAAGTACAAGCCGAAGATGTCGCAGGTTCCGTTCGTGGCGATCTGCGCCCGAGGACACCTGGATGACTTTCCCTTTGACAAGTGGGTGCATCGATCGGCCAACCCATCATGTACGGGCACGCTGCGCCTCGTATCACGCGGAGGCGGCGGGCTCGAAGGGCAGGTCGTAACCTGCGATACCTGCAAGCAGGAGCGCTCCCTTCGAGGCGTCACCGAGGCCAGATTCGACAAGGTCGGCGAGGAGCACACCAATCTCAGCGATCAGCTCGTTTCGCCAGAACGGCCGTATCTTTGCGGCGGTGCCCGGCCCTGGCTAGCCCAACTAGAAGGCGTTTGCGACCAGCCGATTCGGGGTGCCCTGCGCGCTGCTGGAAACGTCTACTTCCCAAAGGTGGAGTCCTCGATCTATCTTCCTCGCCGCGAGGGGGCGGTCAGCGAAGAGGTGCATCAGCTGCTCCGGCATCCCGCTGTCAGCACGACCTTCAATAACGTGTTTCAGCTGGAACTTAATGAAGTGTCGGGTGAACAGTTACGGAGGCTGCTGGAGAGGAACGTTCCGCCGGAGCTCTTCGCTCATGTTTCTGATGAAGATTTGCTCGCGGCGTATCAAGACCAGTTCGGTATCGGTGAGAACGGCCATGAATATCCTGCGGAGACGCCAGTCGACGCGGAGAGTCTCACGAGTGACGACATTTGGCGCCACCCCGAGTACGTGAAAATCCGCGAGACGCCGAGCGATGACTTCCTTGCAGCATCGGACCCGGGCCTTCACGCTGATCTAGCGACACACCTCTCTCGCGTGAGGTCGGTCGATGTGCTTCGGGAGACACGCGCCTTGCGGGGGTTCACGCGGGTTCGTGACGGCGAGCTGAAGCTCACGGAGGGCAAGGCGATGCTAAGGCGTGCCAGCTTGACGCCCGCGCAGGATTGGCTGCCGGCTTACGTGGTCAAGGGTGAAGGAATCTACTTCGAGCTCGACGGTGCACGCCTTGCGGCCTGGGAAGGCCGTGCGGAGGTCCAGGCGCGCGCACAGCTGATCACCGATCACTACGGATCAGTCGCACGCCAGCGAGGACTAGGTGGGCGGACAATTAGCCCACGATTCGTGCTGCTGCATACGCTGTCGCACCTCTTGATCAACGAGTTCATCTTCGCCTGTGGCTACAGCTCAGCTTCGCTGCGGGAAAGAATGTACGTCTCTGACTCGGCCGATCGGAACATGTCCGGCGTGCTGATATACACGGCGGCGGGCGACTCGGAAGGAACGATGGGCGGACTTGTTCGCATGGCACGCCCGGACTATTTGCGTCAAGTGTTTGCCTCTGCATTGGCGGACGCTCGCTGGTGCTCGACTGATCCGGTCTGCATGGATGCGGGCGAAAAGGGGCAGGGGCCGGATTCCTGCAACCTTGCGGCATGTCACGCCTGTGGGCTCCTCCCCGAGACCAGCTGCGAGGAGTTCAACCGCTTTTTGGATCGTGGTCTTGTCGTCGGAACGCTCGACGACCCAAGCCTTGGCTACTTCTCGGACGTCGTCTTCACTCGATGAACACCTCTCTTCATCGGGAGTCGTTGACTCGCAGCACGGCGGAGGGGCATGCCGCCCGAAGGTGTATGGAATCTTTGGAGGATCTGCTGCGCAGCCGGGCGACATGTCTCAGGCCGCGATGCCACCTGCTCATGGAGCACCCTCGCCCCGCTCTCTATTGGGTATGGCGCAAAGGTACCTACGAGTCGAGTTCGCGGGGGCCGGGGTTGTTTGCGGACGATTCGACGATCACGCGGGTACCGGTGCGCTCAGTGTTGACGGGACGCGTCGCTAATGCAGTCGGCGAGTCCGACCAGATCAGTACTCACAGATCAATCTACCCGCAGCGAGTCGGGACTACTGGGCTGCGCTTGCTGCGATCGCTTCGAGCGACTCTTTCCATTCCGAAAATGTTTCTACTCCGGAACGACGTCTCCGCATGTGATCGCTCAAAGTAGAGAACGTCCCGCCCCCAAACCCGCCGACATCTGCGAATGTCTTCCAGTTCTTGTGGGCGCAGAAGTTACGAGCAGTTCTGATCTCCGCTAAGGGTGATTCAACGACAATTGGACCCAAAACCACAGTCGTCGTCGTGACGGATCCTATGATTGTGCTTGCGTTTGGTAGCGACAGCACTGTGACGATGTCTGATATCGCGCGTTCGTCGTGCCAGTTCGGCTCATGATTGACAAATCTATAGTTCTGGCCACTCTTGTTAGCCAGGAGGTAGTCGAGCACGTCTCGTTCGGTCCGGATCGAGGTGGGCGTGTAGGTGATCCCGGCAAGGGATTGTGTTGGGCCTGCGCTCACAGTGACCACGAGGGTCCGCAGGAACCTACTCCACGCGTCCCACATGGCGAATAGGCACCCCTCCTCGGTTGGCACATAGCTGATGTACCCCTCGACGGTCGAGTGGCCGCGACACTTGTAGAACGCGGACTCAATTTGATCCAGCTCCGCGACGAATCGGTCGGTGACCTCGCTCAATGGGACTGTTCGAGTAGGCATTCCGGCTCGCTAGGCTGCGAAGCGGCCTTCCAGCGCGGCAACGAAGTGCTCAAATCGCACCTGGCGGCTTCGGATTCTCTGCGTGGTAGCCCGCGCTTCGCGGAAGGACTCGAATCTGCCCCCGCTGGCGTCATCTGCAGACAGAGCAGCGTTAAGGGCAGCGATCGATGCCCGGACTGCTTCTTCGCTGGCGATCCTGGGCGTGCTCGGCACCTTGCTGAAATCGAGTTTTCCTTGCGGAAGGCTCCCGCGGGCATGCATGAAGGCGGCCATAAACATGAGGAAGTGCGGGCGCCCGACAATCGACTCCTTCGCGAACGGTGCAAGAAGTTCGGCAGCGTCCTTGAGCATGGCAGGCAACGAGTCGACACCCGCGATCTCATCTCTGAGCTTCCCACGCACGCTTGAGTAGTAGCGCGTTAGATCTGACTCTGCGCCGTCCGTCACGCCACGGTCTAGAAAGGCGAGGAGCTCCGCTACTACAGACTGGTCCACCATCCGTACCCGGTCACGTTCGGACACCACGCCAAGATCCCAGATCGCCGCCTCCTGCACGATCTCCTTTACCGCATCCGTGAAGTCGTTCTCAAACCTGGCGTTCCGGAGCTCTGCTTCGGTTACTGGCACGGCGTAGGAGTTGATACGGACGAAGACCTCGAGGACATCGTCGTCGGAAGCATTGATGAGCTGCTCGCAGGTCAGCTTGTAAGCGAGGAAGGCGTCTTTCTGTTCAGGCTCCAGGTCGTTGTACCGCTTCCCCCGGAACTCCTTCGCCTTCACGCCGAGCACGAGCTTGCCCGCGCTGAAGTCGATGATCGTCCTCAGTCGTTGCTGACCATCGACCACATCCCTGATCGTGCGTCTACTGTCACGATCAATTGACGTTCGCAACAAGAGCTTGGGGATCGGGTACCCGCGCAGGATAGAGTCGATCAGGTATGTGCGAGCCGGCGCTGTCCAAACGCTCCCTCGCTGGAACTTCGGGTTGAGTTTTAGTTCCCCGTCGTCATTCCACTTGAGAAACTCGGCGACTGAGAATGTTTGTGGCGTGCTGCCCTGCATCGGGACTCCTCCGGCGTCTAGTCGCTCAAACATTACAGCGCTCCTACACTGGCGCACGGGTGCTTTTCCGTCTACCGGAGCGCACGAATTCGCGCGTGAGTACCAGCGGTCGGGTACTCAGCGTTGGCGGGCTTCAGCCGACCGTACACCGCTGCGGAAGTCGCGTGGTATCGCGACGTGGTGCAGCCGTGAGTCGTCACTCAACTGTCAGGCGCAGGTTGATTCTTGTGCTCGTTGCGCCCTTGTTGCTGTGACCGCTGATCGTGCTGTGCAACCGACACCTCGACTCGAACTCAGGGGTTTGCTGCACGAAGTACCGTTCAATGAGCGCGTAGGCGAGGCTCATCGACGGCACTCTCAACTCTGATATCCTGAAGTGTCACTCGTGGGCTTCGTTCTGC
>CEOS01066960.1_pt1 | contig 14165 bp, 5 predicted proteins | sample 530601 | NCBI WGS metagenome assembly CEOS01 (sample SAMEA2620666, study PRJEB7988) | marine metagenome | biome: marine biome (ENVO:00000447); feature: mesopelagic zone (ENVO:00000213); material: "saline water (ENVO:00002010), including plankton (ENVO:xxxxxxxx)" | depth 1000 m
TCGACAACCTCAGCAACAGCAGCCGCGAAGCCCTGGAGCGGGTGGCGGCGATCACCGGCAAGCGGGCCGAATTCGTGGAAGGGGACATCCGCGACACGGCGCTGCTGGACCGCCTGTTCCAGGAGCATGAGATCGGCTCGGTGATCCATTTCGCCGGGCTCAAGGCGGTGGGCGAATCGGTGGCCCAGCCGCTGCGCTACTACGACTGCAACGTGACCGGCTCGCTGCGCCTGCTGGAAGCCATGGACCGGGCCGGGGTGCGCAACCTGGTGTTCAGCTCCTCGGCGACGGTGTACGGCGACCCGGCGTCGGTGCCGATCCGCGAGGACTTTCCGCTCAGCGCCACCAACCCCTATGGTGCCACCAAGCTGCACATCGAGGACATGCTGCGCGACCTGCACCGCGCCGACCCGCGCTGGTCGGTGGCGCTGCTGCGCTATTTCAATCCGGTGGGCGCCCACGAAAGCGGCCGCATCGGCGAGGACCCCAACGGCGAGCCCAACAACCTGATGCCCTACGTGGCCCAGGTGGCGGTGGGCAAGCGCGAACAGCTACGGGTGTTCGGCGACGACTACGACACCCCGGACGGTACCGGGGTGCGCGACTACATCCACGTTATGGATCTGGCGGAAGGGCACCTGGCGGCGCTGGACGCCCTGGCCCGGGACGGCGGCCTGATCACCACCAACCTGGGCACCGGGCGCGGTTACAGCGTGCTGGAAATGGTGCGCGCCTTCGCCGCCGCCTCCGGCCGCGAAGTGCGCTACCAGATCGTCGAGCGGCGGCCCGGCGACGTGGCGTCCTGCTACGCCGACCCGGCCCACGCCAAACAGGTGCTGGGCTGGGAGGCGAAGCGCGGCATCGACACCATGTGCGCCGACCACTGGCGCTGGCAGAGCGAGAACCCCAACGGCTACCGCGGCTGACTTGTGGGAGCGGGCTTGTGGGAGCGGGCCCCGCCCGCGAAAGGCAGCGTTTGTGCGAGCGGGCCTCGCCCGCGAAAGGCAAGCGGAGCTTGCCGGCAGGATTCCAGAGCGCGCTCTAACGGGAGCATGATCAGCGTTTCTGGGATCCTGCCGGGTGGCTGTGGCCACCCTTTCGCGGGCGAGGCCCGCTCGCACAAAAAAGCAGGAGCCAAATAAAAAGGCCCCGGTGTTCCAGACACCGGGGCCTTTTTATTTGGCTCCGCCTGCTGGGCTCGAACCAGCGACATGCTGATTAACAGTCAGCTGCTCTACCAACTGAGCTAAGGCGGAATAACTTAAGGCGCGTATCTTAGTGTCGGTCCCGGGGGGCGTCAACCTCCCCGGGGCCTGTTTGCTGCTTATTTGCTCAGTGCTTTCTCGATACGGCTGATCGCTTCCACCAGTGTGTCCATGCCCACCGCGAAGGACAGGCGCAGGCAGCCCGGGGCGCCGAAGGCGGAACCGGGTACCAGGGCCACTTCGGCGGTTTCCAGCAGCTGGGCGGCCAGGTCGGTGCAGCTTTCCACACCGTCCATGTCGGCGATCGCGCCGGAGAAGTCCGGGAAGGCGTAGAAGGTGCCGTCACTGGGCGCGCAGGTGACGCCGGGCAGCTTGTTGAGGGCGTCCACCACATAGTCGTGGCGTTCCTTGAACGCTTTGACCATGTCGCGCACGCACTGCTGGTCGCCGGACAGCGCCGCTTCGGCGGCGGCCTGGCTGATCGAGGCCGGGTTGGAGGTGCTCTGGCTCTGCACCTTCTTCATGGCGGCGATCAGCTTCTGCGGGCCGCCGGCGTAGCCGATCCGCCAGCCGGTCATGGAGTAGGCCTTGGAGACGCCGTTCATCACCACGGTGCGGTCGTACAGCTCCGGGCAGGCGTTGACGATGTTCACGAACGGCTGGCCGGTCCACAGGATGTGCTCGTACATGTCGTCGGTGGCGATGACGATGTCCGGGTGCTTCTTCAGCACCTCGCCCAGGGCGGCCAGTTCCTCTTTGGAGTAGGCCATGCCGGAGGGGTTGGAGGGGCTGTTGATCACGAACAAGCGGGTTTTCGGCGTGATCGCCTGTTCCAGCTGCTGCGGGGTGATCTTGAAGCGGCTGTCCAGGTCGGTTTCCAGGATCACCGGGACGCCGCCGGCCACTTTCACCATGTCCGGGTAGCTGACCCAGTAGGGCGCCGGGATGATCGCTTCGTCACCGTCGTTGAGCAGCGCCAGGGCCATGTTGAAGAAGCTCTGCTTGCCGCCGCTGGAGACCAGGATCTGGCCGGCTTCGTAGTCCAGGCCGTTTTCACGCTTGAACTTGTCGATCACGGCCTTCTTGAGACCGGGAGTGCCGTCCACCGGGGTATACTTGGTTTTACCGGCGTTGATCGCCTCAATGGCGGCCTGTTTGATATGATCCGGCGTATCGAAGTCCGGCTCGCCCGCACCCAATCCAATGATGTCCTTACCCTGGGCCCGTAATTCCGCTGCTTTGGAAGTAATTGCCAGAGTGGGGGACGGTTTGATGCGTTGTACGCGGTCGGAGAGGTTGATATCGGACATGCACTCCTCATTTCTCTAATGAGTTCGGGCCGCGCCGGCGGCGCGGGTAGGGGAGGCCAATACTAACGCATTCGGGACCAGGAATCATGTCAGACACCGCGTTCAAACTGCATTCCGACTACCAGCCGGCCGGCGACCAGCCGACCGCCATCGCCGGCCTGATCGAGGGTATCGGCGACGGTCTGGGCCACCAGACCCTGCTCGGGGTGACCGGGTCCGGCAAGACCTTCACCATGGCCAACGTGATCCAGGCGATCCAGCGGCCCACCATTATCCTGGCGCCCAACAAGACCCTGGCGGCCCAGCTGTACGGCGAGTTCAAGGAGTTCTTCCCGGAGAACGCGGTGGAGTACTTCGTCTCCTATTACGACTACTACCAGCCGGAAGCCTACGTGCCCAGTTCGGACACCTTCATCGAGAAGGACGCCTCGGTGAACGAGCACATCGAGCAGATGCGGCTGTCCGCCACCAAGGCGATTCTGGAGCGCCGGGACACCATTATCGTGGCCACGGTGTCGGCGATTTACGGCCTCGGCGACCCGGCCAGCTACCACGCCATGGTGCTGCACCTGGTGCGCGGCGACCACATCGACCAGCGCGACCTGCTGCGCCGGCTGGCGGAGCTGCAGTACACCCGCAACGAGATGGATTTCCGCCGCGCCACCTACCGGGTGCGCGGCGACGTGATCGACATCTTCCCCGCCGAGGAAGAGAAAGAGGCGGTGCGCATCGAGCTGTTCGACGACGAAATCGAGGACATCAGCATCTTCGACCCGCTCACCGGCGAGGTGATCAAGCGGGTGGGGCGCATCACCATCTACCCGAAGAGCCATTACGTGACGCCCCGGGACACGGTGCTGGCGGCCATCGAGATGATCAAGGTGGAGCTGGAGGAGCGCCTCAAGCAGCTCAAGGACAACAACAAGCTGGTGGAGGCGCAGCGCCTGGAGCAGCGCACCCGCTTCGACATCGAGATGCTCCAGGAGCTGGGCTACTGCAACGGCGTGGAGAACTATTCCCGGCTGTTTTCCGGGCGCCAGCCCGGCGAGGCGCCGCCCACCCTGTTCGATTACCTGCCCGACGACGCCCTGCTGATCGTGGACGAGTCCCACGTGACCATTCCGCAGCTGGGCGGCATGTACAAGGGCGACCGCTCGCGCAAGGAAACCCTGGTGGAGTTCGGCTTCCGGCTGCCGTCAGCGATGGACAACCGGCCGCTGAAATTCGATGAATGGGAGCGGCTGGCGCCGCAGATGGTGTTCGTGTCCGCCACGCCGGGCCCCTATGAGGAGGCGCACGCCGGCCAGGTGGTGGAGCAGGTGGTGCGGCCCACCGGCCTGATCGACCCGGCGCTGGAAGTGCGCCCCGCCGGCAGCCAGGTGGACGACCTGCTCGGCGAAGTGCGCGAATGCGTGGAAAAAGGCGAGCGGGTGCTGGTCACCACCCTGACCAAGCGGATGGCCGAGGACCTTACCGAATACCTCAACGAGAACGGCGTCAAGGTGCGTTACCTGCACTCGGACATCGACACCGTGGAGCGGGTGGAGATTATCCGCGACCTGCGGCTGGGCAAGTTCGACGTGCTGGTGGGCATCAACCTGCTGCGCGAGGGCCTGGATATGCCCGAGGTGGCGCTGGTGGCGATCCTGGACGCCGACAAGGAAGGCTTCCTGCGCTCCGACCGCGCCCTGATTCAGACCATCGGCCGCGCGGCGCGGAACCTCAACGGCCGGGCGATTCTCTACGGCGACAAGATCACCGGCTCCATGCGCCGCGCCATCGACGAGACCGAGCGCCGCCGCGAGAAGCAGGTGCAGCACAACAAGGAGCAGGGCATCACGCCCCAGGGCCTGAAGAAGATGGTCCGCGACATCATGGACGACGCCTACACCACCGGCGCCGGCCAGCCCGAGCGCAAGCGCACCCGCAAGGTGGCCGAGGACAAGGCCCCCTATGTGGCCCGCTCACCGGCGCAGGTGGCCAAGGACATCGAGAAGCTGGAAGCGGAGATGATGAAGCACGCCAAGAACCTGGAGTTCGAGCAGGCCGCGGCGGTCCGCGACCAGATTCACAAGCTCCGCGAAGAAGGCTTCATGCGCTGACTCTTGTCGAAGCGGGCCTTGTGGGAGCGGGCCCAGCCCGCGAAAGCCGGCAAAGCCGGCCGGCAGGATTCCAGAGACGTCTTTTCACGCCGCCATCTTGCGGCACTCCCGCACGCAATCCATGCAGGCGTCGGCCTGTTGTTAGTGACCTGGATACCCATCTTCTCCGCTAGAAACTGGATCAGCCGGTTGAGGAAGCTCAACCGGCCATCAAGCGCCCAGCCCGCCGTGACCGCCGAAATACAGCCCGCTATCCAGGTCACAGAAAGCCAGTACAACACCTCGAACACCATCACCTTGAAGGCCATCGGACCATGACGTTTGAACGCAGGCCCGGCTGCGCGCAAACCGAGGGCCTGGCTCAAACAGGAAAATACACGACTGATCTATTGCATGATCCACCTTGTCTTTGGCTATCGGAGTGGTGGAGGGGTGACAACGCTGGATCTGGACTGGGAGGAAGGCGGAGGAAAAAATGTGTACTGAAAGACTGTAAGCTTAGGCTTACATAAAAAAAGGAGAATATCCTACACAAAGTGTCTGAAATGGCCTACCTATCGGCAAGAGGAAAGCGGATAAAAAAGATTCTTTAAGGGGGGTTTGAAAAGGCTGACGACATACTCAGCCCCAAAAAAGGGGGAAAGGTATGAAGATGGCTTTCGCTCCTTAAAAGAATCCGTTAAAACCATTTATCGATTTTGGGGAAAAGCATGTTTAAGAAATGGGGTTTAGGTTTGCTTGTGGGGGTAATTGCTTCGTTGACATGTTCTTCTCTTTGGGCTGCAGGGGGGGCTGGTTCAACAGGAGCTTTTCTACCTACAGAACTAGAAGTCGCTGCCGATTACGTTTATGTCCACCTTGCTGCGGATGTGGCCGCTGGCCTTCAGAATGTGGATGACTGTGACAAGAAAGACATTCTTATTATTCCTAGTGAGGATCCGGCTCTGCGCGCGGAGATGATTTCGGTTGCCTTGTCATCTCTATCATTTGGAATGCCACTTGCAGCCCGGATATCAAAATGTGAGCCAGTACATTTTGGAAGCCGTGCCACCGCTCCTTATATCGATAGTATTTTTATGAAAAGACAATGATGAGCCAAATGTCAACCCCTTTCCCGATAGTAGAGATAGCGACTCGGGAGTGCGTCGGGGGCCGCAAAGGCAGTTTTTGCGCTTAAGGACTAATGTCATAAAACGGGACGTTTATAGAATAAGGGAAGGGGTATGGCTGGCTATATAAAGTTGCAGGGCATTATTGTCTTTGTTTTTTCTTTTTTCGTAGGCTCGGCATACGGGTCATCCGCACTAAATAATCCATTATACCACGTTTATTATGGTGATATAGATAGCGTGGAGTACGGCCTGGATGGTCACCCGGACATTCTCCTTCGAGCCCGCCAGCGGTTTATTATGCTAACGGTGGGCGTTTCGTTTCCCGTTGGTCTTGATTCCGAATACCGGGATCTTCTTTTCTGTGGCACCAGTAGCGGCGATTTCATCCCTTGCACCAAGAAAGACGACGCGATGATCCCTGCTAAGCCTTCCGATTTATTCGACGATCTGATCGGTGATTTGGATGGCGACGGCATTGTTGACCTCTTTCTGAAGTCAAAAGACCCCAGTATAAATAGTCTTTTTCTTAGCAATAACAGTAATGGCGATCTGTCTCTGAAAGATCAGTTTTTAAAGATTGGAGATCATTGGGTATCTGGAGGCGGCGGCGTTTCGATCAGGGACAGTTCCCAGGACGACGGGGAAGCATTGGTCCTTGATGATCTGAGCTATTCCGAATGGAGCGACAGCGGCTTCTCGGAACCCAGAAGCCTTAACCTCGACACCTCTTTGGTCGGCTCGTCCGCATCTTCGTTTTCCGTCGATCTCGGCCAGGTCGAGTTTAGTCTTCCTATTCAATTGCCCAAAGGTGGAGCTGGTGTCGATCCTTCGTTCTCGATTCATTACTCCAGCGGTTCCGGCTATGGCCAGGCAGGCATGGGCTTCAGCATAGCCGGTGTTTCCGCCATTGAGCGATGTGGACATAGCTTCGAGCGAGATGGCCTGGTAACTGGCGTTAAGGGAAACAGCGACGATCTGCTCTGCCTCGACGGCAATCGGTTAATCCTCGTCTCCGGCCAGTATTGGGGCAACGGCTCTACCTATCAGACGGAAGCTGAGTCGGATCGCAAGATTGTATACAGCCAAGGTGGTTTCACTGTCCATGGGAAGAACGGTGACGTCATGTACTACGGCAGCCGGACGGATACTCGTATCACGGGTCGCTTGTCCGGCAACGCTGTTGGCCGCTGGGTATTGGATGGCGTGGAAGACCGCTTGGGATATGGATATCGGATCATTTACGAGCCTGGGTCCGCTGGTTATTTCCCGCAAAAGATTGAATACACCGTCAAGGATGGTCAGGCCGGCAGTGGTGATGCCGAGGTGGAATTCGCCTATGAGGCGGATCTCTATGGCTGGCACACCTCGGTGCTCGGCAAGATATATAAGGTCGGGCTTCGTTTGGCCAGTGTGACTTCTCGGAGTAACGACTCCGTAGCACGCCAATATCATTTCCGCTACGAAACCAGCCCGGCTACCAATCGCTCGCTGCTGACTCGCTTCTTCGAGTGCGATGCCTCGCTTCGCTGTTTCGAGCCCATCACGTTGGATTGGAAGAAAAAGCGTCAACCGGATTTTTCCAAGAGCACGTACTCCCGATTCCCCGGGGCCCCTTCGACTGATTACGTGTTCGAGGAGGGGCTGCATTATCCCGGCTTCGCCCGCTGGGTGGATATAAATCGGGATAAATATGACGACTATTGCAGAATATCCGGTACCGGGGCCGGCTACGGCTCCGCCGCCGAAATCATATGTTATCTGAGTGATGGAGGCGGCAACTTTGGATCACAGATTGAAATTGATGCCGGACTGATTGGGACGCGGCTACAGGAGGATTCGGAATCGCCTGTGCCTAGTTGGGGGACCCACAACTGGAATGTGGACCCCGCCTGGATCGACATCAACGATGATGGCCTCGTAGACCTGTGTTACTCCACGATTCAGGGCGGCAGTGACCGGCTGACCTGTCGTTTGAATAAGCCCAATCTACAGAATGCGTTCAATGAACTCATCACGTTTGACGTGCCGCGTCCCGTCGGTAAGTTTGATGTCGGACCTCGATCCTGGATGGACTTCGACGGCAACGGCAAGATCGATTACTGCTATACCTATTTGAAAGACAGCAAAAAGTACATTCGCTGTCTGGTTCAGTCGGTCAACGGGTTCGCGTTTTCACAAGCTTTCACCAAACAAATTAGCGATATGGCCGGTTATTGGGCCGATGTCAACGGTGATGGCCTTCAGGACTACTGTGTTACGACCAAAACGACGGTTACCTGCCACATCAATAGTCAGGGTGAGAATCTCAACGGCGGTGTTTGGTCGAAAACGGGTTCTCATTTCAAAGCTAATGAACCGGCCCGATGGGTTTATAAAGGTAGCTCCACTAAATATTTCAGTGCTCTGTTTACTGATTTCACTGGCAATGGTTTCTCCGATTTCTGCCGCATCTACTGGACCACCAGTGGCGGTAAGGGAGGTTATCGTGCTTCTTGCCTTGAATCCTTGGGCGATGGTTGGGGCGATGAAATCACCTCACCTTTTCTGCAGGTCACCCCGACAACCAAGCAAGACTATGAGCGGATGCCGGAAGCCACCCAATTCATGGACGTCAACAAGGACGGCCGCATGGACTGGTGTGTGGAAAACAGCCTTCCTACTGCCTATACAGATACACACCTGACCTGCTTTCTTTCCACACCAGACGGATTTGGCGCATCTTCAGTGAAATATCGTCTGCCCTATCTTGGGTCGAATATCCGAGGGATGCGGGATATCAACCGTGGCTGGGCGGACGTCAACGGTGATGGCTATGATTCGTACTGTGCCTTGTACTGGAAGTCCCTGGTCCCGCATAACCGAGGCATGGCTTGCTTCGGGCCTCAAGTACCGGAGCAAGGAGACCTACTTACCGGCGTGACCAACGGCTTCGGTCTCGAGTTCGATGTGACCTATAAGGATATCGCTGATCCGTCGGTCTATACCTATGATGGTCCGATTGGTAGTCACGGCCAGATAGTCCTGACCAAAGGCATGAACGTTGTTGCGGAGCTAAAGGCGTCCAACGGCATCGGTGGTTATAACACCCAGCAGTATTTCTACCGGAACTATGGCTATTACGCCAATGAGTTTGGCGGGGTCGGCTTCGAGATGCTTAGAGTAACCTCGGAGAGTGGCAACAAACGCCATGACATCTGGTTTAATCAGGACGTTCGTAATCATACTGTCGGTCAGGTTGATCGCTCCGAAACCTATTATAAGGTCGGTGGCGGATTCCAGTTAGTCTCCAGTGAAGAAAATGAATGGCAGACTCACATCTACCGGGGCCAGGGGTTTCCACTGCAGTCCGCGTCCAATATATGGAACCGTAACGCCGCTGTCTCCTTGCGTTACCGCTCTTTGCTCAACGGTAGTGTCACCAAGGAGTACGAGCTCGATGGAAGTCTGATCAAAACGGTTGAATCCAGCAACACCTACGAGAACACCGGTGACCTCGCGACGCAGGAGATAACTACCTCCCGGACCGGGCAAACATTCACCAAGCGTCTGGTAAACCAATACCTGACCAGCAACTTGAATGACTGGATACTCGGCCGTCAGTCCCGTTCCGAGGCTACTTACTCCGGCTCTTATCAGGGACAGGCGACACCTACGATTACCCGAACGTCGGCCTGGACCTACTATCCAGCGTCGCAGCCCGGTATCGGCGGCATGTTGCAATCCGAGATCGTGGAGCCGGACCAGCCGTCGTTACGCAAGGAAACCCGCTATACCTACAACGCCTATGGGCTTACTGAAACACGGGTGGAGAAGGGGGCGGGTGGCGCGGAAAGAAGCACCCATTTCACCTATGACCCGAGCGGCCGTTTCGTGGTGGAGACCCGCAATACTCTGGGGCACGCCTCGAAAGCGACCTATGACCCTGTGCTGGGAGTCAAGCTGACAGAGAGTGACCCGAATAACGTCACTACCCGTTGGAATTACGATTCCCTGGGCAGACCACAGACCGAACTCAGTGCGGATGGGCAACGGCAAGAAACCCGCATCAAGGCCTGTATCAACAACTGTCCGGGCAATGCGGTGTACTACACCGAGAGTTGGCTGGCCGACCGTAATGGCGCCCCTATGAGCGGCCCGACCCGGGAATACACGGACTTGCTTGGCCGTACCATCGAAACCCGGGCCACCGGCTTCGCCGGCGAAACCATCGTGGTGAAGACGGAGTATGATGCCAACGGCGACGTGACCCGTACCTCCGAGCCGCACTTGCAGGGAGGGGCCGTGTACTGGAATCAGGTGGTCTCCCGTGATGTTCTGGCGCGCCCGCTAGTGGAACAGTCCGCTTCCGGTTTGACGTCGAGCCATCAATACAGCGGACTCACCACGCAACAAACGGTGTCCTGGAGTGACCCGGTTAGCGGTACCCAAACCTCGCAGGTGACTACCCACACCAATGACGTTCAGGATCGCCTGCGCCGTGTCGTGGACGCGGCGAATCGGCAACTGGCTTACCAATACGATGCCTCCGGCAAGTTGCTGAAGGTGGTATTGCCGGATCAGGTTGAACTGGTTAACACCTATGACGCCCTCGGCCGTAAGATCGGCTCCCAGGACCCGAACATCGGTCAATGGCAGTACGCCTACGATGATTTCGACCAGATTGTTCTGCAACAGAACGGCAGCGGTGCCCGGATCTGCTCGGCCTACGACGAACTCGGGCGACTGATTTCCCGGACCGATGACTATCGACCGTCCCTGAGCTGGGCCCAGGCGTCGGAGGCGGCACTGAACGGCTGCGAAGGGCAGACCGCCACTCATAACTGGAGTTATGACATCGCGGCCAAGGGGGTAGGCCGTTTGGCTCTGGTGACAGCCAGCAATGGTTATCGGGAAGAGCCTTTTTATGATGGTATTGGCCGGGTGGTTCGGGTGGACACCCGCTTTGAGGGCCGTCAGTTCACCAGTTCTAGCCAGTTCGACAATGATACCGGTCGCCTGGTACACGAAACCCTGCCACACCGGATCAGCGGCCCGAGCCTCAGCGTGGAATACCGCTACAACGCTCAGGGTGAAGTCTATGAGATCGGTAAACCCGGTGAGGAAGACTACTACTGGCGGGCCAACGCTAAAACCGTGCGTGGTCAGATCAAGGATGTGTATCAGGGTAACGGCATCATCCGCAAACTGTACGACCATGATTCGGCGTCCGGCTTCCTGACCCAGATCCGCTCCAAGATGAGCTTTGACTCCGCCTGGGGCATCCAGAACGAACTCTACGACTTTGACGCCAAGGGGCTAATGCGCAAGCGTACCCAGCAGGCGGCGGGTAACCTGGAGCAAGTGGAGGAAACCTTCGAGTACGACGTGCTGGACCGCCTGGTTAAAGCCACGGTGGCCAACATGACCACCCCGGCGAATGCCTTCGAGCAGTCCATCGACTACGACGTCAACGGTAATATTCTGCAGCGTAACGATGTCGGCCAGTACCAGTACGGTGAAAGCTGCGCAGTGGGCGGCACTCAATACACACCTGGGCCCCATGCCGTTACCAGTGTGACTGGGGCGCGCGACGCCAGCTACTGCTACGACAGTGGCGGCAACATGCTCTCTGGCGGCGGCAAGACCATCTCCTACACCGCATTCAATAAGCCGGACCGGATTCAGGGTACCAGCGCGACGGTGGACGTCGTCTATGGCCCCGACCGCGCCATCCTGAAACAGGTCAGTGCCACCTCCGAGAAAACCACCAGCAAGATCACTATGGGTGGGTACGAGTATCTGGATATCCGGAAGAACGGCCAGACCACTATCAAGGAACGCTTCCGCATTACCGGCGACGTGGTGGTGTCCTTCGAAAACGGTGATGCCACCTCGCCCATCGAAGAGCACCTGTTCATGGATGGTATGGGCTCCGTGGTGGCCGTGGCCCACGGCCTCGGCGGCGTCACCGAGCGCTACCGCTACGACCCCTGGGGCCGGCCACGAAAAGATGTGGACTGGACGGCGATCAGCGACGCCATCTGGTTCGGCATGGAGCGGGCGGAGAAGGCGACGAGCAAAGGCTACACCGGTCACGAAATGCTCGACGATGTGGGCATCATCCACATGGGCGGCCGCATTTACGACCCCACCATCGGCCGCTTCCTCAGCGCCGACCCGGTGATCAAGGGCCTGGACCAGATAGAAAGCTACAACCGCTACAGCTACGCGCTCAACAACCCCATGAGCATCACCGACCCCAGCGGCTACTCCTGGCTAAGCAAGACCTGGAAGAAACTGCGGAAGTCGATCAAGAAGCGCATGGGGATCGTGCTGGCGGTGTTCAACCCGCAAATGGCCATCGCGGAAGTCACGTCCCGCTACGCTGGCAAGGAAATGGCCCGGTTCGCCGCGAGGAATAAGTTCGCGGGTGAAGTATTTGGTATTGTCGGCATGGCGGGTTGCGGTGTATTCACAGGCGGAGCAGGTGCGGCGGGGTGTCTAAGTGCCTACCAGACTTGGGCCGCCGGGGCTGTTACCTACGGTAGTGGGGCGCCTATTGAAAAAGCCCTCATGGCAGGCATGCAGTCCGCTGCGCTGGCTTATGCGGATGCGGGCGTGGCGGGCGCAATCGGTGACCTCAAGCTTGGTTGGATGGGCAGTGGCATTGCCCACGGCGCCCGTGGTGCGGCCTTTGCCCGTATTCAGGGCTCGGATGTGCGATCCGGTGTTATCGGTGGTATGGCGCAGGGAATGCTCGGTGACCGGATCAAGGGCTGGACTGACGGTGATCGAGTCAGCGGAACTGCCCTCGCTGCTCTGATCAGCGGGGCTACCTCTGAAGTTACCGGCGGGAAGTTCATGGTTGGTGCGGCTACCGGGGCCATGGGTTATATCTTTAATGATATGGCTCATGAAGCCGACCCTACTGGGTTTGATAGTTGGAGCTATGATACCGAGTTAAATAGCTCTGATGCCCTGTTGGTCGGGATATCTCTTGCGCCGCTGGCGGCTATTGAAGGCGTGTCGGCTTGGGCTGCTAGTGGTGTAGCGAAGCTCTTGGGAAGCCCAATAGCAAGGGATGCGGGAAAATGGAGTCGAGCACCCAAAAGCATTCAGGATCAAATGGCGCTACGAGCTGCCCAACAAGGTCAAGGCAATGTTATTATTAGGAACTTGAATGATTCTAGATTTAGAGGGATGGAAAAAGTGGAACTTAAGATTAAGTCCGCAAATGGAAGGAGTTCGGTCGTACACTATGTTCGGGATCCAAAAACAAAAAAATTAATGGACTTTAAGTTTAAAAGGCACAGTGTTGATCGTTAATACCTTAAATATAAGGATTCTGCTGTGAGAGTTGTTTGTAAATTGAATAATTTGAAAGACATCCCTGATCCGCAGGTTTTGGACCGTCTGAAAAAATATATTCTAATGCCGGGAGGTGAGGTCGACCTCGAGATCGGCAGAGAGTACACCGTTTATGGAGTGGTTTTTTGGGATAATAGCCCCTGGTACTATCTTTGCTCTGAAGAAGATGATGACTATCCTAAACCGTTTGCTGCCGAATTTTTTAACATATCAGATGGCCGTTTATCTGCTTACTGGAGGCTATGTTCTCTCGATCATGGAAATGGTGATGTCTTGTCATTGCTCGTTTTTGAAGAGTGGGGCCAGGATCCTTCTTTTTATGAGCGTCTTATAGACGGTGATCAAGCGGCCTCTGAGTCATTCATAAAATATCGAAATTTAATGGATGATGAATAAAGATGCGTTAGAGTTGGTTTGGGATCAAGCCTTGCCTCTGACTTTCAGTGTGCCGATGCCGGGTATGGTTTTAGGAAATCAATGAGTGGAGGAGTTAAGGGAGCAGGTAGTTGCACTCTATATTATTATCCACATTATATGGAATTTGAGAGGTGGGATATGAAAAAGATCGTTGCGCTGATGTTCTCTTTTCTTTTACCAGGACTACTCCACGCCGGTGAGCCAACTTGTCATACCAGCTCGGCGGCTCCTTACTGTTATTATTTGGGTAAAGTTCAGAAGCTGTACGTCAATGAAAATGGTGTAATGCTGCTTTATTTCGATACTCCGATGGCTTCTGGCGCGCCAGCGAGCGTTGGTATTGGCGGCGTGTCGAAATTCGTGGCAGGGGCTGTGTCTTATAAGGACAAACCGGAGTTCGCTTCCTACTTTTACAGCATGGCTCTGGCGGCGCAAACTACAGACAATGACGTTAAGATCCAAATGAGAGAGACCGTGGGTGGTTATCTGAAAATCGACCGGATTTGGGTGGATTGACGAGGACGTGAAGTGCTTTAACGCTCCTCGGAATAGCCTTCAAAGCATTTGTCGTTCTTTCCGGCTTCCACTTCGACCTGGTTGGCGATGCCGTCCAGTAGAGGGTGCGCCGGTTCAGGTGGGATTGGCAGGGCGGCGCCGATGGCCGAGGCGGAC
>CEOS01068781.1_pt1 | contig 13934 bp, 4 predicted proteins | sample 530601 | NCBI WGS metagenome assembly CEOS01 (sample SAMEA2620666, study PRJEB7988) | marine metagenome | biome: marine biome (ENVO:00000447); feature: mesopelagic zone (ENVO:00000213); material: "saline water (ENVO:00002010), including plankton (ENVO:xxxxxxxx)" | depth 1000 m
AAATATGCGGGCAGTAATTCTTCCATTTGGTTAAGAGACTTGCGCACCGAAACTGTTCGCCCGGAACTCAAATGTATATCAATGTACTTATCACGGGTGGTTTTAATCAGGTTCACATCTTTATACGCCAGCTTTTTGAACATCTTCCCGATCTTCACAAAAAGGTGGTCAGGATGGGTTTGTTCCGCCTCGGCCATTGCAGGTATCCCGGTTTTCTTACTATTCTCTCCCTGGTAAACCGCCAATTCAACCGCTGCTTTCAGCGAAGCAGCATCATAGGGCTTTACTAAATAGGCCTCCGGTTGCACTTCAGAGGCTTGCCGGAGTACCTCATCACTTATCAGGGAGGTTACAAAGATGATGGCCAGATCTTTTTCCTTACGTATGGAGGTGGCAAAATCAATACCGCTGCGTTCTCCTTTCAGGCGGATATCTACCAGCGCCACATCTGGTTTTAAAGCAAACACCAGGCGGAAGGCCTCCTCCGCATTATTGGTATGCCCAACTGTCTCGTAGCCGTTATCCTTGCAAAATTTCAAGGCTTTGGCCAAGTGCAGCTTTTGATCTTCTAGAATTAAAACACGCGTCTTTTTGATATCCCTCCCCATTGAGGGTGCAAAATAAAAAATTTACGGCCTGCCAAGCTCCATTCAGGGACATGCTGCTACTATTCACGGACAGGAACTAGGTAAGACCTGCCATGCGATCCACTTTTGCCAATGATTAACGTGTTGCGCATGGAACGCACTAAACTATTTGGATAATGCTACGGGATCATCTCATTAAACGTCTTTTCTCCCTTGTGCTCACCCTGTCCGTGAGCCTGAATGCTTTCGCACAAGTTAAATTTGAATTCCAAAATGGATCCACTACGGCCAATTGGCCATTTCAACCCCTTGGAGCGGAGATGGCCTTTGGGCCAGCTTTGCCCAGTGGAGGTCTATATGCCTGGACCTGGGAAATCAAAACCAACGGATTCTGGCCAGGCACCTCGCCCTCTTTTGGGGTGGCAGCCGTACCCCTGCAAAGTACCGATAGGCATATACTCGGATATGCCCCGGGTGAATGGGGTTATTTAGGATCGTCCGGCAATAAAGTGTACAACAGCACACCTACACCATGGGGTGGTCCCGTTAGCGCTATCGGTGACAAGATCAGAATAGTTATGGATCGGCAAACCGGGAACATATACTTTTATGTGAAAAGAACTACTGATGCTATCTTTACCCTTGCCGGGGGTGGGGCAGCCTATACAATTTCTGCCCCAGGTGCTGGTAAGGACATCAGGCCCGTAGTAGCCATCTATTCCTACCGGGGATGTTCCGTTGAATTTACCGAAGGTGAGGATTATGGTAGCACCTCCTTTTCCTCGCATGACTTTACCCAATTAACCTTACCCCCCGCGGGACCTAATACCTGGAATGGCAGTTCCTGGACCCATGGTACCCCTCCAGGTAATTCAGATGATGTAATAATTCAGTCGGGCAGCAACTTCCCGGGAAGCTTTTCGGCTGCCAATTTACAGTTGGAATCAGGGGCTGACCTTACCATAAACCAGGGAGAAACCGTTACTATTACGGGCGATATCACCGGCATAGTCTCACCTCTTCAAGGCCTATTAAACAATTTTGCCTTAACCGGCAATAGCTCCAATTGGGCAAGTGGGGCAGCGGGTACCTTCTCCGTTACAACTTCTAATGGTTTAAATTTTGACGGTTCAAATGATTATGTTTCAGTACCTGATGGTGCTACTTTGGATTTCAGCTCCGGCTTTACCTTAGAAGCCTGGTTTAAAGCCGATGCACTGTCTCATCATGCTTCGCTGGTATCTAAATTCGCCAATAATAAGCGGGAGTTTTCCCTCCTTCTAAGAAGTGATGGCAGTATTGAATATTCCATAACTTTTAACGGAAGTAGCGAGCAATATTTCACTGGAAATACAACATTGAGTGCCGGAAACTGGTACCACGTAGCCTTAACGTATGATGGCTCTTCCATGCAGGCCTACATTAACGGCAATACCGATGGAAGCAAGAACGTTAGCGGCAACATTTACAATGGCAGCTCAAATCTCTATATAGGTGCGCGCTCTGAAGGTAGCATGACCCGTTTTTTTGATGGCACCATGGATGAAGTCCGCGTCTGGAACACCGCGCGCAGCCAAACCGATATTCAGAACAATATGGATAATGAGCTTACCGGAAACGAAACCGGCCTGGTAGCTTATTATAACTTTAACCAGGGTACAGCCGGTGGTAATAATACAGGTATTACTAATTTAAACAGTGCTAAAATAGGAACCTATGATCCCAATATAATTAGCGGTTCGGGCACCCTGGTATTTGATAACTCTGGCCAAACCCTGAACCTTAATGACATATCGTTAAATATGGAAGGCGTGGTGGAGGTTACTTCCGGCACCACTTTACAAACCAACAACAGCCTTACTTTAACTGCTTCTTCTGCTTCCTCCTACGGTCAAATTATTGGTGATGGTACGGTGCTGGGTAATGTGACGTCCCAGGCTTGGATGGATGTCAGCTCAGCCCGTTACCATTACCTGGGTGTGCCTTTTACAGATGCCACTTTGGAAGAGTTCAACGAAGGGCAAACCATGGTAGCCGCCAACTCCAGTCAGGGAACCGTATGGCAATGGAATGCCAACACCGCTTCCTGGGAAGCCCCTTCTTCTCTCTCAGATGTAGCCACCAATGGTAAAGGTTATGCGATGTACGCAGGTACTAATACCTATGGTACTTTCCTGATGAATGGCAACGGAGTATCGGAGCTGGATGGCACAGTTGCCAATGGAGATATTGCTGTAACCTTGGACTATAATAACGGGCAATCTTCTTCCGTAGGTTTTACCGGGGGCACCACCCAGGCTGATACCGAAGGCTGGAATTTCCTGGCTAACCCTTACCCTTCGCAATACGATTGGAACGGACAAAGCCTCTTCGGAGGTATATATAATGCTTTGTACGTAAGCAAAGGTGGCTCGTATGCTTCCTATGTAAGCGGAGTAGGCACTAACGGAGGCACGCAATACCTCGCTCCCTTCCAGGGGTTTTGGGTTCAAACCACCAATGCTGTTCCGGGCAACTTCATCTTTGAGCAGGACCAACGCGTAACGGCCCCTTCCACGTCCCTTATGAAAACATCTACGGTTGATGGGATCTGGCTAACCGTATCGGATTCCTCTTCTTCAGATGAACTATTCATAGGATTTGACCACCAGGCTACCCTGGGTTTTGATGCCAGGCTGGACGCTCGTAAACTCCTTAACAAAAACGATATTCCAAACCTGTATACCTCCGGTAATGGAGAGGCTTTCTCCATTACCCGGGTAGCCCCCAATACTCAAACTTCGTTTCCGTTAAAGCTGGACAATGTAGCGGATGGTCGGCAGCTATCCTTAACTCTAAACACAGATCAGCTATTGAGCTATAATACGGTAGTGCTGGAGGATAAAATGCTGAGTGTACTTCATGACCTGAAGGCCTCAGATTATAGCTTTATACAGAATGAAGCCTATGGGCCGAATCGCTTTGTTCTGCACTTCTCTTCTCCTTCAATAGGTGTAGAAGAAGTGGCATCAGCACAGCATTGGTACGCCTATGCTACCGAAGATGGTATTGAAGTTAGACTTGGAGAGCTCAAAAATGCCTCTATTAAAGTATACGACTTAAGTGGTAGGATAATACATTATTTAGAGCACCAGGAAGGGGTTGCACGCATCCCAACCAACCAGACCAGGCAACTGTACGTGGTGAAGGTAACCTCTTCCTTTGCTTCAGGCACCCAAAAAATTATTCGCTGATAACGGTTCCTGTCACGTTTCCACACCATCCGCTCCCGAGCACCTGGGGTGGTTCACTGAATGTGACGAACAAACCAATACTATGAAAAAAACAACTTTACTATTCATCCTCTTTACCTGCTCCTTCACCCTGTACGCTCAGCCGGAAGAACCCGATGCTCCTACACCCTTTGGTTTGTTAGAAATACTGATCGGGGCCGGAGCATTGTATGGTGGTAAAAAAGCTTATCAGAACAGGATGAAAATAAAGTAATCCACTCTACCGTGTTGTTTTGATGCTCAATTGAATAAAGCGAATATTTTGTAGTTTCACCCACCTAATACCACCTTTACGGGTAAATGACACATTACGGGGAGAAATCTACGGCCAAATGCTGGGGCATAGTCCTATTGTGCCTGTTTAGTACTACCATTCCGGGTGTGGGCTTTGGGCAGGCTCTGCCAAAGTCATACAAGGGGCTGGGGCACTACATTGAAAACCATAAGCTGGATTCTCTGAATGTCCGGGAACTGGCTGTTCATTTCAGAACATTGGATCAAAATCATTCGGACTCTCTCCTATCGTACGTGTTTCCCCGCGTGGAAAAACAGTATAAGTCGCGGTCCGCTAAGGAAAAAGCCTTTCTATACAACCGCCTTACGGCAGCAGCGTATCAGCTTACGGGAAATGCCCGGGAAAGCAACCGTTTAGCCAATCAACAGATAAAGTATTACCGCGAAGCCGGTAACCGCTTCAGGGAATTGTGGGCCTTTACCCATAAGATGTTTATCCTGGCTGACCTGGATAGCATTAACCTGGCTTTTGAGGCCAGCATTGAACTGCAAAAAAAGTTGGACACCTATAAGCTGAGGCCTGCCGAGTACGCAAACCTATACCGGCAGCTCTGCGTATTTTATCAAAATATCGGGGAGTTGGAGCATGGTCTCAGCTTTTGCAATAGGGCTATTGAGTATAGCCGCCAATACGGTTTTAAACAGGGAAATGCCATTTTGTATGAAACCCTGGCGCTGTTAACCGAATCCAAAACGAACGATGAGGAACAAGCAATCGCCTTACGTAGAAAAGCCATGAAAGAGGCCCTGGCTGAACCTGACTCCTTTGTGCTGCGTATTATTTACCGAAACCTGGCTCGCTCATTTGCACGCGCAGGCCTACCGGATAGTGCCCATAAATACTTTGACCGCACCTTTGAGCTATACGAAACCCACCCTTATTTCTTCGGGTGGTTCACGGACCAGATATCCTACGCAGAATTCCTGATTGAACAGCATGAACTACAGAAGGCCCAGGCTATTATCCAGGCTTTGGATTCCAACCTTACGGATGATGTTCCTACCCTGTATAATTACTACAGCCTTAAAGAGTTGTATGCCGTAAGCACCCATAATATTCCTGATTATTTAAAATGGTCCACTCGTTATGACTCGATAACCGAATGGGAAAACGAAGAAACCCGGCTTAAGGCCCGGGAAGAAATGGCTACTAAATACCAGACTGAAAAAAAAGAAACGGAAAACAAACTCTTAAAAGCAGAAAGCCAGGCCCGCCTGATGCAAATAGTGGCTTTATCCGTATTGGTGTTACTGTTGGCCCTCATTGCGATCCTGGTTGTTCAGCGCAGAAAGCGTGAGAAGGACCTTTATGTAAAAGACCAGCGTCTTCGGGAACTGGAACTGGAAAGAGAGCGGGAAGAAAAAGCCCATATCACCCAAAGGAACGATGAACTTAAAAAGGACCTGGGCCAACGCATTAAACAGGTGGTGGAACAACAGGTGATCAATGCCGAACTTATGGAAATGGTGGAGGAATTACGCACCACCAATGAATCGCCCTTGGTGCGTAAGAAGGCTGCGCAGATGAAAGCCCACCTCATCAAAAGTATACAGGGGCAGATCTTTGAAAACATCTACACCAAAATGCTGGAGCTTTATCCGCAGTTGCTCCAATATTTGTCGGAGGAACTGGGTCCGGATAAGGAGGCTGAATTAATTTCAACCGCCATGTATTTCCTGGGTTATGAATCAGCAGTAATTGCCAAGGTACTCAACCGTTCCGAAAAAGCCATCCGGAATATGCGGCACCGGGTACGGCAAAAGCTCGGGATGGAAAATAAAGATGACTTTGTGGAGTTCCTGCACCGCATCAATAAAGATCTGGACAAAGCCTGACGCCCTATTCAAGCCCGGTGATGATTAGGACGCGATCATCATTTTTGTAATTTTTTTATTACACCCTGACTGTTTAGCGCAACAAGTCAACCACTTAACCCCTTTTCTTTTCCTCACAATATATTACTGTTAATCAAACACCTACATCCTTTGGGACACACTTGGGACACGCTTTTTTCGGGCTGGCTACCTCTTCCATTTAGCTTTGAGCCTTCATGTTTAAGTGCTATTCCCTATGATTCTAAACTCCCCATGCCGATTTGTTTTACTGGTTTTCTTCATGGCCTGTCTTTTCAATCCTTATTTCTCACAAGCACAGTTTTCCGGTGGTTCCGGCACGCAGGGCAACCCCTGGCAGATTTCTACCCTGGCAGATCTGCAGGCTATGGATAATGTGACCTACCTAGGGGATTATTTTATTCTGATCAATGACATTGATGCTTCGGCCACCTCCTCCTGGAACAGTGGTGCAGGATTTGATCCCATCGGGGATTATACCAACCGTTTTACAGGGGATTTCAATGGAGCAGGCTACAAAATTTCCAACCTGTACATTAACCGCTCTACGGATTACACCGGCCTTTTTGGCTTCACCGACAATGCCAACCTGAGTAACATAGGTTTGGTTAATGTATCCATAACCGGAGATTACCAAACGGGAGGCTTAATAGGATATAATTATGCCAGCGATGTAATCTATTGCTATGTTACCGGAAGTGTTAGTGCCACGGACAATAATACCGGAGGGCTGATAGGGTTCCTCGATAGCGGCAACCTGTCCTTATCCTTCTCGGAAGCTAATGTGAGTACCACGGGTGGGAACCCGGGTGGATTAGTTGGTTATTCTGAGGGTTCGTACATCAATAACACCTATGCCATGGGCTCCGTAAGTGGCAGTGATGCCGCAGGCTTAGTATCCTATATAGACGACTATGAAGTCAATTATAGTTATGCAACCGGCTACGTGGGTGGAGGATTTACCGCAGGCTTTGTTTACGAGGTAGCTACCGGGGACACGGATTATGACTATTGGAATACGGACAGTGCTTCCTACAGTTATGAGGGCACCGGCCTTACCACCGCCCAAATGAAAAATTCCGCCAATTACTCTGGCTTTGATTTTACCAATATATGGGCTATTGATCCCAATATTAATCAGGGTTACCCCTACTTACGGGATAACGCACCCGTAGAAGCTCATGCCCAAAACGCGGTGGTGTTCCTGGATGCTTCAGGTAACGCAACACTATCCGCTAACACCCTTAATGATAATTCCAGTGCGGCTAGCGGAATTGCCAATCTCTCACTTAGCCAGACGGCTTTCAGTTGTTCCAATGCCGATTCCATCCCTCCCATCGTAACTGCCTTGGATTTGGATGGAGTTAATGACTTTATAAACGTACCCAACAATGCCGCCTACGAAAGCAACGAAGGAACCCTGGAGATGTGGGTGAAGCCCAATGCCTATGCCGGTAACCGCTGCCTCATTTCTATGCGGCTGGATCCCAACGTGCGCTACAGCTATTACCTGAACCAGCAGAGCGGTGAAATGGCCTTCTGGAACGGAAACACCTATTGGAGTGCTCCCTATAGTGGTGGCTTCACAGCCGGTAAATGGTATCACCTGGCTTTGGTTTATAACAGCAGCCGCACGGATGTATTTATAAATGGCGATTATGCCCTAACCCTGGGTACCGGGGTTACCACCGGCACAACTGGCCGGGCACTGACCATCGGCAGCTCTAATGTTAATGGATCCGAAGTTTTCTCAGGTCAAATGAGTGACATCCGCATCTGGAATACCCGCAGGAATGCCGTGCAGATAAAGAAATACAAAAACCGCATTTTAAGCGGTAGCGAATCCGGTTTAGTGGGATATTTCCCAGTATTGAAAGGCAAAGGAGAAATCTTATATGATTACTCATCTACCGATAATGACGGTACACTCACCAATATGGATGCCTCCACTGTTTGGATAAACAACGGCACAGAGGTAGTACTAACGGTTACGGATAATAACGGTAATGTGGGTACGGACACAGCTTATGTAAGCGTGGCCGACACCACCACACCAACCGTTATACCTCTGCATTCCACCCGATTTGTGTACCCCGGTAATAGCCTTACCATTAATTCCTCTGATGTTGATAACGGGTCCAGTGATAATTGCAATCTTTCCCTCAGCATTAACAGGACTACCATTTCTCTTGCTGATACCATTTACCCCATCTCCAGGTTCCTGAAGTTTGATGGAAATAACGATTATATAGTCATTCCCAACCATTCCGATTTTGAATTCACTACTGGCACCATTGAGCTTTGGGCCAAGCCGACTACCAATAACAGCTCAGGGATCATTGGCATGCGTTATGGAAGTTCCACGCGTTACAGTTTTCACCTGGATGATGCATCAAACCTTATTGGTTTTTGGAATGGCGGTGCTTACAACACCATCAGTTATCCTTTTGAGGGTGGAGAATGGTACCATATTGCCTTTTCCATTCAACCCAATAAAGTAGACGTATACATCAACGGACAAAGTATTGGCACTTTTTACTCCGGCATTAATTCTGGTGCTGCCGGACTAGACCTAAGCATTGGTGGCTCCGTACCCTTTGCGGGTTTTGAGCCTTTTAGCGGAGAAATAGATGAAGTGCGCTATTGGAATGATATCCGTACCCAGGCAGAAATACAATCCTATATGTACGTGCCCCTGGCCGGTAATGAAGCTAATCTCGTTGCCTATTATCCTTTTAATGAAGCAGCCGATACCGTCATAACGGATGAAGGGCCCAACGGCCATGATGGGGCCATGGCTAACATGAACCCGGTCACTGACCGTATCAAACTCGCATTACCGGTGCTTTTAACCGGCAGTGATGCCAGTGGAAATTCAGATGCCGCCCTGGCTTTTATAAACCTGGTGGAAGTGCCCTTTGCCGGAGGGTCCGGCACCGTGGAAGATCCCTGGCAAATCACTACTTTGGAACAACTTCAGGCCATGGACGATCCCCTTTTTATGGAGGGTCACTTCATCCTGATGAACGATATTGATGCCGCTGCAACTTTCGGCTGGAATGGAGGCAAGGGCTTTAACCCTATTGGAAATGGTGAATTTTTCTCCGATTCCACCATTGCTTTTAAAGGCTCTTTCCGGGGCATGGGTTACATAATATACAACCTATACATCAACCGCCCTACTATGGAAATGGTAGGTCTGTTCTCCGATCTTACCGGAGATGTAGATAGTTTAGGGTTTGTGAATGACACCATTACCGGCTGGCGGTATGCAGGACCTCTGACCGGGATTTGCCGGCAGTGTAAAATTGAAAGGTGCTATGCTACCGGCAGTACTGTAAGCGTAGTGGGTGCCACAGGTTATGCCGGAGCTTTGTTGGGAAGCATTAGCTATCCATCCGACACTATTTCAGATTGCTATAGCAGTGGTACTGTTACTACCCCCTTGTACGGAGGAGGCCTTTCTGGTAGTGCCACAGCAGCCACGATAGTAGATTGCTATTCATCTGCTAATGTAAACGGTGGTAACACCGTAGGAGGTTTGATCGGGGCTATAAGTAACAACGTTACCATAACCCAATGCTACGCTACGGGTAATGTAAGCGGAGTTGACCTGGTAGGTGGTTTATTAGGCGGTGGGGGTAATTTTAACGTTAATCTCTCCTATGCCAGTGGTTCTGTAACTGGCACCAACCGTGTTGGTGGACTTATTGGCCAATTTACAGGCAATGGCTACACCATTACCAACAACCATTTTAGCGGTACGGTAAACGGAGGCAGCCGTACAGGAGGGCTTATCGGTACTTATATCACCGGAACCGTCAGTAATAACTATACCACCAGTGCCACAAGTGGTAGTTCAGATGTTGGCGGTATTGTTGGCTTTACACAATTTGCTTTTTTTCAACCGGCAGCCACTAACTACTGGAATACCGATAGTTTTGCCACGGGAACAGCAGGGACCGGTCTTACTACAGCTGAAATGAAGCAGGAAACAAAGTTCAGCGGCTTTGATTTTACCAATACCTGGGCCATTCACCCGCTACGCAATGATGGTAATCCATACCTGCGGATCTATGAAAGCCACTTCCCGGTAAGAGGTTCTGCCTGGACAGCCGGTGCCTGGGATAATGGCACCCCCAGCGATACCGTAAACGTTTGGATAAGGGACAATACGGCACCTGCCTCCTTTACCGCTAAGGACATTTACATTGAAGACGGCATGGCTCTTAATACAGGTTCAGGCAATACCATAACTGTAAGCCAGAACGTCTACAACTTCGGGAATGGCTTTTCCGGGACCGGTACCGTGAGCTTTGATAGCAATGGTGATACCCTGGGTATTTACCTGGAGGCTTATGAGTTTGAAGGCGTGATCAACGTGGAAAACGGAACCGCTTTGCAAACCAGCGATTCACTCACCCTAACCGCTTCTTCAACCTCGTCTTACGGGCAGATCATTGGCGATGGAGCGGTATTGGGCAACGTTAAGTCACAAGCCTGGCTGGATGTGAGCACCGCCCGTTATCATTACCTGGGATCGCCTTTCACCAATGCTACTCTCCAGGAGTTCAATGAAGGCCAGACCATGGTAGCCGCTAACAGCAGCCAGGGCACCATCTGGCAATGGAATGCTGCCAATGCCGCCTGGGAGGCGCCATCGGCCCTCACCGATGTAGCTGCCAACGGCGAGGGTTACGCCATTTATGCCGGAACCAACGCCTACGGCACTTTCCTGATGAACAGCAGTGGTGTATCCGAACTGGACGGAACCGTAGCCAATGGCGATATTGCCGTAGCACTGGCTTATAATAACGGTCAATCCGCCACAGTAGGTTTTGTGGGCGGCACTTCACAGGGAGCCACCGAAGGCTGGAACCTTCTGGCCAATCCCTATCCTTCGCAGTACAATTGGGACGGGCAGGCTTTCCCTTCCGGCACCAATGATGCCTTATACATCAGCAAGGGAGGAACCTATGCCTCCTACGTGAGTGGCGTGGGCACCAACGGAGGCACCCAATATCTCGCTCCCTTCCAGGCATTTTGGGTACAAACCACCAATGCCTCTCCCGGCAATTTTACCTTTGAGCAGGATCAAAGAGTAACGGCTCCCTCCACCAACCTTATGAAAACCTCTCCGGTTGACGGAGTTTGGCTAAAGGTTTCCGGCCCTGCCGTTACCGATGAACTTTTTATCGGGTTTGACCAACAGGCTACCCTTGGTTTTGATGCACACCTGGACGCACATAAGCTACTGAATAAAGAAGCTCCGAACCTTAGCACTAAACTAAATGGTGATTTTTACGCCATCTGCCGGGTAGCTCCCCATGGACTTTCTTCTTTCCCGCTCGCCTTAGACGATGTTGCGGATGGCCAGCCCTGTTCCTTTAAGCTGGATGCCGGCCAATTGAATGCTTATACCGCAGTAAGCCTGGAAGACAAAATGCTTAACGTAGTGCATGATCTGAAAGCTTCGGATTACCATTTTACCCAGAACAACGCTTACGGACCTGATCGGTTTGTATTGCACTTTTCTGCTTCGAATATAATTACTGAAGAGTTCCCGGTAGCACAAAACTGGTACGCCTACACCTCTGAAGAAGGCATTGTGGTACAGCTGGGAGACCTGAAAGATGCCCTGGTACAAGTGTATGACCTGGGTGGCCGCCTCCTTTTTAAACTGGAGCACCAGGAAGGGGTTGTCCGCATACCAGGCAATCCAACAAGCCAGTTCTACGTGATCAAGGTCAATTCTTCACTGGCTTCAGGAACTCAGAAAATCATCCGCTAACCTTTGAGAAAACACTGCTATGAGATCGGTACTAAAATATCCGCTTACCCTTACCCTCCTGATTATCCTAACACTTCCGGCCTTAGGGCAACCTGAAGACCCGGAGGCCCCAACCCCCTTTGGCTTTGTTGAATTGCTGATTGGGGCCGGGGCTTTATACGGTGGGCGAAAAGTCCATCAAAGCTCCAGGCGAAAGCAAGCTCCTTGACAAGCCCAAAAAAACGGGATATTCCAAAACACGAGAATTAAAAGGCCACCTGCGGTGGTCTTTTTTTATGTGATCCATTTTGATCCGTTTGTTATGTTTGTGGGGGAGGGATTAGTATGGAAAACGTATTTAAAGCAGGGCATTCTGCACTGGCAATAATGTTCTTTGGGCTATTGCTATGGGTATCATCAACTGCCCGGGCGCAAGCATCGAAAAGCTCTGCCGCTAGTGACTTTTTGGAAAAACCGGTGAGCTTTGAAAGTATTGATGAGCTTCTCAATGAGGTTCTTTTATGGCCGCAATCCGGCTCATTGGATCAGAAAGTAGAAAACACCCTCCCTAAACTCCTTAAACGGGCCTCTAAAATTGATTCAGCGGTCTTGAGGGCCTATTTTTACGAAGCCATGACAGTGGCTTATTACCAGGCTCTGGGAAACCTGGAAGGCGCCCACGAAATGATACTCCTGGAGATTGAAGCACTTAGAGAATTTTCAGCACCAGTAGATGAACTGGCGCCCGCCTATAGCCGCCTCATGTTCATCCTTATGGATCTTAATAGATCGGCTGAGGCCTATGAAGTAAGCCTCAGCTTAAAAGATCAGTTACCGGAAATTCAGGATAATTATGTAAAAAGCTTCGTGCATCGTCAGCTATGCGCTTTTTACCAGCGCATACGAGACCTTGAAAATGCTGCTAAAGCATGCAGGGAAGCCATAGAATACAATGAGTCAGAAGGTATAACCCCCATGATGGGTGGCCTGTATGAAACCCTGGCTCTGGTAGCCTCTGCCAAAGATGCTACTACTCCTGACTCTATTCTCCGCTTACGAAGGCAGGCTATCCGTTACGACCTGATGAATGGCGACAGCCTTGATCTCAGAGTCGTGTACCGCAATATGGCCCTCACCTTCGAAAAAACGGGTCAACCCGATAGTGTGGAATACTACTTCCAAAAAACTTTTGATATCTACGATCGCCACCCCTACTTCCTGGGATGGGTAAAGGATCAAACGTCCTATGGCTCCTTCCAGCTTAAGCAGGGAAACACCACACAGGTAAAGCACATCATTGACACGGTAAAAAGCGTAGTGGACAAACACCTTTCCAAACATCTCAACAGCCAGTTTTCACTGGCTGCTTTACAGGCATACTATTATGCCTATACCGGAGAGTATGATCTTTTTGTCCAGGCCGATACCCGTGCAGACTCGCTCCGTACAGAGGAACAGGAAGAACGTGAGGTAGAGGCCCGTGAAGAAATGATGGCCCGCTATGAGTCGGAAAAGAAAGAGGCCGAGAACCAGTTGCTGAAGGACCGACATAAAGCCCGCACCCGCGACATCTGGTTCCTGGCTGTTCTCTGCTCGCTTCTGTTCTTCCTCTTATTGCTCCTTTTCCAGAAAAGAGGAAAAGACAAGAAGATCCACCAGCAAAAAATGCAACTGGCCGGGATGGAAGCCGAAGCCATTAAAAGCCGTATGGACAGGCTCAAATCAGACCTGGAGGAAAAAGTTAAGCAGGTAATGGTACAACAGGCTAACAATGCCGAGCTTAAAGAGCTTATTGAAGAATTACAGGCTACCTCCAGCTCTTTGATCGTCAAAAAGAAGGCTTCCCAAATGAAGCGGCACATCAACCTGCGCATTGAGCAGGATACTCTCTCCGAGGTAGAGGATAAAATGGAACAGCTTTACCCAGGCTTGTATGGGTATTTAAAAGAAACCATTGGCGCTTCCAGGCGGAATGAGATCCTGTCCACCGCCATGTACTTTATGGGTTACGAAACGCGTGACATTTCCGCCTTACTGCAACGCACCGAAAAAGCCGTTCGCAGCATGCGGTACCGGGTTCGTAAAAAGCTGGATCTTGCCGATACCGATGACCTGCTTGAGTTCCTGCAACACAAGCAAGATGAGCTTAATTAAGCC
>CEOS01028426.1_pt1 | contig 13867 bp, 11 predicted proteins | sample 530601 | NCBI WGS metagenome assembly CEOS01 (sample SAMEA2620666, study PRJEB7988) | marine metagenome | biome: marine biome (ENVO:00000447); feature: mesopelagic zone (ENVO:00000213); material: "saline water (ENVO:00002010), including plankton (ENVO:xxxxxxxx)" | depth 1000 m
CAGCGGGCGGGCGGTTGGCGCGGCACCGGCTGCGATCAGCCGGTCGGCGTTTTCGCGGTCCTGCCGGATCTGCTGTTCGCTGCGCGTTTGCGGCGCGGGGGCATCGGATGCCGCATGGGCGCCCGATACGAGGACCAGCCACGCGCCTGCCGCGAACGCAGCGGTACGGGTTCGTGCTATCGACATATCGCCAGCCACTCCATCAGCCGGTCCGCGCCGCGTTCTTCGCCATTGGCGTAGGCGGCGTAGAGATCGTCGGCCTTCTCCTCCGCCTCGGCCCGGTCATCCGCGCGCTTCGACGCCTTGCCTGCACGTTTGCGCCAGAAAGCCTCGCGGTCGGCGGCGTAGGCGGCGGAGAGTTCGCGGCGCAGGGTCTGGCGCAATTCCTCGCCCGGCGCGCTTTCGACGGCATAGTTCCACCGGTTCCACACGGCCGCGCAGATCAGCCGCTCGCCGGTGGTTTGCGGGGATAGGGCCAGCCGCGTGCCCGCCTCGAACGCTGCGTTGAGCGCGGTCGCTTCCCTGAAGGCGGCGGCGGTATCCTCGGGTAGGGCGCAGGGCTCTCCGCGCGCCTTGCGCTCTTCCTGCTGCCGTGCCCAGGCAAGCTCGTCCTCGCTGACCTCGCGCGAGGCGGGGCCGGACAAGGCATTGAGCGTGATTTCGGTATAGCGGAACTCGCACGCCTGCTCGTCCGAGGGGCCGGCCGCGGGCTGGGCGGCGGGCTGAGCGATGGCCGCTGCCGCCGCGCCCGCCACTGCCAGCATCGCCGCAGGCCGCACGCCGGAGAGAATCATCAGCCGCCGATCTGCGCGGCCATGGTGCAGCCGTCCTGAATGCCCAGCTTGCAGCCGAGGCCGAACAGCCGCTTGGCCGCCGCCGGATCGGCCGCGCCGCCCTGTCCGTCGCGCGCCATCATCCCTGCATTCATGCACGCACCCGCATTGCCGGTGTTGCATGCCTGGCTGAAGCTGCTGCGCGCACCCGCCAAATCCTGTGGAATGCCTGCTCCGTTATATTGCGCAACGCCGTAATCGAGGCACCCGTCGGACTTGCCCGCCTCGCACGACAGCTTGAAGGACTTTGCCGCTCCTGCGGCATCGACCGGCCCGCCGCCGCCATCGCGCTGCAGGATCGCCAGTGCGTAGCAGCCGTCCGCAGCCTGGCCCGGGCATGCCTTGGTGAAGTACTCACGGGCTTTGGCGTAGTCCGGTCCGCTCCCCACGCGACCGAAATAATAGGTCGCACCCAAGTCGTAGCATGAGGTGGCAAAGCTGGCATCGCACGCAGTGCTCAACGGTGTGATCGCGCCTGCGTAATCCTTTGCCCCGCCGCGCCCGTTGATCAGCATCGAACCATAGTTCTCGCAGGCCTCTGCCTGACCCTTGGTGCAGCCGATCTTGTAGGCGCGGCGGGCGGTCGTCAGATCGGCAGCTCCGCCTTCGCCCTTGGTCGCCATCGCACCCAGATTGGTGCACGCGGCGCTGTTGTTTTCGGTGAAGCAGCCGACTTCGTATTTCGCGCGGGCGGTGGCGAAGTCGCCCGCGTTATAGGCGGCCTGCCCAGCCATCGCGTTGCTGTCTCCGCCTGCCTCGACCTGCGCCGTCGCCGGTGCAAGAGCGAACGCGGCAAGGCCGGCAAACAGCGTGGCGGTAAGTGCAGGAACCTTCATCGGTAACTCCCTGATCTACTGGCAGGCCGGATGGCTGCTGGAGAGCCTCCGGGAGCCGGTGCAATTGTACGAACGGTATTTGTCGCGGGTCTGCTTGGCGATTTCCGCACTGCTCGGCGTGCGGACCGGCTGGAACGACGAGCCCGAGCTGCGCGAATAAGACGAGCCGCTCGATCCGCCCGCCGCGCGCCACCGGGCGGAGCTGGCACCGGGCGTATTGGTGCAGTTCCAGATGCCGCAATCATTGGCCTGCCCGATCTGCGCGATCTGCGAGGCGGCGATCTGCGCCACGGGGCCCGAGGGGAACCAGTATTCGAGGACGTAGAAATGGTCCCGGAAAATGGTCGAGAGCGCACCCGCGCGCGCCGCCGCCATGATCGCCGTCTCAGCGTGGCTTTTCGAGCGCAGGTGATAGAGCGAATAGTACAGCGCGCCGTCATAGTCGCGGCGGCCCATATACTGGTCGAACACCGCCTGTTCGCGCGCCTGCGCGTTGCGTGCGGCCTGGATCGCGGCCTCACGCGCGGCCTCCGCCTTGCGGCGCAGCGATTGCAGCCGCTGGCCGAAAGCGCACACCTGCGCGCTCGCCGGATCGCCGGGCACGCAGGCGGCCAGCGCGATCTGTTCGGCAGGCAACGCATCGTCCATCGCGTAGAGGATACGGGCCAGGTCGATGCACGAGCGGCGATTGCCGAAGGTGCAGTTGGCGCGGCGATAGCGCAGCGCCTTCTCGGCATCGAACTGCGGCGATCCGGGCTCCGCAAACACGGCTTCGGCAACCTCGCACCCGTCCCGGTCGTTTCCGGCGCATGCGCGAGTGGCGAAATTGCCCGCGCTGGGCAGATCGCGCTCGACGTCGCCTTCGCCCGCGAAGAAGATCAGCGCCAGCCGTCCGCAGCCCGCCGTCTGGTTGGCGGCGCAGGCCTGCTGGAGGAAGCGTAAGGCGAGGAAGGGATCGTAGGCGCGGTTCTCCACGTCGGACAGCGCGAGCCCGGCGGCGAGGCACGCTGCCTGGTCGCCGCGATCGCAGCTTGCGATGCTCTGCTGGAGGGTGCCCGCCGTCTGCGCGAGCGTCGGCGTCGGGGTCGATGTGGCAAGAGCAATGCTCAGCGTAGCGCCTAGCGTGAGGCAGGCGGTCCTGATCCGGGCCAGCATCACAGGCCCGCCAGCCGCTTGTCGCACGAGCGCGCCCTGCGCAGCATGTCCTTATGCGCCTCGTCGCCGCCCAGCACCCGCGCGCGCTTGCGATATCTGGCCTGGACCAGATCGATCTGCCGGGTGGCGGAGACGCCGTGCGCGCGGGAATAGTCGACCAGCCACTTCTTCCAGTCGCCGGACGAATGGGCGAACGCCGCTCCGCTGGACTCGGCCACCTCCACGACATGCGCGCAGTCGGCCATGATTCTGGCGATTTCTTCAGGCGTATGGTCCCGCGCGGCGGCAGGGGCCGGGATCGTCGCCGACATGGCGGCCAGCGTGGCGACACAGCCAATCCTCGAATGCATCGGGCCCCTCCCACAAACAATGGCAGGCAGCCTACGCCGCTGGCGGGCCGGCCAGTATGCACGATTGCTGATAGTTCGATGACGATCGCTGTTAGGTGGTGGCTGCACGTGGGGCGGAGGGTCGGCTGGGGGAGACCCTAACAGCGATCGTCACGGGAATATGACCGCGCGGCTTGCTAGTCGCGAGAGAGTGCCGGGCCCTATTGCGTCTTGAAGCCCGGCGAAAAACCGGGACAAATGGCGGCTTCGGCGCGGCTATGTGGGTCGAGGGGAGGGAAGGAAGCGGCGATATGAAGATACTCTACGTCGAAGACGATCCGCGCGCGGCCCGCGAGATGGAGGAGATTGTCCACCGCGAAGGCGACACGATCGCGGTCGAGACCAATGGCGCGGACGGCCTCAAGCGGGCGGGGCTCGAATCCTTCGACGTGATCGTGATGGACCGGATGCTGGGCGATGCCGACGGGCTGGACATCATCCGCCGCCTGCGCGGCGGCGCGATCAGCACGCCGATCCTGATGCTGAGCGCGCTCGGCCGGACGAGCGAGCGGGCCGAGGGGCTGGAGGCTGGGGCCGACGATTACCTCGCCAAGCCGTTCGAGGCGATCGAGCTGGTCGCGCGGGTGCGCGCGCTGCACCGGCGCGCGTCGGGGCGCGAACACAGCGCGGTGATCCTGTTCGGCGCCTTCGAATGCCACGTGAAGGCGCGCACCGCGTTTCGCGACAACCGGCACATTCCGCTCAGCCCCCGCGAGTTCGAGCTGTTCCGCTATTTCATGGAAAACGCGGGCGAGGTTGTGACCCGCGAGATGCTTCTGCGCGATGTGTGGAACATGTCGTTCGATCCGCAGACCAATGTGGTCGACGTCAATATCGGTCGCCTGCGGCGCAAGCTTGAGGAGGGGTTCGACAGTCCTGCACTCGAAACCGTGTGGGGCACCGGATACCGCCTGTTGCAGGGGCGCGGCCAATAGTCGCCCCGCGCTCCATCTTTACCCGCATAGTGCTGCTCTCGGCAGTGCTGTCGGCAGTGCTGCTGGCGGGCCTGTGGTGGATCACCGACCAGACCATCCGCGACAGCTTCGCCGCCTCGACGCGTGAAGGGGTGGATGTCGATCTGACCGGTCTGGTCGATATCTACGCGAGCGGTGGGCAGGCCGAGCTGGAACAGCGCATTGCCGACCGGCTGGCGATGGTCCCGATCGACGCCGGGCGCGCGCACTATCTGCTCGCCGACCGGTCCGGAAACCCGATCGCGGGCGATCTGGCGCGCTGGCCCGATCTCGATCCGCAGATCTCCGAAAGCGGAACGATTGCGATCGGCAGCCGCACGCAGGCCTATGCCCGCGCGACGCTGATCTCCGAAGACCTTGCGCTGCTGGTCGCCCATGAACCGCCCGATCGCGCCTTCCTGTTAACCCGGGTGGGGCTGGTCTTCCTGCTTGGCGGAACGGTGTTCGTCGGCTGCATCGCGCTGTTTGCGCAAGTCGCAAACGTGCGGGTGCGGGCAAAGGTCGCGCGGGTGGGCGAGGCGTTTCGCCGCAGCGACGAGCCCGCGCTCGACCGGCTGGCCGCGCCCGAGCGGCCCGACGAGATCGACCAGATCGCCAGCCAGGCCTCGCAGGCGGTCAAACGCGCGCGCCAGCTGATGCTCGCCTATCGCGAGACCTCGGAACAGATCGCCCACGAAATCCGCACGCCGCTGATGCATCTCGACAGCCGCATCCAGAAGGCCATCGCGCAGGATCCCGCGCTTGCTGCGCGCGCCAATCTCGTCGAGGCGCGCGGGGACATCAAACGGCTGGTCGCGATGCTGGAGGCGCTGCTCGATATCGCCTCCAGCAAGGCGCAGACCGGCGACACGCGCGGGATGAAGCCGGTCGATTTCAGCGCGAGCGTGCGCCAGATCTGCGAATTGTACCAAGACAGTGCCGACGAAGCGGGCTATCGTTTCGAATGGGACGTCGCGGGAGGGGTGATTGTGCCGGGGGATGAAGCGCAGCTTGGCCGGATCGTGACCAACCTGCTCGACAATGCATTCAAGTATAATCGCCCCGGCGGCGCGATCCGGGTGACGCTGGAACCCGGCCCGCGGCTTGCCGTGACGGACGATGGCCCCGGCATCGCGCAGGCCGAGCGGGAGAAGGTGTTCGAACGCTTCTATCGCGGCAGGGATACGGATCCGGACATTCAAGGCAGCGGGATGGGACTGGCACTGGCGCGCGCGATTGCGGAGCGTCACCAGCTTTCGCTGCGCGTCGCGCCGACACATCCCGGCGCGACCTTCATTCTCGCCCCTGCGGCGGACATGCGAGACGCGTGATGGCGGTGCGTGGCGGATATCTGCGGGCGTGGCCCGCTCCGGCAGCCGCCATCGTCATGGCGGTGGGTCTTGCCAGCTGCGCCGTCCCGCCCGAGCCTGCTCCCTCTGGCGTCGCTCCCGCGCCGAGCGGTGGCATGACCAGCACGGAACGGCTCGCCAATGACCTGATCGAAGCCGACACGGCCTTCGCGGCAAATCAGACGGAGCGGCTGGCGAAGCATGTCCGCGCGATCGAGTTGGCCGGGGCGCGGCCATTCGATCCGCCCGGCGAAGCGGCGCTGCAGGCGTGGCGCAGCGCCCTGCCGCCCGAACAGCGGCCGATGCGCGGACGGGTACTCGGCCCCGCCTATATCAGCGGCAGGCTTGCTCCCGGAGGCAAGCTGCGCACCGAGCAGGTGATGCTGGGCGGCAAGCCGGTCAGCGTGGCAGCGGGGACCGCACCGCGAACCGGACTGCGCCTGCGGATCGCGCGGGCGGATGGAAACATGGTGTGCGAACAATCGCCCGCCCACGCGCGCGAGTGCCGCTTCATCCCGGCCTATACGCAGCGTTACCGGATAGAACTGGTCAACTCGGGGGCACGCGATGCGCGCTATCACATCGTATTCGACTAGAGCCGCGATGCTGGCGTCGGCCTGCCTGCTGGTGCTGGCCCCGGCGGCACCGCTGCTGGCGGAGGAGGGCGGCAATCCCTACTCGACCGACCTGTCGCAATATTCGCAGCTGCAAGCGCTCGAAGACCGCGCGACCGATCTCCAGACGAATGGTGCGCAGGATGCGGAGGGCAGGGCGCAGATCATCGCCGCCTGGCAGGCGCTACAGGAGGCCGCGCAGCGCACGCTGCTGGCCGACGGATCGCCACACCCGCTCACGCATATCACCAAGATCAGCATCGCCTCCCAGCTCTATCGGCAGGGCGAGATCGACGAAGCGCTCGCCATGGCCGAAGCAGGGGTTGCGGGTGCACAGCCCTACCTCGAAGCATACCCGGCCAAGACGGCCGAGGGGGCCGCGCTGATCGGGCTGCTGCTGACTCAGAAAGGGGAACCGGAACGTGGCCTCGCCATGGTGGAGAAGACTTATGCCGGGTTCCTGCGGCTGGACCCGGAGGGGCAGAGCGCGGGGTTCTTCACGGCGAAATCCAATCTCGAATTCTCGCTCTCGCAGACGGCCCTGCGCATCGGGCGGACGCAGGAGGCGGTCGATTACCAGAAGGCCAGCCTCGACACGCGCGAGGCCGCGCTTGGGGCCGATCACCCCGACACCATCGCCAGCTATTACAGCTATGCCCAAACGCTGCGCCGCGCGGGCCGGATGGAAGAGGCGGAGAGTTTCGCGCGCACCGCCGTCGACCGGGCGATCGCCCATGTCGACCCGTCCGACCCGACCTACGCCCGCGCGTTCGAGATGCTGGGGATCATCCTCGCCAATTCGGGCAGGCCGGTCGAGGCGACGCAGTTCCTGACCCGTGCGCTGGAGCTCAAGCGCGATCATGAGGGCGCGGACACTCTGATCTTCGGCTACGGCATCCACAATCTGGGCACGATCCTGCTCGAACGGCAGCGTTACGAGGAAGTGCAGCCGCTGTTTACCGAGGCTGAGGCGCTGATGGCGCGCCATCAGGGGCCGGCCAGCGCCTTCCCTATCATGGCGCTTGCCTACAATGGGCAGGCCTCGCTCGCGCTGGGCAAACCGGCCGAGGCGTCCGGGTTGCTGGAGGAAGGGCGCACGCGGCTGGGCGAGGATAGTAGCGATGTGGAGGCGCTGGGGCGGGTCATCCCCGATCTGGTCCGCGCGCGGATGCTGACGGGCGACCGGGATGCAGCGCTGGCTGCTGCGCGTCAGTTCGACGATGCGGTTCGCGCGAGCGAGTCGACCGATGCCTTCGAAATCGCGCTCGCCACGCTGTTGCGCACCTATGCGCAGGGGGATGATCAGGAGGCGCTGGTGGCCGCTGCGGCGCACGTGGTCGAGGCGACCCGCCGGTTCGTGAAGCTGGAGGACGGCGCGGCGCTGCCGGTGCGCCACCTGGCGGCGATCGATCTGGTGATGGAAATCGCCGCGCAGCAGGACGACCCGGCTCTGATGCTGTCCGCCATGGCGCTGGTCAGCGATGCCAACCTCGCCCGTGCAACGGGCCGCAGGGCCGCGAAATTGCGCGACGAAAATCCCGACCTCGCCGCCGGACTGCGCGAACTGGACGAGGCGCGCCAGACGCTCGACCGGGCGGACGGGGCGCTGTTGCTGGCGATCGCGCAGGGGCAGCCGACGGACGCTCTGCGGCAGGACTTTGCGCAGGCGCAATCGGCCGGCGAGCAGATCGAACAAAGCCTGCAGCAGCGCTTCCCGCAATGGGCGGCGGCGCGGGTGCTGCCCGAACCCTCTATCGCAGACATGCAGGCGCGGCTGGGCGATGGCCAGGCCGTGCTGGCGGTCACCCCGATCTATTACGGCACCTACGCGCTGCTGGTCAGACCCTCGGGCGCGCGGGCGATCCAGCTGTCCGCGACGCGCAAGGATGTGGTCGATCTGGCCAATGCGCTGGGCAGCAGCGTGCGGGTGGGATCGTTCGACGAAGCAGCCTCGCGCAAGCTCGGGCAGGCGCTGTTTCCGGCGGAGGTCATGGCGCAGCTGGGCGAGACTCGCTCGCTCAAGATCTACGCCAACGGTCCGCTCGCTTCGCTCCCCTTCTCGCTGTTGCAGGGGTGGGGTGGGGATGCGGGGAACGGCTGGCTGCTCGACCGTTTTTCGCTCAGCTACCTGTCCGGCCTGTCTGCGTGGGAGCCGGAGGAGCGGAAGCCCGATCAGGGCCCGCTGAGCCTGGTCGCCTTTGCCGCGCCGTCGCCGTTCACCCGGACGGTCCCGGCCCTGGCCACCGCCACGCTCTCGCCCGATGGCGCGCCCGCGCGGATCGCCGACTATTTCTCGCGCACCGCGATCGACGTGAACGCTCTTGCCGCGCTGCCCGCGCTGCCGGGCACTGCGCAGGAGATCCGCTCGATCGCGGCATCCGCTCCGTGGCGCAGCCAGCGCCTCTATATCGGCCCGGATGCGAGCGAGGCGGCGATCCGGCAGGAAGCGACCGCCCGCGCGGAAATCGTGGTGATCGCGACCCACGGCATCGTCGCGGGCGAGATCGAGGGGATTGCGGAGCCCGCGCTGGTGCTTTCGCCCGGCGATGCGCAGGGCGACACCGGGGAAGACGACGGCGTGCTGACCGCAAGCGAGATCGCCCAGCTCGACATGCGGGCGGAATGGATCATCCTGTCATCGTGCGACAGCGCGGCGGGGATGGGCGGCGGGCTGCCCGCATTCTCCGGCCTTGCGCAGGCCTTCCGGCAGGCGGGCGCGCGCGATCTGCTGGTGTCCCACTGGAAGGTGCGCGACGATATTGCCGCCTTCGTCAGTTCGCAGGCGGTGCTCAACTACCGCAAGGGCATGTCCAAAACCGATGCGCTGCGCGAAGCGATCCGGACCCTGCGCAAGGACAGCAAGATAGAAGGCGCGGACAGCCCGTTTGCCTGGGCGCCCTTCGTCCTGATCGAGGGGTAGCGGTGCGCGCCTAGTGGCGGCGCAGCGATGCCATGCCGAGCCGCTTGAGCAGGGTGCCGAGAGAGCCGTAATTGGCCTGCGGATAGGCCGAAGTCTCGGGCAGCGCGGCGCTCAGGCGGCGGTGCGCCTCGGGCAGCGAATGGTAGGGCAGGCGGGGCAGCAGGTGGTGCAGCGCGTGAAAGCGCAGGCCCACCGGTGCCCACAGCACGCCGGGGAAGGCGGCAGGCACGTTGGTGCTGTCGCGATACTGGTCGGTCAGCGACAATTGCTCGCCATCATTCTCCCACAGATGCGCGACCAGCGTGCGCGTCTGGTTGAGCAGCGCAACGCCCGCGACGACCCCGCAATACAGTGCAAAGGCACGCAGCGACAGAATGCCCAGCGCGGTGGTGGCGAGGATGGTGATGGCGACGACGCTCGCCGCAGCTTCCTGCACCTTCCAGCGGCGCGCAAAGTCTCCCTCGGGCGCGGGGCGATGATAGGCGGGGTTCACTTCGAGCGCGGAGAACCGCTCCACCAGCACGCGCCGCAGCGGCGGGATTACCCACGACAGCGGGCCGAGAATACCGAAGCGCAGGAACATCAGCGCGGGCATCGCGACCGCGCCGATGGTGAACAGCGGCAGCGTCCACGGGCGCATGTGGGCGAGCGGGAGATATTCGGGATCGCGCTCCGTCCCGTAATGCGCGCGCGAGTGGTGAACCGCGTGGATGCCTTCGTAGAGGAACGAGGGCAGCATCAGCGGCGCACCGATCCCGATATTCCACGCGAGGCGGAAGCCGGGCAGCTTGCGATGGTCGAGATGGGTGATCTCGTGAATGAACAGCGCCGCTCGATACAGCGTCAGGATCGAGACCAGCACGAGCGCGGCGGTCAGCCAGGCATTCCCGCTGGCAATCGCGCCGAGCAGCGCGGCATAGCCGATCGCCGCCGATCCGAAGCAATCGCCCCAGTACATCACCGGGTTGGGCGTATGCAGGTCGCGCGTCAGCATTGCTGCCTGACGCAGCATTTCCTTGTCTTCCGATCCGGGGGCAGGGGCTAACAGCATTGTCTTGTCGATCTTCCGTGGGGCGATGGTGGCACTTGCCATGGTCAGTGTCGCAACAGCATCCGCGAAATCGCGGTGTTGAGAGGGGCGAAATGCGCCGCCGCCTCCAGTGCGGCCCGCCGTGCGACATGCGCGCGGGGGCTCTCTGCGGTATATAGGTGCACCAGCAGGTTGGTGCCACTATAAAGCGGCCTGGTGGCCAGCCGATGGCGCGTTTCGTAGCGTCGCAGCAACAGTGGCGATGCGATGGGTCGGTCCTTTTGCGCCGCACCGCGCACCAGCTTGGCGAGCGTGGCCGCCGATTGCAGGCCGAGGTTGAAGCCGTGGGCGGTGACCGGATGCATTCCAACCGCCGCATCGCCGATCAAGGCTGAACTGTCGCTGACGAAGTGGCGCGCATAGGTTGTTGCCAGCGGATAGACGTGCGGTCCGGAGACGAACTGCATGGTCCCCAATCGGCGGTCGAACCGGTCCTCGATCTCGGCAGCGAGAATTTCGGTCTGGTAGGCCGCGATCCGCTCTATCGTGGCGCTCTTCAGGGTCAGCACGGCGGACGACATATGCTCGCCCAGCGGCAGCATCGCGATCGTCTGGCGATGATCGAACCATTCGGTCGCAATGCCGTGATTGGGCTTCTCGTGCGAGAGCCGCACGACCAGCATCGACTTGCCCAGCCGATTGATCTCCGCAGAAATGCCCAGCTGTTTGCGAACCGCGGAAAAGCGCGAATCGGCGGCGACCAGCAGCCGCGCGGTGAGGGTGCGTCCGTCGGCCAGCGTCACCCGCGCACCTGCGCGATCGGCATGGACATGTTCGACCCCGGTACCCGCGAGCAGGGTGACGCCATCCTGCCCCTCCATCGCGTCGAACAGGCTCTGGCGGATCAGATGGTTGGAGACGAGACACCCCAGCCGGTCCTGAGGCCCGCCGTCGGCATCGAAGCCGAGCGCGAGCGGAGAGCGGCCATTATAGACCCGTGCGGCGCGCAGCGGGAAGATCTGGTCGGGCGCGATCCTGTTCCACGCACCGAGCCGCTCCAGCGTGGCGACCGATCGGTGGGTGAGCGCGATTTCCCGCCCATCGACCGGCGGCTCTGCCAGAACCTCTGCCAGCTGCCGTTCGACCAGCGCGACGGTCAGCCCGCTGCCCTCCAGCCCACGGGCAAAGGCAAGTCCGGCGGGCCCGGCCCCGACCACGATGATATCGAAATCGCGCATTGCTGTATCCCTGGATCGCTCGTTTCGGGTGGCGCTAGCGCGGTTGCGGCGCGCAGGCTTTGCGCAAGATCAAATCGGGGGTGTCACGGGGCAGGCGCTTCTCTGGCCGAGGCCGATCTGGCATGGCCGCTGGCATGACCGCCCAACCGCGTACCTCTGGCCCGGCCGCAGCCGACTCTTCGCATTTGCTCGACAAGCTGCACGAAGTGTTCGGATTCCGGTCGTTCCGGGGTGTTCAGCAGCAAGTCGTCGACCGGGTCATGGCGGGGCAGTCGACGCTGGCGGTGATGCCGACGGGGGCGGGCAAGTCGCTGACCTACCAGCTGCCCGCCACGCTACTGGAGGGCACCTGCGTCGTGATCAGCCCGCTGATCGCGCTTATGCACGACCAGCTGCGCAGCGCGAGTGCCAATGGCATCCGCGCAGCCACCCTGACGAGCGCGGACGAGAACCGCGCCGAAACCGTCCAGCGCCTGCGCGCGGGCGAGCTCGACCTGTTGTACGTCGCGCCCGAACGCGCGAGCCAGGGCCATTTCCGCGATCTGCTGTCGCAGTGCCGCATTTCTCTGTTCGCGATCGACGAGGCGCATTGCGTGTCCGAATGGGGGCACGATTTCCGGCCCGACTATCGCCTGCTGCGCCCGCTGATGGACCAATTCGCGGACGTGCCGCGCCTCGCGCTGACCGCGACGGCGGATGCGCACACCCGGTCCGACATCCTGACCCAACTGGGGATCGCGCCCGACGGCCTCATCGTCGCCGGGTTCGACCGGCCCAACATCCGCTACACCATTCGTCCGCGAGACTCGCTGACGCAGCAGCTGCGCCGCCTGCTCGCGGAGAACCCCGGCCCCGGCATCGTCTACGCGCAGACCCGCGCCGCGACCGAGCGGCTGGCCGAGTCCTTATCCGACGGAAAACGCGAAGTGCGCTGCTACCATGCGGGCCTGCCGGCTGAGGTACGCGCGGCGAACCAAGCGGCGTTCGTCGCGAGCGAGAACATGGTGATCTGCGCCACGGTCGCCTTCGGGATGGGAATCGACAAGCCCGACGTGCGCTTCGTCGCGCATGCGGGCCTGCCCAAGTCGATCGAGTCCTATTACCAGGAAACCGGTCGCGCCGGGCGCGACGGGGACCCCTCGGCGGCGCACCTGTTCTGGGGCGCGGACGATTTCGCGCGGGCGCGGATGCGGATCGGCGAGGTAGGCGAGGCGCGCCAGCAAGGCGAGCGTACTCGGCTGGCAGCGCTAGGCGCGCTGGTCGAGACCGCGGGTTGCCGCCGCGCGATCCTGCTGCGCCATTTCGGCGAGAACCCGCCCGAGACCTGCGGCAATTGCGACAACTGCCTCAATCCGCCCAAGGCGGTCGACGCGACGGTGGTGGCGCAGAAATACCTCTCCGCCGTGGCGCGCACCCGGCAGATGTACGGCGCGGGCTATATCGAGAGCATCCTCACCGGCCAGTCGAGCGAGCGCAGCCGGTCGCAGGGGCACGACAAGCTGTCGGTCTTCGGCATCGTCGAGGGGGAGGAAGCCGCGCTGCTCAAGCCGGTCCACCGCGCACTGTTGGTGCGCGGCGCGCTGCTGCCGACCGAGCACGGCGGGATGATGCTGGGCCCCGAGGCGCGGGGTTTTCTCAAGGGTGAAGAACCGCTCGATCTGGTCATTCCGCCCAAGCGGGCAGGCGGAAAGCGCGGCAGCCGGGCGGGCTCGGGTCAGGCGCTCAACCCCGTGGGCGATCCTCTGTTCGACGCGCTGCGCGCGCTGCGGCGCGACATCGCGAAGGAAAACCAGATTCCGCCCTACGTCATCTTCCACGATTCGGTGCTGCGCGACATGGCCGGATTGCGCCCGCAGACCCGCGCCCTGCTGGGCGAATTGCCCGGCATAGGGGCGAAGAAGCTTGAGGCCTATGGGGACGCGTTTCTGGAGGTGATCCGCCAGCACGAGCGCTAGCTCGGCCAGAAAGTCCCGAATTCCAGCCCAACCGCGATTCCGGTCATTGGGGCCGGGCGACAGTGCTGCTATGGGCCCGCGATGCTTACGATCGACGGTATCACTGTCCGGCTTGGCGGCCGGCCCATTCTCGAACGCGCCAGCGCGACGATTCCGCAGGGCGCGCGGGTCGGGCTGATCGGTCGCAACGGGGCTGGCAAGTCGACCCTGATGAAGACCCTGATCGGCGAGATCGAGCCCGACGACGGATCGATCGGCAAGCCGTCGAAGGCGCGCATCGGCTACATCGCGCAGGAAGCGCCCGATGGCGCGATCACGCCCGAAGAAGCCGTGCTCGCCGCCGATGTCGAGCGCGCCAGCCTGCTTGAAGAGGCGGACACCTGCACCGATGTCGACCGGCTGGGCGAAGTGCACGAGCGGCTGCTGGCGATCGACGCCTATACCGCGCCCGCGCGCGCGGCGAAGATCCTCAGCGGGCTGGGCTTCGATGAAGAGATGCAGCATCGCCCGCTCTCCAGCTTTTCGGGCGGGTGGAAGATGCGCGTCGCGCTGGGTGCGCTGCTGTTTTCCGAACCCGACATCCTGCTGCTCGACG
>CEOS01016354.1_pt1 | contig 13865 bp, 12 predicted proteins | sample 530601 | NCBI WGS metagenome assembly CEOS01 (sample SAMEA2620666, study PRJEB7988) | marine metagenome | biome: marine biome (ENVO:00000447); feature: mesopelagic zone (ENVO:00000213); material: "saline water (ENVO:00002010), including plankton (ENVO:xxxxxxxx)" | depth 1000 m
CCATTTCGGACTTGAGCGCTATCGCCGCGACCTCGTCGATGGCCAGTGGATGGACCATGATGGCTGTTACGCCACAATGGATGCCCTGATCGAGGCCGGGCCGGAAGGCCGCGCGGAATATCCCACGATTGGCGAGGACAGGGCCGGTCTCATGCTGGCGGGCTGCGCCCTGATGGATGCGGTCTGGTCGATCGCGCCGCATGCGCGTATGCGGGTCGCAGACCGGGGCCTGCGTGAAGGGCTGCTCCTCTCCATGATGAAGGGGCCAAAACGCAAGCGTTCGCGCGGCGGACGCAAGCGCAGGCCAAGACAGAAGAATGGCGGAAACGCCGCGGAGGCTAAATCATGAGCGATGACGGAAAACGCCGCTGGAAAGGCCCGCCGAAAGAAAAGCAGCAAGGCTCTGGCCGGCGCATGAGCGAGCGCAAGATTATTGCGTATAACGCTAAGGATGAGAGCTCAAAGCGCTGGATCGAGCGCCAGCTCACCGATCCTTACGTCCAGCGCGCCAAGAAAGACAATTACCGGGCCCGCGCCGCTTACAAGCTGCTCGAGGTCGATGAGAAGACCGGCCTTCTGAAGGGGGCAAAGCGGGTGGTCGATCTTGGCTGCGCGCCGGGTGGCTGGATCCAGGTCTGCCAGCGCCGCGGCGTCAGCGAAATCGTCGGCATCGACCTGCTGGCCGTCGACCCCATACCGGAAGCGCACATTGTGCAGGGCGATATCAATGAGGCCGAGGATGTGGCGAAGATGATGGAGGGCCTCTCGGGGCCGCCTGATCTCATCCTGTCCGACATGGCCGCCAATACGACGGGCCACAAGCAGACCGACAGCCTTCGCACAGCAGCCCTTGCCGAAACCGCGCTCTGGTTCGCGAGCGAACACCTCGTCCAGGGCGGCAATTTCTGCAGCAAGGTGTTTCAGGGCGGCGCGACGCCGGAACTGCTGGGCGACCTCAAGCGCATGTTCAAGACGGTCAAACACGTCAAACCCCCGGCCAGCCGGGCTGGCTCACCAGAGCTGTTTGTCGTCGCGCTCGGCTTTCGCGGGCGGTCATGACCGGCCCGGTCCGCATCCTCGTGCACCGCACGCCGGGGGAAGTGCGGGCCGCGGCATTTAACGCGTCCGGCAGGCCGTTTCGCCTCTTCATAGAGCGCTGGGACGGGGAGAACGCCAATCTGCGCCTTTCAGAACGCGTCGAGGCGCGCCTGCGCCGCCGCGCGCCGGAGCAGGGTGGGGGCTTCTTTGAGGCAAAGTCGGGCGAGGAAGTCTTCGTGCGCACCGCCGACCTGGGCAAACTCACCGAAGGCGCCGCGGCAACGCTCGAAATCGTCGCCGAAGCCAGAAAGGACAAGCTCGCGCGCGGCAAGGTCCGCAAGGGCCCGCCCGGCGACGCGGTTCCTGCCTTTGAGCGCTGGTGCCGGTCCATTGATCCGGATTCGCAGCTGGAGACCGCAAGCACGCCTGCCGAATTCGATGAGGTTGAGGACGCGTTCGAGGAAGCGCTGGCAAAATGGTGCCCGCTTCCGGGCGGCGGCAATCTCGGCTTTGAGCGCACGCGCGCCCTGACGGCGGTGGATATCGATATGGGTGGGCGCCAGACCAAGGGCAGCGCCGGCGCGCGCGCCTTCAGCGTCAACCGGGAGGCCGTACATGAAACCGTGCGCCAGCTGTCGCTCAGAAACCTCGGCGGTCTGGTCGTCATGGACTGTGTGGCGCCTGTGACGCCGTCTTCGGCGGAAAAGCTGCGGGGCACCCTCATTGAGACCTTCCAGGCCTATTCCACGCGCCGCATCGATGCGCTGAAGCCGTCTGCCTTCGGTCTGTTGCAGGTCCAGCTGGAATGGGCCGAGGCGCCGGTGGAGGACTGGCTTCTGAGCGCCGACGGCCTGCCGACACCCGAGACCGAGCTTCTCGCGCTATTCCGCGCGGCGGCGCGCGAAACAACGGCCAATCGCACCGGCTTCTACAGACTCACCCTGTCGGCAAACGCGCTTCGCGCCTATATCGCGCGGCGAAAGCAATGTGATGCCATGCTGCAGGAGGCCTTTTCAGGCCGGGTCAAGATTGCCAGCGGCAAGGGCGAGAAATCGGTGGTGAGAAAAGAATGAGCAAGGCGAAGTGCCCGATCTGTGAAACGAACCCGGTCAAGCCGGAATTCAGGCCCTTCTGTTCCAAACGCTGCGCGGATGTGGATCTCTCGCGCTGGCTGAAGGGGGGCTATGCCATACCCGGCCGTCCCGCAGATCAGGCCGATGAGACACCGAGCTTCAAGGAAGAGCGCGACGAGTAGCGCGCCGGCTGTATTGGTGTCAGAGTGGGTCTTCGTCCACCTCCTTTGAAAGCCCGGATCCCATGCGCGTCTACCTGTCCTTCGCCAGCCTTCTTGTTCTGTCTGCCTGCGCGGCGTCGCCTGTGCAGGAAACGCCGCCCACGGACGATTATCAGCCGATCAGTTTTGAAGGCGAGGCCGCGACGCCGCAGGAACGCGCCCGCTGTGAAGCAGCAGGCGGCGAGGTCCAGCGCGCAGGCAGGCTTGGATGGGAAGCCTGTATCCAGACCTTTGCAGATGCGGGGGACACCTGCTCGGATAGCTCAGACTGTCTGGGGGAATGCCGCAATACGAATGAATTTGTGGCGGATGGGGCGCCAGCGACCGGCCAGTGCGCGGTCAATGATAGTCCCTTCGGTTGCCATCAGACGATCGAAAACGGCGTCGCTCACCCGGCGCTCTGCGTGGATTAGGCCGGACACGGCGGCCATTCTAGTTGCTTGAGGCGAACGTCTGAGCGATGCGTGGGTCGCGTCCGCTGCACTTGAGAACTGTTGTCAGGTCTTGAGCTGCGAATGAATTGCATTTACGAGGCGTGCCTGTTTGTTTCAGAAGGGGCTCGCTTGTCATGGCGAATGGTTTGAGGGTGGCACTGGCCGCCAGCGCATCGGTATTTGTTCTGGCGCCCACAGCGCTCGCGCAGCAGGCTGAGGAAGAGGCACGCCTTGATACTGTCATCGTGACCGGAGAGGCGTCGCAGGTCGAACTTCTCGAGGAATTCACCGGGGGACAGGTCGCGCGCGGCGGACGGGCTGGCCTGCTCGGCAATCTCGACTTCCTCGATGCGCCTTTCTCCGGCACCGCCTATACGTCCGACCTCGTCACCGCGCAGCAGTCCGACAGCGTTGGCGATGTGCTGCAGAATGACCCCGTCGTCCGCGTGGCAAAGGGCTTCGGCAACTTCCAGGAAGTCTATGTGATCCGTGGCTTCCCGGTCTATTCCGATGACGTCACCCTCAACGGCGTCTATGGCATCCTGCCGCGCCAGTTCGTGGCTGCAGAGCTGCTGGAACGGGTCGAAGTGTTTCGCGGCGCCAATGCCTTCATCAATGGCGCAGCGCCGGGCGGCAGCGGTGTTGGCGGCACGATCAATCTCGTGCCCAAGCGGGCCCCGGAAGATGGCATCCGCCGCGTGACCATTGGCTATGAGAATGAAGGCCAGCTCTATGGCGCTGTCGATCTCGGCACGCGCTTCGGCCCGGCGGGTGAATGGGGCGTGCGCGTCAATGGCGTGGTCCGTGACGGCGAAACCTCCATCGACGGTCAGGACCGCTCACTCGGCGTTGCATCGATCGGCACCGATTATGATGGCGAGCGTTTCCGCTTCTCCGCCGATCTTGGCTATCAGGACAACCGCATCGATGATCCGCGCCCGCAGGTCACACCACTGGGCGATGTCCCGGCTGAACCTGATGCGGATACAAATTTCGCCCAGCCGTGGACGTATACGGATGAAGAACAGCTCTTCGGCGTCATTCGCGGCGAATATGACGTCACCGACAATGTGACGCTCTGGCTCGGCGGCGGCGCGCGCAATGGCGAAGAGGCCAATGTGCTGGCGAACCCGAACGCGGCCGCTGACGGCTCGCTGACGGCCTACCGTTTCGACAACACACGTGAGGATGATGTGGTCTCGGCCGATGCGGGCCTGCGTGCTGAATTCCACACCGGCGCCATCGGACACCGGCTCGTTGTGTCGGCGTCGAGCATCTCGTCGGAGTCGAAAAATGCCTATGCGTTTTCCGACTTTTCAGGCTTTGCGAGCGACCTCTACAATCCCGTCGAGGTCGCTCCGCCCGTGCCCGATTTCTTCATTGGCGGCGAGCTCGATGACCCGCTTGTGACCGAAGAGGTCGACAATTCCTCCTTCGCCATTGCCGACACGCTGTCGCTTTTCGATGACCGGCTACTCGCAACGATTGGTCTTCGTCAGCAGAAGATTGAAACCGCGACATTCGACTACAATACCGGGGCGCGCCTTTCCGGCTATGACGATGAGAAGGTCACACCGGCCTTTGGTCTGGTCTGGAAAGCCAGCCCCAATCTCTCGATCTATGGCAACTATGCCGAAAGCCTCCAGCCCGGGCAGGTCGCACCCGCGACCAGCGGCGGTACGCCCATCGTGAATGCGGGCGATGTGCTGGAACCCTTTACCGGCGAACAGGTCGAGGTCGGCGCCAAATATGATGCTGGCAGCTATGGCGCGACCGTGTCTCTGTTCCAGCTGTCGCGTCCCAATGCCATCGTTGCAAACCAGCGCTTTACCGCCTCTGGTGAACAGGAAAATCAGGGCGTTGAGATCAGCGTCTTCGGGGAGCCTGTAGACGGCTTCCGCCTTATCGGCGGGGCGACATTCCTCGATGCGGAACTCTCGCGCACCGAAGGCGGAGTCGATGAAGGCAACGCCCCCATTGGCGTTCCGGAAATTCAGGCCAATCTCAATGCTGAATGGGATGTATCCGCCATTCCAGGGCTGACCCTTGATGGCCGTCTCATCCATACCGGCGAGCAATATGTGAACAGCGCGAACACGGTCGAGCTCGACAGCTGGACACGGCTTGATCTGGGCGTCCGTTATACGCTTGATGCTGGCGAACGGCCCGTGACCCTGCGGGCGCGGATCGAGAATGTGACCGATGAAGCCTACTGGGCCTCGACGGGTGGTTTTCCGGGAGCGAACTATCTCATCCTCGGCAATCCGCGCACGGTTATGGTCTCGGCATCGGTGGACTTCTAGGAGGGCAGGCAAGGCCAATGCGCACGGGCACGATCAGGGCATGGGGCTGGATCCACAAATGGACCAGCCTTGTGTGTACCCTGTTCCTCCTGATGCTCTGTCTGACCGGCCTGCCGCTCATCTTCCATGATGAGATCGATGGCGCTCTGAACCCGGCTAGCTGGCAGCCAGCCAATCCGGGTGCGGAGCATCTGACACTGGACGAGATACTCGATACCGCGCTGGATAACCGGCCGGGCGAAACCCCGATCTTCATGAGTTTCGACATCGACCGTCCAGTCGTGAATGTGACGAGCGGACCCAGCGCCGACGCGCCGGGCAGTGCAATGCACTTTGCCTCCTATGATCTGACCAGCGGGGATCTCGTGCCGCCTGCCGATGCGGGGGAAAGTGTCATGGAGTTCCTGCTGCAGCTTCACACTGACATGTTTCTGGGCCTGCCGGGCATGCTGTTTCTGGGGGCGATGGGGTTTCTCTTCGTTCTTTCGGTCGTCTCCGGTGTCGTTCTCTACGCCCCCTTCATGCGCAAGCTCGACTTCGGCACGATCCGAACAAACCAGTCCACTCGTTTGAAATGGCTGGACTATCATAATTTTCTGGGCATCGTCGCGGTCGCCTGGCTTCTGGTCGTCGGGCTCACCGGCGTGATCAACACGCTTGAAGAGCCCATTATCGATACATGGAAGGCTCAAGAGCTTGCCGACCTCGTGGCGCAGAATGAAGGTGGCGAAACGATTGTTCCGCGTGCCTCACTGGACGCGGCTGTCGATGAGGCCATTCGCGCCGCACCGGGCATGGAGCTTCAGTTCGTCGCCTTCCCGGGAAGCGATTTTTCCACGAGTTCGCATTATGCCGTCTTCCTGCATGGACGCTCGCCGGTCACAGAACATGTGATCGCGCCGGTCCTCATACACGCTGCCACGGGGGAAGTGGCCGGGCTCAGGGAAATGCCCTGGTATGCCAAGGCGCTCTCCCTCTCGCGCCCGCTCCATTTCGGCGACTATGGCGGGCTTCTTCTGAAGCTTGTCTGGGCTGTGCTCGATATTCTCACCATCTTCCTTCTGGTGAGCGGGGTCTATCTGTGGCTGGCGCGCGGCAAGCGCCGCATGCGCGTCGAACGTCAGCCCCTCGCCGTGGAAAGCGGGCCGGCATGAGGCAGGCGCGCTCCGGAGGCCGGGCCCGAAGGCGTGTGGGGGCAATCTTCGCGATTCCGCTGGTGCTGTTTCTCCTCGGCCTGACGGGGCTGGTGGGTGCCTTGCTCGTCGATGGCCCTGCAGATGTCGCCTTCTCGCTGGCGGCGGCTTGCGGACTGGTGACGTTCGCTGTGGTCCGCCGACCCGGCAGGAGATGAGAGCTTCAAGCGATGGAGTGTGGTCAGCAGGCGAGCCTTGCCGGTTTTTCGTCCGGCGACTCGACCAGTCGAGGCTGCCCGATCCAGTAGCCCTGCATCTGATCCGCCCCCAGCTTGCGCATCTTTTCCGCGAGGGTCTCTGAACTGATGCCTTCCACGCAGGTCACAAGGCCAAGATCACGCGCCAGTCTCAGCGCGCCCCTCAGCAAGGCGTTTTCCGGCGCGTCCTCTGCCGTGGCGGCGGCCAGGGTAAGGCTGCGGTCGATCTTCAGCTTGTCCAAGGGCAAGCGGGTCAGCATCGAGAGCGAGGAATAGCCGGTGCCAAAATCATCCAGCGCAATCGAAAGCCCTGCCTTGCGCGCCCGCTGGAGCATGCCGACATTTGCCTCCAGATTGCGCAGGGCGACCCGTTCGGTGATTTCGAGTGTTACCCCGTTTGCGGGAAAGCGGTGCTTGTCCAGCACCCGCCGCAGTGTGGGGATGAAGTCGGTCGTCTGCAGCTGGCCGGGGGAAATATTGACCGAAAGCGCCTTCGGCTCGCTCTTCCAGTTCGAGAGGGTCGTATCCAGTGTGGTCCAGAGCAGCTCATTGAGAAGGCCAAGTTTTTCGGCGACGGGAATGAACTCCTCCGGGCCCGGCTGGCGCGAGTTGATGTCCGCCTGCGCCAGACCGGTCCAGCGGGCGAGAAGTTCATGACCGACAATCTCCATTGTACCGGCATCGGCTATCGGCTGCAGCGCCGGGCGGATGAGACCGGAGGCAAGGGCGCGCGGGAAGGTGACCTGCATCAGTTCTGTCTCGATCGCCTCGCCATCGACCTCCGGCGCGAAGCGGGCATAGCCGCCGCCGGCCGCCTTGACCCGGCGCATGGCCGTGTCGGCCTCGCTGAGGCAGGCGGTGAGGCTTTTATCGTCCCGGCCCTTATGGGCATAGCCCATGGAGGCGCCGACATGGATGAGGCGGCCATTCCAGGCAACATCGCAAACAAGCTCTGCATAGAGGCCGGCGAGGGCAGCATCCATTTCAGCGGCGTTTCGGCAAGGCGCGGCGATGGCGGCGAACTCGTCCCCGCCTGGGCGCGCGGCAACGGCAATGGCGTCGCTGCGTTCAAGCCGGGCAGCGATCGCGCGCAGGACCGCGTCGCCGGCGGCGTGGCCGTACTGGTCGTTCAGGGGCTTGAAATTATTAAGATCGATGAAGACCGCCGTCACTTCCCCGGTCTCGTCCGCCGCAGTTTTCAGCGCCGCGAGAAAGGCGCGGCGGTTGAGAAGCCCGGTCAGCGGGTCGGTGGTGGCGAGATGTTCCTTTTCGGTGATGACCTGAACCAGGCGCTGGTCGGTTCTCTGGCGCGAGATCTGGACCATGGCGAGCAGCACGAGGAGAATCGCCGAAAACGCCGCGAGCGACCCGGCCAGCATCCGCTCATCGGAAAGGCCCGGGCCGCCGAGGGGATAGGCCTCTGTGAATGCGACGGTGCAGAACCAGATGAAGACGGCCTGGAGCGGGGCGAGGGCGAGCTGGAGCCGGTAATCGAGACCAATCGCAATAAAAACAGGGATGAAGAGCGGATAGATCAGCGTGGTGACATTGATGTCGCCGCTCTGGACCTCAACGAAGACATGCGCCCAGTAACAGAGAAACAACGCCGCCAGCCCGCCATTCATCACGCTGCGGATATGGAAATCGCGCCGCGCCGCAAGCGCCAGGCCTGCGAGGATGAGGGCGTAATTGCCCGCCTCGACATAGGAGTTGAAGCTGATCCGGCCGAACAGACCCGTCAGGCCAAGGGCGAGGCCGACAAGGACGAGACCGGCAAGCCCGATCCGCTGGGCGATACGGCGATACCGGTCATGCAGCTGCTGCAGAGCCGGCGAATAATCTGAAGGACCCTCGAACATGCCCCAACATGGCACGAAACCGATAAATGATGGGTAATGCGATATAAAATTTTGCAGAAGCGGCGGTGAGGTTCCGTTAAATCTTCCGCCCGCAAACCAGCGCCAGCGCCCGCCGGGCACGGCCTGCGGCGCCCGGCGGCAAAATCATTTTCCCCCAAAAAAAGAAGAGCGCCCGCTAGCCGGTATCGTACCAGGCCGAAAGCGCCTTCGCGATGGCGCCGGGCAGGCTGATGGCGAGAAGGCCAAGCTCTGCCGGGAGGCGCCGCGCCGGCACCTCCACGAGACAGAGCGGGCGCGGCGCGCCGTCTGCCCGCAGGCGCGCGAGCAGCCGGGCCATGCGGCGCACGGCGGCCTCAGGGTGCTCCAGCAGGTCACAGAGGGTGCGCCAGCGGTGCACGAGCGGTGCGATGGCAAGCGGCCGGCGCGCGCGCCCCGCACGCTCGCCCCCATCCGGGGCAAAGACACTGGGGTCCAGGGGGCGGAAGGCCCCCATGGAGGGCATGAGGGCAAAGCCGCGCGCGCCGGAGCGGGGGTGAGCCGCACCGGCCGGATCAGGCGCGGTCCCGGATAGCGGCTGCGCCCCTTCCGGGATGACGGGCATTCTGGTGTGTTTCGGAAGGCCCGCGGCAGCCGCCATCAGGACGAGGAGCCGGCGCGCCAGCGTCTCAACCCATTTCAGCCGCGCGCGGACATGGGTATAGAGCCGCCGGCTGAGCTTCACCTCCTTGCGCGACAGCCCGGCCCGGAAGTCGAGATCTGCCATCTCGTCCCTCAAAGCCCTGAAGCCCGCCGTCACAAAGCTGGATGTGTCCTGCATGGCCGGAAGGATAGGGGCGGGCGGCGTCAGGTGGGAAAGTTTGACCGGGGTAGGAGATAGCCTCATGCGTTTTGTGTTTGCGCAAAGGCTGCTCAGTTGCCTCGTCACGGCCCGTTAATCAGGCGAGCACATTTCTAGATAACACCGCTTACACAAACAAAGACCAAGGCAATCGCGGACGGCTATGATCCAATGATTGGCGTGATGCATGACCAACGCGAAAAGCACAAAGACAACACTCCGTCATTCGCTCTGGATTTGGTGGAGCCGATGCGGCCCGTGGTTGATCGTTTGATCTTGAAGCTGATCGCTGAAGAGACGTTTTCGGGGGCGGATTTTGATTTGCAGAGTGATGAAGTCGTGCGAATCAATCCAGAGTTTTGTCGATTGCTTTTGAGCGTTTTGGCAACGATTACACAATTCGATCGGAGACCCTAATCACTACTAGCATTTCTGACCAAATCTACGAAGCGGTCCAGTCCGGAAACTTCCAGTCCCTTGTGACCAGTTCAGATCAGGCGGATTTAACGCTGCTTGGTGAGGCCTTAGCTGACCTACACACTTCCGGTTCGATTGAACTCTTTGAGTTTTTGCGCCGCATCGATTGGGTGGCGCTAGAGGCGAAATATAAAACTCGGTGGAACGTGGCAATCGAGGTAGCAGTAGGCCAAGTACGCTCTGATCCCAAAACTACAATTTGTTGGTTCCACGATATTCTGGACGGCGCACGTCAGGCTGACGTCCATCTGTTGTTCAAGAGCTTTGAAAAATGGACAGAAACTAACGCGGATTGCCTCGCTGAGGTTCGCGATGTCATTGCCGCATGCGAAAGAGATAGTGAACTAGTGCATGCGTTTCTGGCCAATTGGGCTAAGCACAATGCCGCCGCCGCATTAGAAACGGCGCTTGACTGGTCGCAGTCCGCTGAAACTCAGACTCGTCATCAAGCAATAATTTCTCTGTCGGCGATTGTTCGGGCTGGGGGAGATGCGGACGCGATCTATCGAACGCTTATCAACTTGATGGAAAAGGGGAGTGAAGTTGATCAGGTGTCAGCAGTCACCGCCGCCAATCGGATACTGGGTAACAGCAGTGAACCATTGCAGCCTCTTGTTGGCGCGCTGGAATTGCTTGCGCAGAACCCCTCACAATCAGTACGCCATCAGCTCATCGATGGTTTGGCACGAAGCGGCGGATACCCTCAGTCCTTAAAGGAAAAGGTGTATGGGCTATTTCCGGCGTCGAACGAAGCACCTAACACCTTGGGTCTTATTGATTTGGCGCTTTCAGAGCTGGATTTGAACAGCGATTTCCAACTTGTGTGCGAATTGACTACCAGCCTCCTGCTTCAAGATGGCGAAGACCCAACCAAATTGGAAGACCTTGATATTTTTGTGGGCAAGTTGCAGTCAGCTCCCGCAGCAGTTGTTTGCAGATATTTAGTTCACTGGCTGCTCGCTGGAGACCAGGTAATCTGCTCGCAGTTAAATGATATTTTTCCGCCTATCGACAAATCCGTATACGCATTTGACTTGCCCAGTTCAGAGTTATCAGTCGCGGATGTATTCTACTTAACTCGCAAAATTTATGCGTATCTCTTCTTCTGCCACGGTCCCGCAGTTTCGCTGCTCACTACATGTCTGATGGCCTTACCCTTGGAAGATCGTAAGCGCTTAGAAATCGATATAGCTTCGTTTTGGCTGCGCAATTTCCCAGGCGATCTTGAGCTGTTCGAGCAGTATGCAAAGATCCATCCCACACGTGGATTGAAAGCATCGATCGAGCGTATGAGCAACGCGGTGGACGCTTACCGAGAGCCGCTACAGCAACTCAAATTAAACAAAGCCTTCCACCCGTCGCCTTTGGAGCGGCGAGTTCAAGCGGAAGTCAGGCGTGAGCAAGATGCGGAGGCAAGCAAGATGATGAAGGAAAAGTCGGTCTTTATGTCAATCTTTCCGACCAGCACGCTGCTTTACGGTCGAGCTGCCATCAGTCGAATTGTTGATAGCGGCGGAAGCAGCTCTCGGCAGGTCATTTCGATGAAATCCTTTGAGACATCCACAGCCTTGCCTCGCATGGACGTCTTATATCCAGCTCGTTTGAGTTACCTCATGTTCCGTTTTCGAAACGAGAAGAGACCCAATTGAAGTTACTATTGAAGCAATACCTCGCGTCGCTTCGTGAACGCGACGAGCTAGACATCGTACTTCCCGACATTCTCAGTGAGTTGGGCTTCACAATCATATCTCGCCCAATGCGGGGCACCGCTCAATACGGCGTTGATATAGCGGCTCTTGGACCCCACCCCGATACAGGCGTTCCCGCGATTTATCTTCTGTCTGTGAAGTCTGGAGACTTGGGCAGAGATGATTGGGATACGGGTAAGCAATCATTGCGTCCCTCACTTGTCGATATCCTAGACGTCTATATCCCGAAGCAATTGCCTCGAAGATATCGCAAAATGCCAAAGGTAGTTGCGTTGTGCTTTGGTGGGGACATCCAGGAGGATGTTAGGCCGCGCGTTGGTGCGTTCATCGACAAGTATGCTGAAGCGGGAGAAATCGACTTTGTTGAATGGAATGGCGATTACATTGCAGGCCTCATAGGCACTGGTCTCTTGCGGGAACACATCTTCCCAAAATCTTTCGAGGTTAACTTCAGAAAGGCTGTCGCGTTGGTGGATGAGCCAGATGTTTGTGAAGCTCATTTTCGTTCTTTAATCGATCAAATCGTTACGCCCGAAATCAAGAATTTTAGTGACCGCATAAGAAGGGCACGGCAAATCCTTGTGGCCGCTTGGACGATTTTTGCGTGGTGTCGAGATGCTGGTAACCTCGAGGCTAGCTACAGGTGTACATCTCTCTCTTTGCTCGCAATATGGCACTTAAGCCATCAGCACATTGTAGGTAAATCGAAGTACCACCGAGCGCTATCCGATGTAGTTGATAAAGCCATCTCTCTTATGCTCACAAACTCCGGTGCATACCTGGATGAGCATGTTTTGCCCTACTGCGAGATAGAGGATGGTTTAGCAGCATCCGTTCCCAGCCATTCTAGTGCTGATATCAATTTAAAATTATTCGAAGCATTGGGCCGCTTAGCGCTTCATGGTCACTGGCTTGTCTTTCAGAAAAGCCTGCGGCCTAGCGAAGGAGAGTCGGATCAGGAGCCCATCGCCGAGCAATTGAACCTATGTTCCGATAGGCTGATAAAACTGATTAAGAACAATCCTGTCTTTTATACGCCGTTAAGAGACGATCACGCCATTGAAGTTAATCTTGCTGCGCTCCTGTTGCTACACCAAGGGGAGACAGGTTTCGCTCATGATTGGATTGAGCAGATGACTCTTTCTTCGATTTTTAGCCATCGAAGCCATGGCTATTTCCCCTGTGCCTTCAGAGAGTACTCCGACTTAGTTGAACATCCAAAAAGTCGAGAAAACTACAGGGAGGATGCCACGTTGGGTAGTATTCTCTATCCGACACTAGGAGTTTGGCTAAGCATATTTGACGACCAATCAGCATTTTCTGCCCTAGAGGATTTTTATCGAAATTTTATGCCTCATAGTACTTGGCAGTTGTGGTTTCCGGATGAGGCCACGGACGAACATCTCTTCCTAAACACCGACATTCATGGGGCGGCGCTACCTGGGCTGACGTTGTCAGATGGAACAGCCGGTCTCCTAAAAACTCTTGAGGAAGAAATTTCCGCCAGCAACGACTTCGCAAACCTGTCGGCAGTCCGGATCGGCATTTGGCCCCTCGTGCTGCTAGCATGTCAGCGTCATCGCATCCCATTGCCGCCGCAATTCTGGGTGATGAATTGGTCACCGAGCGCTTCTGAAGTGAAGAGCTAAGACGCCTCCTATCGCAACTATTTTTCTTCGGACATCGCTATACCCCCTCCCAAGGGAGAGGGGAGATGTGGCTTCGCTCCGTCCCTCGACTTCGCTCGGGATGTCGCTTGGGGGTGATTTCGGCGCTTCGAGGCCGCTGACCTCTCGCCCGGGGCACCCTAGCCGGGCTGGCGGATTTCTATGGCGAAGGTGCGGTCCGGGTCTGCGGTGCCCTCTGGGGCGGCGGGGTAGGGGGCGGCCTGGCGGATGGCTCTGAGGCAGCGGCGGTCGAAGCGGGGGCTGGTGCTGCTGGTGAGGAGGGCGGCGGACAAGACCTCTCCGTCTGCCGAAAGCTGGAAGGCGACTTCGCAGTTTCTTGCCCCGGCGACACCTCTGGGCGCGTGGCGCATCAGCTGTTGCCGGACGCGCATCTGCCAGGCGGTGAGGGCGTCCCGGCCTTTGCCGGATGTCCCGGCTTTCACGCGCTGAGCCGGGCGAGCGGCTTCGTCCCTGTTTGTCTCTTGGCCTGTCTCCTGGCCTGCCTCCCCGCCTGCCTCTTGCGGGGCGGAGGGGGACATGTCCGGCCTTTCGGGGGCGGCGAGGTGTGCGCCGGTGTCTTCGCTCTCTTCGCTCTCTTCGCTTTCTTCGCTGTCTGGCCGGGGCGTTGAGGGGGCTTCGCCGCCTGTGGGCCCGGGGGCTGTGGCTGGCTGGACGGGCGCGGCTTCGGCTGGCTGGGGTGCAGGCGCAGAGGGGGTGGCGGGCTCTGCTGGCGGCGCGGGTGGAGGTTCTGGTTTGGGCTCTGGCGTGGGTTCTGGCGCGGGCTCTGGCGTCTCTTCAGGCGCGGCTTGTGGGGCTGGAGCTGGCGGGGGCGGTTCGGGTGTCTCCGGTGCGGCGA
>CEOS01124151.1_pt1 | contig 13800 bp, 13 predicted proteins | sample 530601 | NCBI WGS metagenome assembly CEOS01 (sample SAMEA2620666, study PRJEB7988) | marine metagenome | biome: marine biome (ENVO:00000447); feature: mesopelagic zone (ENVO:00000213); material: "saline water (ENVO:00002010), including plankton (ENVO:xxxxxxxx)" | depth 1000 m
GGCAGTGTTGTATACCTCCGTATCCACCAATACTCTCCTGGTAAGCACCGGTATGAAAAAAGCCTACGATCTGCTTTTCCTCCGGGTCGAATTTAGGTAAATAGATAGCGTTGGCGTGTTGCTCGCTGTTGTAATAATCATCACTGTCACAGGTTAAGCCGCCCAGCAAAACACGCTCATAGGATTTCTCCCAGCGGTTTACCGCCAGCATGATAAAGCGTTTGCTGATGGCCCAGGCATCCGGCAGGGCGGTCATGAAAGAACCGTCAATCATGTTCCAGTTTTCGCGGTCGTTCTGCTTTTTTTGGTCCACAATGGAAAAGAAAGTGGCTCCGCTCTCGCCTACCGTAAAAGATCCGAACTCTGTAAAGATATGGGGCTCCTTAACTCCTTTATTATTACACATTTGCTTGATCTGGGCAATAATCTCCTCCGCCATATAATCGTAATCATAGTTGAAGGACAAACTGTTCTTAATGGGGAAACCACCACCTATGTTTAAGCTGTCAAGAGAGGGGCATATCTTCTTCAGCTCTATGTATACGTTCACACATTTGAGCAACTCACTCCAGTAGTAAGCTGTATCGTTAATCCCGGTATTGATGAAGAAGTGTAGCATCTTCAGTTCAAACTTCTTATTGTCCATCACCTTTTCCCTATAAAAGGGAACGATATCCTTGTAACCTATTCCGAGCCTGGAGGTATAGAATTCAAACTTAGGCTCCTCTTCCGCTGCAATACGTATACCTATCTTGGTCGGCTTCTGGATGAACTCGTCAAACAGGTCCATCTCGTTCTTGTTGTCCACCACGGGGATAACATTCTCAAACCCATCATTGATAAGACGAGCCATATTGTCTACATACGTTTCCCTCTTAAAGCCATTACAAACAATAAACTGCTTTTTGGAGATCTTGCCTTCTTCATACAACGCCTCCACCAGGTTAATATCAAACGCGCTGGAGGTTTCAATATGGATACCATTTTTCAGGGCTTCATCCAATACAAAGGAAAAGTGGGAACTCTTGGTACAATAGCAGTAGTTATAGGCTCCTTCATAGCCAACCTTGGCCATGGCCACATTAAACATGCGCTTGGCTCTTTGTATTTGCTCGCTGATCTTGGGTAGGTAAGTAACCTTAAGGGGGGTTCCGTATTGCTTAATGATATCCATAAGGTACACCCCGTTCCACATCAAGGTCTTATCCTCATCCAGGTCAAATTCCTTTTGAGGCCATTCAAAAGTTTGGTCGATAAGGTCAAAATATTTATTCCGCATGAGTTACTTCAGGTTTTAATTTCCAATCCAACTAAGTTAGATTTTAAAAAAGTGCGCAAAGAAAAAACTTTACTTGATACCAAATTCAAGGGTTAAAAGTTTTTTCTGGGTCCAAAGTAAAAAAGAATAATAGCCTGGGGAAGGTCTAATAAAAAGGAATATTAGTGGGTTGGTCGCGCATCCATCCGGTAATGCTGTAGCGGTCTTTAGCCGTCACCAGCACTTCATGTTCTACGGTATCACTACGAAAGAGAGCTAGTCGCCCGGAAAGTGGTTCAATATCCAGGATCTCATCCAGGTGCAACCGCAACTCGCCCCCATCCCCCGCCTGCCATTCGCGGTTGAGGTAAAAGGCAAAGGATATCTTCCTGTTGCTGGTGGATTTGAACTGATCCAGGTGTTTTTCATAATAAGTGCCCGGAGGATAGATAGCAAAGTGGCACTCATAATCCTTAAGGCTGAGGAAAAGGGAACGGCTTAGCGACTGCATCAGTTCCTCCATACGGTCCATAAAAAACAAGGTGGCAGGGCGAGCTTCGCCTCGGGATATCCATTTTATGTAGTCCCCGCGCACCTCTTTGTCTACCTGGAACAAATGGGCATTGCCAATGCCGGCTTTCCTGAAGTTGTCTTCTTCCCGGTGAAAAGCAATGGCTTCGTGTAGTGCCTGGATCTGCTCCTCGCCCAGGAAGTTATCAATAACCACAAAGCCCTTATCAGCCAGAGATTCTGCGACATGTTCAATATTGGGAAAAGGCGAAGGGTCTGTAGACAAGCTCCGGGATTTTCCGGCCAAGATAAAGCTAAATATGGCTTCCTCCTTTCATCTCCTGATGCTCTGAGGGCAACTTTACTAGCCGAAAAAGGCGCCCCATTAATAATACTGTTTTCATGCATAAAAAAAGCCGTCAATAAACGTGGTTTTCTATACATTTATTGACGGCTCGTAAGGTTAAAACCTCTATTTAATTATACATCCGTTTTCTTGTTTTTAAAGTACATGACCATAAAAACTATGGTGGACAGGCACAGGGATAGGCTGATCAGAATATTTGCCTTGGCGACAAACGAAACCACCAGCAAGAACCCGGCTACCAACATTAAATAGAAGGATGTTGTCTTGTTCAACATTTTAAATGAAGCTTTATTTATGGGCAGCTTAAAGCTACTCCAGCAAGAGATAAACCCTTACCTACTACGGCCACCGCACACCATGGGCCAGGAACGGCACAACTGCTAAGACTCAGCGTAGCTACCGCATTGGAGGCCAGGGCAACCGCACACCCTGCACTAATGCTGGCTGCCGTTTTTCCGCTTTGCCAGCCACCGTTATTGTAAAAATCCTCAGCAATCATGAGAGCATTGACCATCTTGGTGTACTTTTCAAACTCCTCAGTGGAAAGCTGGCGACTTTCAATATCCTCTATCAAAAGATCGATGGCCTCATCAAACGAATGGATCTCCAGGTTCTGCTGGAAACCGAGAATAATGTCGTGATCCATGTCTGAAATAATGCCCTCCGAGAGGTATTCATCAAGACTCACCGGGTTATCCATCATGTAATCATCAAATGAGTAAACCTCTATATTGGTACCCAGGTCCTCATTGATCACGGAAACCGCATGTACAAGGTCTGCATGATTATCCCCTGTCTCACCCAAATTCATATCATTGAGCGTTGCATAAAGGGCATCCCTGTTATCATACACTTCCGTGGAAAAGCTCTCTGATTTGAGATAATTGTTTTCTTCCTCCGTAGTTGCTTTGTCCTTTTTACTGCAACTAAAGCTCAGGAAGCCAATCGTTAAAAGAGTTAGAATAGAATTTACTCTAATGTCCATAAAATTAAATCAATTTTTAGTTAAACTTAATTTGACTTTTCTCAAAATAAGTTTTTCCGTTAAATAGTCAAATAAATATTGTTTATAGACTATAAATGATCTCTATTTTATGAAGCAGACAGAGGTCTTTCTTACCACTCCTCTCGAGTTTAGAGCAGTAGGGTCAGGAAAAAAAATTATTGGTTAATAATTGACTTTAGATCATATCACTCCCAGCTCTTTACCCACTTTGGTAAAAGCAGAAACTGCTTTATCCAGGTGCTCGCGCTCATGCGCTGCGGAAAGCTGCACTCGAATACGAGCCTGACCTTTAGGCACCACCGGGTAAAAGAAACCGATCACGTAGATCCCCTCTTCCAGTAAACGATCAGCAAACTTTTGGGAAAGGGCAGCATCGTAAAGCATAATAGGCACAATGGCAGAATCTCCATCTTTGATATCAAAACCGGCTTTTTTGATATTCTCCTTGAAGTAGGTGATGTTTTCCTCCAGCTTGTCGCGCAGATGGGTACTCTCGCTCAAAAGGTCAAATACCGCAATGGAAGCACCCACAATGGCCGGGGCCAGTGAATTGGAAAACAGGTAAGGGCGTGAACGCTGACGTAACATTTCTATGATCTCCTTACGACCGGTAGTAAAACCTCCCATGGCACCTCCCAGTGCCTTGCCCAGGGTACCGGTAATAATATCAATACGCCCCATTACATTCCGCAATTCATGAGTTCCGCGGCCGGTTTTACCAATAAAACCTGTGGCATGACATTCGTCCACCATTACCAGGGCATCGTATTTTTCGGCCAGGTCACATATCTTATCCAGTTGTGCTACATAGCCATCCATGGAAAAAACACCGTCCGTAACGATAATACGGAAGCGGCTGGCACTTTGAGCTTCCTTGAGTTTGGCTTCCAGGTCTTCCATGTTGTTATTCTCGTAGCGGAAGCGCTGGGCCTTACACAACCTCACCCCATCAATGATGGAAGCGTGGTTCAATGAATCGGAAATTATAGCATCTTCATCGGTAAGCAAAGGTTCAAAAACACCTCCGTTGGCATCAAATGCCGCTGCATAGAGAATGGTATCCTCCGTACCCAGGAAGTCCGCAATCTTGCGCTCCAGTTCCTTATGTATATCCTGGGTTCCACAGATAAAGCGCACTGAAGACATCCCGAAGCCATGCGTGTCCAGGGTTTTCTTGGCGGCTTCAACTACCTTGGGGTGCGATGAAAGACCAAGGTAATTATTGGCACAGAAGTTCAGTACTTTCTGCCCTCCTTTCACCTCAATTTCTGCGCCTTGCTCACCCGTAATAATGCGCTCTTTCTTAAAGAGACCGGATTCTTCAATATCTCGAAGTTCGTTCTGTAAATGTTCCTGGATCTTGCCGTACATAATAGTATCTTAAAAGGTGTTTGGGCAAATATAGTTACCACTTTTCTACTTGCAGGGGCTCGTTAAGATAAACCAGCACCCGGTCGCCTACTTTTAGGCTCTGCTGCTGCAAAACGGTGGAGTAGGCCTCCACCTGATCACGGTGCCTTGCCTGAGGCTGCCCGGTTTTATATTCAATGATGTGAAAAAAGTCGCCCTCCTGCACCAACCGGTCCGGCCGGAGGGAGGTAAAGCCAGGCACGAGTATCTCTGATTCATTAAGCACTCTAAGTCCTTCCTGGTAGTACTTACTCAACCCGGCATGTTGTAAGGCTTGTTGCGCCAAGCTACGCAGAGTTTGCTTTTCTTCGGCCCTAAAAGACCCACGGCTCTCCATTTTGGTGAGTACCCCGCCAAGGTCTTCAACCGTATTTATTAATGAGAGAATGGAATGTACCTTTTTACCCCAGGCGGTAGAAACACTTTCACCACTCTGCCAGTTTTTGGGCGAATCTATAGCAACCTCCAGGCGATCCGACCAGGGCACCGAGTTGTACTTTGGAACATGGCGGGTAGTATTCCGGGAAGCCGAAGTCTTTACCTTCACTTTCTCCCCGACACTCCAGTGCGTTCCTTCTACTTCCTGGAGATCCAGGAAATAACACAGGTAAGCGGTAACCCGCTGCGCGGAGTCATAGGAATCATTACCTAATATATGAAGACGATCTACTGCCCGTGTAAACGCTACATACAGAAGGTTGAGATTGTCCAATGCCACATCTTCCTTATGTTTTTGCCAGATAGTGTTGTAATCCTCCAGCCCCGGTAAACCACCCATATCTTTTAAGGTCACCTTAGCCGCAGGAAGCCCGAAGAAATCATCCGTAGGCAGGTTCAGCCAGGTGCTGGCCGGCACGGGTTCACGGAATGCCAGCCAATTTGCAAATGCTACGATTACTACCGGGAACTCCAGGCCCTTGGCTTTATGGATGGTCATCAGCCGTACCGCGTCCAGCCCATCCGGCATATCAATGGCCGTGGCAGCTCCTCGTATATCCCACCAGCGCAGGAATTCTGTTTCTCCTTCTTCCTTTCCATCCTCAAACTCCAGGGCCTGGTCCATAAAGTTCTGCAGGAAGGGGTCGTTTTGTACATCAAAACCAAAGCCCCTTACCACCATTTGTATTTTGTTTACCAAGGATGCATTACGGAATCGCAACCACGAAAAATTTACCCACCCCAATTGCAAAAAACCTCTCCACCCGCCCAGCTCCTTTTTCATCTGCTTGCTGATGAAAGTATAGCCTTCCGTTTCCTCCAGTCTTTCCTGGTACTTGCTCCAGAACCATTCCAGGAAAACCAGCCTCGACCATTGATCATCCGGACGTAAAGCGAGTTTTAAAAAGGCCACTATAAGCTGTACTTCCTCCGACTGACTGAGCAACAAACTATCAGAACTCACCACATCTACACCATTGACTGACAGTAATTCCGATAAAGAACTATTGTACTTTTTACTTCTGCTCAGTATGCAAATGTCACGCAGTTCATAACCGTCTTCCAAGGCTTCCTTCACCCGCTGCAATACAGCCTCACCCTGCCGCTGTATATATAGCTCTTCCGCGCCAGGGTCGCCCAATATATCTATGCTTACGTAGCCTCCTTCTCCCTGGCGAACATTCTGGATCCCTGATTTAAACAGTAGCCGGTGCTCTTCGCTCGAAACTTTTAATCCGCTTTTATCAGCAAACTCAACTACCCTAGCAAAAAACAAGTTATTAAATTCCACTACCTCCCTCTTACTCCGCCAGTTGTCTTTAAGAAGTATGGTGGTTCTTTCGTAAAGGGAAAGCTGTTTTCCGGCCTGTTCAATCTTATTACCAGGGTCCTTGCCGCTATGAAGGTCCATGAATTGCTCCACCTCGCCACCCCGCCAACGATAAATAGATTGTTTGGCGTCCCCCACCAGCATTACAGAGCCTTGCTGAGCCATGGTATTATTGGCCAAGGGCAAAAGGTTGCTCCATTGCAGGCGGGAAGTATCCTGAAACTCATCAATGAAATAATGCCGGTAACGGTCCCCTATTCGCTCGTATAGGAAAGCGGCCGGTTGCTCATTTAAATGCCTGCTGATAAGTTGGTTGAACTCCCCTATTGGCAGGCGATTGCTCTCATCTTTGATCTGTTCCAGGTACTTTTCGATCTGCGCTACCACGGCCAGGCTGAAAATATTGCGGAGAATGAGCCTGGACAGTTCATAAACAGCGGCATGATCAATTATGAAGTGTAGTAAGGATTGGCAACGTTCCAACAATTTCCCGGCAACAGGATCAATGAGGGCTGCTGCTTCCCTGGCTTTGGACTTAGGGTAAAGATCCGCCTCACCTACCATTTGCTTTTGCACCGTAGGACTGGGCAGCTCCAGGCTTGGGTTGTCACAGATACCACTTAAATATCTTGGTAAGGATCCACGCGAAAAAAGACTGTGATCAATATAGTTATCATCAATAATCTGAAGTATTGATTGAGCTATTTTTTTAAGGTTTTGCTCCCAACCTGCATTGCGCGTATAAAGCTTTTGTCTTATTTCTAAAAAATCTCTGGAAGACAACTTCTTAAGAGAAGAAAGTGGTGCTATCGCACGTTCCTCAAAGAGGGTGTATCCAACCTCCAGTAAACGGTATTCAGCACGGGGCGATTTTCCCTCATCCAGCTGAGTATTGAGGAACTGTATCAATACTTCGGAAAGCGCAGAGTCTTCCTGCAAATCTGATAGCATTGTGTCTACCGCTTCGCTGAGTATCAACTCTGCATCCAGCTCTACTTCATAATTGCCACTAACTTTCAGGTCCTGGGCAAAGGTTCGGATAAGGCGGTTGGTGAATTTATCGATGGTGGAAACGGAAAAGCCGGAATACTGGTGTAATATGGCTCGCAGCACCTCCTCGCTTTTGTGACGTAATTCTTCTTCTGTCGCGCCCAACTCCTGGCGAAGCTGCAAGAACATGCTATGACCCTCAAGCTCATTTCCCGGATCGGAAAAGGTTTGCAAGGTTTTCACAATACGGTCTTTCATCTCCGCAGCAGCCTTATTAGTAAAGGTTATGGCCAGTATGCTCCGAAAAGCTGAGTTGCCGGGAGCAGCCAGGCATAAACGCAGCACCCGGTATACCAGGTTGTAGGTTTTTCCGGCTCCTGCCGAAGCCGTGTATATGGTGAATTCCGATGTACTCATGTATCAGGTGATGCGGGAAATTATGAAAAAAGAGAGCTGCTGGCCAGATCTCCTCCTGAAGTTATCCAGCCACTTTCCACAATGGGTCATAAGCTTTTTCGATGCTTTCATCAGGAGTTTAACTTTGGGGTAAACCTATTCTGCCTAGCTTTGTTAGCCTAACTCAACAAACATTTAATATTAATCAAAACTAATACGATTATGGCTTTTCAACTCCCCGATCTACCTTATCCTAAAAATGCACTGGAACCCCATATAGATGCTCAAACTATGGAAGTTCACCATGATAAGCACCATGCCGGATATACGTCCAAGCTGAATGACGCCCTGGAAGGTACTGGTAACGAGAATGCTTCCATTGAAGAGATTCTGAAAAATGTATCCAAACACGGAGATGCTATTCGCAACAACGGTGGCGGGTACTATAACCACAGCCTTTTCTGGACGGTGATGAGCCCCAACGGAGGTGGTGAACCTTCCGGTGACTTGGCTAATGCTATTAATGATGCCTTTGGCTCCTTCGAAAACTTTAAAGAAGAATTTTCCAATGCCGCCAAGAGTCGTTTTGGTTCAGGATGGGCCTGGCTGTTGATAAGGGACGGTAAACTACAGGTTTCCTCAACTCCTAACCAGGATAATCCTCTTATGGATATAGCAGAAGTAAAGGGCACACCCATCCTTGGGCTTGATGTGTGGGAACACGCTTATTACCTGAAGTACCAGAATCGCAGGCCGGATTATGTTTCCGCCTTCTTTAATGTGATCAACTGGGACGAAGTAAGCAAGCGCTACGAAGCTGCTAAATAAGGCTTTGTATAAAATACGTGATAAAAGATCCCGCTCAGGCGGGATTTTTTATGGGAAAACGCGTTTCTCAAATGCCTGATCACCCTCACCCATGAATTAATGCAACAGAACCTGTACGATAGGCTTAAAGAAGGTGATTGATCTGGCTTTTTACCAAATCGGCTTTTTCCATGGCAAAAGATGATTTTATCTCTCGCGAACCTTTGAGGAGCTTTGGATAAAATTAAAGCTATGAAAAAGTTTCTTTTGGTATTCATGGTTTTGAGTTCCCTCGCCACCAGGGCGCAGGAAAAGAACTCATCCAGAATGCTAATATGGGCCGATGCCAGTTCTGGAGTGTCTGAATTTTCAGGAAGGGATGAGCATTTAGGCGTAGGTATAAATATGGCTATTCGAAGCCACCTCCTGGGGTTTAGTTTTGAGTCCGTCAATCGCCCTCTTATTGATATATTCGGTCCGCAGGGCGAGCCTCAATTGGATTATGGTTCTATTTGGTACGGGTATCTTCATCAGAAAAAATATGGCCTTCTTTACGCAAAGGCGGGAATTTCATACACCAACTACTATTTTGCTGCCGATACGGTTTATGATTCGGGTTTCTTTGGAGTTCCAGTTCCCGATTACCAATATAAAACCAAGAGCGGCATTGGACTGCCTGTAGAAGTTGGGGCCGGAGCCAAATTTCATTATGTTACCCTTCAGGCCTATGCCTCTGTTCTTTTCTTTAATGAAGGAACCCTCCCTTCCGTGGGAATAAAAATAGGCCTGGGCTATCTTCCCTAACTAATTTTTAGCCATTATCACTGGATTATGGCTATCTGAAAAATGAACCTTACCGTTTCCGGTACGCCAAAGGAGGATTGTCCTATGTAAAATACCGGGAGTTTGACCAGCTCATTACTTTATATCCTGGTTATGAGAAACCTACTCACAAAAATTTTGAATTGATCGGTGTTCCTGCGGAGTTAGGATCCGGGTTCAAACTATGGGCTGTTAGCTTTCAGGTTTACACCAGTATAATGATATGTATCAAGGCTACTGTTCTTAATACCGGCATAAAGGTAGGTCTGGGTTATTTACCCTGATAAAAGGGCTTTGTTTGCTTTATTCATCTTTTAAAGGCATGGACTATCTTAGCGGCCATGCAACTGCCAGCCGGTAAAAAGATCTATTTTGCTTCTGACCTTCACCTGGGCGTTCCCAATTATGAGAAAAGCCTGGAGCGGGAAAAACTCTTCGTGAAGTGGCTGGAAGAAGCACGGCATGACGCAGCGGAAATCTTTATAGTAGGCGACCTTTTTGACTTCTGGTTTGAATACAAAAAGGCCGTTCCACGCGGCTTTGTCCGTGTGCTGGGCAAGATAGCCGAGATCACGGACAGTGGCATTCCTATTCACATGTTCACCGGCAACCATGATATGTGGATATTTGACTACTTACCCAAGGAGACCGGTGTGCAATTGTACCGTAAACCAATCTCACGAACCTGGAATGCTACCAAATTCTTTATCGGCCATGGTGACGGACTGGGACCCGGAGATCACGGCTATAAATTCATCAAAAAAGTGTTTTCCAATAAATTCCTGCAATGGTCCTTTGCCCGTTTACACCCCAATTTCGGGATTGGCCTTGCAGATTATTTCAGCCGTAGCAGCCGTGCCAAAACCGGAGATTCTGACGCCAAATTCCTGGGGGAAGACCAGGAATGGCTGGCCATTTTCGCCAAAGAAATCCTCAAGAAAGAACATTTTGATTATTTCGTGTTTGGCCACCGTCATTTGCCCATTGACCTGGACTTAAACAAAAATTCCCGCTATATTAATCTGGGTGATTGGATCCAATACTATACCTATGGTGTTTTTGATGGCCAAACCATGCACCTGAAGTCCTATAAAAAGTCGTGACTGTTTCCTGAAAACTATACCGCTCCGGGCAGGTTATATGTGAAAACGGAAAAGCCATGGATAATACGTATGAAACCCTGAGCCAGGGAATTGATGAACTCACCAAAAGAGGTTACACCCTGGATTTTAACTTGTTGAGTGACTCTATTGAATGTAAAAGCGAGGATCTGCGCTACAAACCTGCCGAATTCCACATTGATGAATTCCATCGTTTTGAGGGTATGACCAACCCGGACGACATGTCCATATTATACGCTATCAGTACTAATGACGGCCGCAAGGGCACCATGGTGGATGCTTATGGTGCTTACAGTGATCCCAGAACTACGGAAATGGTTCAGAAGATGCGGATACACTGATTGTATTTGGCCTCAAATAAAAAACCCCTGTACAAAATACAGGGGTTTTGTTGTTGGTGATTATCGGTTCTTATCTTACCTACCACCTATTAACCTGAACAACAGGGATATGACCAGGAGAACCAGGAATATGTAAAAAATGATCTTTGCAATACCTGCAGCACCAGCCGCAAGACCACCAAATCCAAACAGGGCTGCGATCAACGCAATTACCAGAAAAATTAAAATTAAACGAAGCATGATAGATGTGTTTATGGTTAATACTGAGTAATTAACCATTCCTGTACATTTTTGTTCTTTACAAACCCTTTAAGCTTCAGTGTTTTAACACCGTTTTCCCGGTAGCCTTTTCCAAAAATTGGCTTTTGAACACCCCTAACATGCAGCTCTTTTGCTCTTTAACCTTTTCCAAACCTTAAAAGAGAAGAATGCCTATCCTACTTAGGAATCCGGATACTGGCTCCAAGAGAATGATAATTCATTCCTTGGGTTAGCCCGGTTCCAAATGAATAGTCCAGCTGAAAATCATCATTTACCAGGTAGGTAAACCCCGCATCGGCATTTACCTCCCATTCCCATTCATCCAATGATACATAGGGCTCAATATACACCCCCACTTTTTCTGTAAGTGCAGTGGCCCAGGAAAGGGATACAAAAGCGTAACGCTCTGAGCTGCTGATGTAATCGTAGCCCAGGTTATAAGCCAGATTCATCCGTTCATTAAGTGCGTGAGTAACCAGCAGACGGTTCACCACCCCATAGGTATTGGCCGGAATACCAATACCGTTGGTACCGGTTGGCAGGATGAGGTGTGAAAGAAAGCCTACTTCCGGGCGCCCCTCTCTGTCCTCAAGTATATTAACCTTAAAACCTAGCTGAAGATCCGCAATCCCGAAATTCCGTTCTACCACCTCACCATCTGATAAGGTACGTTGCAACTCGGGTTGGGTAACCACCCTCAGCTCCAGTCGATTGATCACCCCCAAACGTATGAGGGTATTAGGCAGGGCCTGGGTTTCCTGTTTATTGGCCACTAAACCATTTCCCATAGAAAGGAAAATATCCTCCGTCTGAAAGGTAAAGCCAGACTCTATCTGTAAGGTACCGGGAGCTACCGTAGAAGAAGCTTCGGTTTGATCTGGCCGGTCAGTAATGATCTGCCCTTTTATCAGACCAACCCAGAACAAGAGACCTGCAATAAATAGCACTTTCTTCATTAGTAAATTTTTAGGCAAACCTAAATTTATATTTCTTGTTTTCCAAAAACATTATTAGCTTTGCCGTATAATTATGAGCAGATACACCTTTACCGAAGAAAATTATCTCAAAGCCATTTATTTTCTTTCCCAGGATGCGGAGAAAGGAGTTAGTACCAATGCTATTTCAGAGAGCTTGGAAACCAAACCCAGTACGGTAACAGAAATGCTGCGAAGGCTAAGGGAAAAAGGTGTACTCCATTACAAGAAATACCAGGGAGCTGAACTTACCGAAGAAGGCGAAAAAGTGGCCATTTCCACGGTTCGCAAGCACCGCCTCTGGGAATGTTTCCTGGTGGATAAACTCAATTTTGGGTGGGAAGAAGTACATGATATCGCAGAGCAGTTGGAGCATATACAGTCGCGGCAGCTCACCGACCGCCTGGAGGAATTCCTGGGCTTTCCCAAATACGACCCGCATGGTGATCCTATACCAGATAAGAACGGGGTTTTTCCTCACAGCAGTGATCTGAGCCTGGATAATTGCAAGCCCGGGCAAACCGTAAAAGTACGGGGTGTAAAAGACACTTCACCCGAATTTTTAAAATACATCGCTAAGCTAGGCATTGGATTGGGAGACGACATTCATATTCTCGAAATAGAGGACTTTGATCATTCTATGATGATCGCTGTACACGGGAAAAAGCTTCAGTTAAGTTCCATCGCCTGTAAAAACATCTTCGTACAATGAGAAAGATCTTACTCCTGCTCATCAGTTTCAGTATGCTGGCCTGTCAGAACACGGGTTCTCCACAAAATACGGATGCCTTGGCAAAACCCAGGATTGTTTGCACTACGGGCATGCTGGGCGATATGGTTAAGCACCTTATGGGCGATAGTGCTGAAGTGGAAGTACTGATGGGTCCCGGGGTGGACCCACATCTCTACAAAGCCACACAGGGGGATATCCAAAGGTTGAGTCAGGCCCAAGCTATAGTGTATAACGGGCTGCACCTGGAAGGTAAAATGGGGTCCATTTTTGAGAAACTGAAACACCAAAAAGCGGTTATTGCAGCCGGAGACATGGTGAGCCCACAAAGATTGATCAATTCCACAGATTTTGCGGGTGCCCACGACCCTCATATCTGGTTTGATGTTTCCATTTGGGTAGAAGCCATGAGTGGGATTTCCCGGGAGTTGCAAAAGCTCTACCCAGGCTGGGCCAATTACATTATTCAAAACGAAATAAACTACCGCTCCGAGTTGGAGGAGTTACATAATTTCTGTATTACTCATATAAACAAGATTTCTAAAGATCAAAGGGTTATGGTAACTGCCCACGATGCTTTTAAATATTTTGGGAGAGCGTATGCAATAAAGGTGCGTGGCTTGCAGGGCATCTCTACCACCGCTGAATACGGCCTGCAGGACGTTACGGAGCTGGTCAATTTTATCAGTGACCATAAGATCAAAGCCTTGTTCGTGGAGAGCTCGGTTCCCAAACGCTCCATAGAAGCTGTAATTGAGGGATGTAAAAGCAAAGGCCACCCGATTAAACTGGGAGGAGAATTATTCTCAGACGCCATGGGTGAAGCCGGAACACCAGAAGGTACTTACGTGGGAATGGTGAGGCATAACGTAAATACAACCGTTGAAGCACTAAAGTAGCCTGGTTGTAAAGGTTGAAAGTTATATGATTCAATGTTGAAGGTTAAAAGATGGAAATAAACACACCCGCGCTGGAAGTACATAACCTCACCGCCAGCTACAACCGTAAGCCGGTATTGTGGGATATTGACTTTCAGCTT
>CEOS01005105.1_pt1 | contig 13732 bp, 12 predicted proteins | sample 530601 | NCBI WGS metagenome assembly CEOS01 (sample SAMEA2620666, study PRJEB7988) | marine metagenome | biome: marine biome (ENVO:00000447); feature: mesopelagic zone (ENVO:00000213); material: "saline water (ENVO:00002010), including plankton (ENVO:xxxxxxxx)" | depth 1000 m
GACGCTGACCTTCGTCCCCAAGCTGGCGGCGGTGGCCTTCGTGCTGGTCGTGCTGGGCGCATCGATGATGGCGCTGGTGACCGATTTTACCCAGGACATCTTCGTCGAGATCGCCCGGATCGGGGATTAGAGCAGCGCCATGATCGCGCTCGATTTCGGACTTGGCGGTTTCGAGGCCGACATCTGGCGGGTCGTGTTCCTGATGACCCGGGTGGGTGCCGCGCTGCTCGCCGCGCCCTTCTTCGGCGCGTCAAACGTGCCGGTGGTCGTCCGCATCTCGTTCACCGGCGCGATGGCGATCTTCATTTCGATCTGGCTGCCCGAAGTCGCCACGCCCCCCGCCCTGCTGACGCTGGACGGGATGCTGGCGCTGGCGGGTGAGGCGCTGATCGGCCTGATGCTGGGCTTCGTCCTGCAGATCGCCTTTGCCGCGCCGACCATCGCCGCCGAAGTGATCGGCGGCAGCATGGGGCTGAGCATGGCGACCACGACCGATCCCAATGGCGGCGGCAGCACCACCGCCTTCGGCCAGTACTTCATCATCGTGCTGACGCTGATCTTCCTCGCCACCAATGCGCACCTGCACTGGCTGGCGCTGGTGACCGAAAGCTATCGCGCGTTCCCGCCGGGCCAGACATGGATCGGGCCCGAGCGGTTCGAGACGATCTTCATGTTCGGCGGAACCCTGTTCGAAACCGCGCTGCGGATCGCGCTGCCGGTTACCCTGATCCTGCTGCTGGTCCAGATCGTCACCGGCATCCTCAGCCGGTCGGCCCCCTCGCTCAACCTGTTTGCGCTGGGCCTCCCCGCGGGCGTGCTCGCGGGCATCGCCGCGCTGATCATCGCCGCCCCGCTGATCTACGACCAGTTCACCGATCTGGTGCAGGTCGCCCTCGCCCAGGCCGAAAGCGTGATGACATCATGAGCGAGACTGCCGGCGAGAAGACATTTGCGCCAACCGAGAAGCGCCTGCGCGATGCCGCGAACAAGGGCGATGTGCTGCGCTCGAAAGATCTGGGCACGGCGGCGGTCATGCTGGTCGGCGCGGCCTGGCTCGCCTTTGCCGGACCATGGCTGCTGAGCGAGATTTCCAACCTGCTGCGCGAAAGCTTCCAGTTCGATTCGAGCGAGATCGTCGATTTCCGGCCCGACCGGCTGATGATCGAAGGGCTGACCGCCGCACTGCCGCCGATCTTCACGCTCGCGGTGCCGGTGATCATCGTCACCCTGCTCAGCCAGCTGGCATTCGGGCGCGGGCGGTTCGTCGCCAAGAACCTCGAATTCAAGCACACCCGGATCAACCCGGCCTCGGGCCTCAAGCGGATGTTCGGTCCCAACGGGCTGATCGAGATGGGCAAGGGCATCCTCAAGGTGGTGCTGCTGGGCGGGCTTGCGGCGCTGTGGTGGAGCTATTCCTACGAGAACCTGCTGGGTCTGGGGCGCGGCAACCTGTCGCAGCAGCTGACCACCGCGTGGTGGTCCGTCATCTCGCTGTTCCTCGTCCTGTGCGGCGGGCTGGTGGTGATCGCGGCGGTCGATCTGCCGATCCAGTGGGTCCGCCGGAACAAGAAGCTCAAGATGAGCCATCAGGAAATGAAGGACGAGAACAAGGAGAGCGAAGGCTCTCCAGAAGCGAAGTCCGCGCGCCGCCAGCGCCAGCGCGACATTGCCGCAGGCTCGGTCTCGGGTGCGATGCGCGAGGCGCAGTTCGTGATCACCAACCCGACCCACTTCGCGGTTGCGCTGACCTACGATCCCGAGAAAGCCTCCGCCCCGATCGTGCTCGCCAAGGGGCGCGGGGAGAAGGCGCTGGCGATGAAGGAGCTGGCGCGCGAATTCGGCCTGCCCACGCTCGAATATCCGCAGCTCGCGCGCTCGGTCTATTTCACCAGCCGCGAACGGCAGGTTATCTGCGAGGATCTGTACGGCGCGATCGCCGCTGTGCTGGCCTATGTCCTGTCACTCAAACGCGGCGAAATGCCGCCGCTGCCCGCGATCGAGGTGCCCGTCGCGCTGCGCTTCGATGCGGATGGGCGGCTGAACTAGCGCGCCCTTCCCGGGCACCCCGGTGGCGGCAGAAAAATACCGCCGCCAGCCATTAAGTCGCGCCCCGCCCTGCCGTTCTTGCAGGTGATGGAAACGACCCGCCCCGCCTCCGCCTCCTCGATCGCGACCCGTCTGGGCGTCGGCAGTGGGACCGATATGGTCGCGCTGGCGGAAGATCTGGCACGCGCGCAGTTCGAACCGCGCCAGCAGCGGCTGGAAAGCCGGTCCGAAGTGCTCGAGCGGCAGATCTCGCTCGCCTCGACGCTGCGCAACATGCTGTCGAGCTTCGCCAGCGCGCTGGGCGACCGGGTCCGCACCGGCGACCTCTCCGCCCAGCCCAGCATCGCCAACTCGGCCATCGCCCGGGTTTCCGCCCCGGTAGGCACCGCGGGCAAAGGCACCTATTCGCTCGAAGTGACGCAGCTCGCCAAGTCGCAGACCCTCGCCGGGCCGGCTTTTTCCGCCGCGACCGACACGGTCGGCGCGGGGCAGCTGACGATCCGCTTCGGCGCGACCGACAATGCAGCCTTCACCGCAGACGCGTCCAAGGACGCGGTCACCATCGACATCGCGGCTGGCGCAACGCTGGCCGACGTGGCGAAGGCGATCAACGCCAAGGGATCGGGCGTCACCGCCTATGTCTCGCAGACCACCAGCGGCGCACAGCTGGTCCTCAAGGGGCCAGAGGGCACCAATAACGGCTTCGTGATCGAGGCGAACGAGGATGCGGCAAATCCCGGCCTCGCCAATCTCGCCTGGGCACCCGGAGACGATCCTGCGCGCCTGCTCGCGACCTCGGGCGATGCCGCCTACAAGCTCGACGGGCTGGAGCGCACCAGCCCCGGCAATAAAATCGAAAATGCCGCACCGGGCCTCTCGCTCGACCTGACCGGGACCAACCCGGGCAACCCGACCACGATCGGCTTCGGCGATCCCAAGGCGGCGGTCATCAGCGCGATGACCGATATCGTCGGCGCGCTGAACGAGATTGCGGGTGAGCTGAATTCGGCGACCGACCCGCTGACCGGCGACCTCGCTCGCGATTACGGCGCGCGTGCGCTGCGGCGCGAATTCTCCTCGCTCGGCAGCAAGGTCATCATGCCCAACGCCGCCGAGGGCACTCCGCGCACGCTCGCGGAGCTCGGCCTCGGCATCCAGCGCGACGGCACTTTCAAGCTCGACAGTGCACGGCTGGAACAGGCGCTTGCCAAGGACCCGGAAGCGGTCGCGGCGATGTTCACACCCGGCATCAACGGGATCTTCGCAACGATCGACCGAATCGCGCGCAACAACGCGATGTCGAGCGACCCCGGCTCGCTCGCCGGATCGGTCTCGCGCTACACCGCCCTGTCGCAGGATCTCAGCGAAGACCTTACCGAACTGGCCGAGAAACAGGAGGCGCTGCGCTCCTCCATGGTGGCCCGCTTCTCCGCCTCGGAAGCCCGCATCACATCCTCACAATCGACTCTGGACTTCCTCAAGAGCCAGATCGAAGTGTGGAATTCGCAGCGTAACTGATCATGCTGGCAGCCAACCGACCCCGCGACGCCTACCGGCAAAGCAATTTCGACGCCCGCATCAAGGGCGGCACGGCGCAGGACATCGTGGTCTATTGCCTCGACGAACTCGCGCTCACCATGGGCATGCTGCGCCAGGCGGACCTGCGCGGCAACCGTGCGGGGCGCAGCGAATCGATCACCCGGGGCATTGCGATCCTCACCGCGCTGGAAATGGGCGTCGACCGCGATACCGAACTCGCCGGCAGCCTGCTGCATTTCTACGAGGGTGCGCGCCACCTCCTGCTGGCCTCGGCCGCGAACACCGATGTGGCCGCGATCGAGCAGCTGCGCGCCGATGTGATCGAGATCCGCGACGCACTGCGCAGCGCGATCTGATTAACCCTTTTCGGACCCATCTTCCCCGCGCCCTGACGGCCACGGATTGACAAACTCCGGGCCGCAACCGAACATTGCGCAGCCTGCAAGGCATTGAACTCTCGCACATTTGCGGCCCGATAGGGTATCCGCAGCGCAGGGCCAGCCGATGGGGGGGCGTTAAGGATCATGGGGCCGGGATGGACAATGTCTTCGTAATCGACGGAAATGGGGAACGACGGGCCGAAATTGGCCACGTGCTGATGGAAGGGGGCGGCCATGCCGAACCCTTCGAGACAATCGACGAATTTCTCGCCTTCGGCTCGAACGAGGGGACCGCGCTGGTCAGCGACGAAGACGGCGCGGCGATCCGCCTGTGCGAGAAGATGCGCGACAAACCGCGGCTGGTGCCGGTCGTGGGCTATGCGCTTTCGCCCGACATCGGCCAGGTGGTTGCGGCAATGCAGGCCGGCGCGGTCAGCTATCTCGGCTGGCCGTTCACGCGGACGACCCTGACCGAGGAACTGGCGCGGATCGCGCCGATGGTGAAGCGCACCCTGGCCGAGCAGCGGCGACGCGCACACGCCAGCGCGCTGCTGGCCGGGCTGACCGCACGCGAGCGCGAGGTGCTGGTCAGCCTGACCACGCTGGGCACCAACAAGGCAATCGCCAAGGAGCTCGATATCAGCCCGCGAACGGTGGAGAAGTATCGCGCCACTATCCTGGTTCGGCTGGGCGTCGAAAACAGCGCGCAGGCGATCAGGGTCGCGGTCGAAGGCGGGGCGTTGCAAGCCGCGCAGCTGGTCGGTTCGTCCAGCGCCTCCACCGGTCGGGTCGCGGTCGGCGACGTTATCGGTTAGCTGCGCAGCCCGCTCATTCGGCGAGCTTTGCGTGCTCTTCCAGCACCGCGTCGCTATGCGTGGCGACGCCCTGCCGCTTGCGCATCACATCGAATAGGATCGCCTTTATCAGCGCGATCGTCATCAGCACGACCACCACCGAGAAGGGCAAAGCGCCGATAATCATGGTCGTCTGCAGCGCATCGATCCCGCCCAGGATCAGCATGCTCGCAACCACCAGCCCGATCGCAACGCCCCAGAAGAGCACATGCCGCCGCCGGGTATTATCGTCTTCGCCTGCGGCATTGATCGTGTTGACGATCAGGATCGCACTGTCGGCGGAAGTGACCAGATAGGTCATCAGCAAGACCACCACGAGGATCGAAACCAGCGTGGCGAAGGGCGCGCTCAGCATCACCGACAGGGTCGCGTAGAGCTGGTCGGAGATCGACGCGCCGAGGATCGACCCGTCGGCCGCGCCGCTCAGCTCCAGCTCGATCGCGGTGCCGCCGATCAGGGTCATCCAGACGAACCCCATCAGCGAGGGGACCAGCACCACACCGAGGACGAATTCGCGCACCGTACGCCCGCGCGATACGCGGGCGATGAACATGCCCACGAAGGGCGCAAATGCGATCCACCACGCCCAGTAGAACACCGACCAGTCGAGCTGCCATTGCGCCAGCGCGTCGCCCGTCGGCGTCCCGTCAGGTGACAGCACCATCAGCGCGAGCGATGGCAGAGCGACCACATAGTCGATCAGCCCCAGTCCCAGGCTCTCAAGGCCGAACACCCCCGCCCCGAACACTAGGAAGATCGCCAGCAGTACGAAGGACAGGCCCAGATTGAGGTTGGACAGCCATCTGATACCCGCGCCCACGCCCGACAATGCGGACAGGGTCGAAGCGCCCAGCAGGAAGATGACTGCAAGGATGATCGCCATCGCAGAGGCGCTGCCGTCGGCCAGCATCAGCCAGTCGCCCATCCCCAGCCGGTCAAGCCCGGCGACGAATTGCTGCACCCCGAGGCCCAGCGTGACCGCCACACCCAGGATCGTCGCGACCACCGCGACGAAGTCCACCGTGTGGCCCGCAAAGCCCGACATCCGCTCTCCGAACAGCGGGGTCAGCGCGCTGCGAATGGTCAGCGGCAGGCCGCGCCGATAGGAAACATAGCCGACCGCAAGGCCGACCAGCGCATAGGTCGACCACGCGGCAAAGCCCCAGTGGAAAAAGGTGTAAACATAGCTCGGCCGCACGTTCGCGGCGGAAACAGGCTCCACCAGCCCCCTGATGGTTTCCGGATTGCTCTGGAAATGCGCCAGCGGCTCGCCCGTCGAATAGGTCAGCAGGCCGATCCCGATGCCTGCGCCGAACAGCATGGCGAACCATGAAAACGCGCCGAATTCGGGCTTTTCACCTGGCGCGCCCAGCCGTAGCGTGCCCGATTGCGGCAAAATGGCGAGCACCAGCGCGACCAGCGTGAGAAACGCGACGAGGTACACATACCACCCGGCGAAGGCGGCGATGATCGTTTCGTTGGCGACCGTAAGCGCGTGCGACGCCGCATCGGGAAACAGGAGGGTCCAGCCGATCAGCAGGGCGATGGCAAGCTTGCCGGGGATCGCCACGCGGGTGTTGAAACCGCGATAGAAACCGCTCTCGGCGGTGAAAATCGGCAACCTGAACAGGGGGAGGCCCATTCTGCGTCGTGCGGCGTCGTCCTGCGGTGATACCAACGGATGCTCCTGCCCCGGCCCGCGACAATGTGCCGCGCGGCCATCATGCAATGCTGAAGGTGGGTGAACCGGGACTGTGACCCATCAAGTGCGCAACGGCAAGCGCAGCGATCCGCACAGCTGCCCCGTTATCTCGCAAACGTCCCGGCGAACCGCCACCGGGCCGGCCGCCCTCAGAGCCAGTCCTGATCGAAGCGCAGCGGGCCGTCGCTGTACAGATAGGCACCGTCGAACTGCGCATATTCGCGCAGCGCGTCCCAGTTGGACGTGTACAGATCGCCGCGGCGAATCTCGGCCAGTTCCAGCTCGCGCAGCTTGCCCACCGCGCGGTTGGCGTGGATCGCGCTGACCCCGCACATGTCGGCAAGGTCGATCTGGGTGAAGGGCGTTCGCAGCGAACGGTTGTTGGCCTGCCCGATCAGCTCCAGCCGCCGGTGCAGTTCGCAATAGATATGCGCGATCCGGCGAGGCGCATCGAGCTGTTCGAGCATCTGGATCCACTTGCGGTGAATCGCCGCATCCAGCAGCGTCGCGAACCACAGCGCACGGGCGATTCGGGGCTTTTCCTCCAGCGCGGTGCGCAGCCGCTGGTGCGGTGCGATGCCCAGCGTGACCGGGCCGGAGGCAACGATGTTGTGATCCAGCCGCTTGAGCGCGAAGGCATGCAGATCGATGAAGTCGCCGGGCACGTGGATGCCGACGATAAAGCGCCGGTTGCCGCTTTCGATCGTACGGAACACGTATCCCGAGATCAGGATCGTGCTGCTGTTCGCGATCGTCCCGCGCGATACCAGGACCTCGCCCGATTCCGCCTCGCGAGTCTCGCTGATCAGCGATTCGATATAGGCCTGGTCGTCATGGCCCAGCTTGTCGCGAAGTCGGCCGGCGAGAAAATCACCGGTATTCGGAAATTCCATCGCCCCGTGTCTTTCCACCTGTTTGCGATTCAGTCGCCCGGTTAGCGAGCCGTGATGCAGCCAGTCTATTGATGCATGTTAGCTTCACCGAATTTGCCCCCAGAACTTGCCCAGAACGCAATCAAAGCGCGAAAAGCTCGCTCTTCACCGCAAGTTCGCCCTCACCATACAAGTAGTCGGGCGCAAAGTCTGCATACTGCTCCAGTCCAGCCCGATCGGGCGAGCTGACCCTGCCCTTGCGGAAACTCGCCAGTTCGCGTTCGCGCAGTTCGCGCAGCGCCCGATTGGCGTGAACCGGGGTCGCGCCGCACATCTCGGCAAGATCGACCTGAGTCAGCGGTGTCTGGAATCCGTCCTCGTCCGCCAGCCCGACCATTTCGAGCCGACGCCACAATTCGGCAAAGATATGCGCGATCCGGCGCGGCGTGGTCAGCTGTTCCAGCTTCATGATCCACTGGCGGTGCATCGCCGCGTCGAGCAGGGTGGACGACCACAGCAGGCGCCCCAGATGCGGCCTGTCGCGCAGCACCTCGCGCAGCTTTTCATGCGGAACATAGGCCAGCTTCACCGGCCCGATCGTATCGACATTATGGTCCAGCCGCTTGAGCGCGAAGCAGTGCAGATCGACGAAATCGCCGGGTACATGCACGCTCAGCGCCGAACGGTTGCCGGTGCCGTCGAGCCCGCGAATGATGAACCCTTCGACCAGCAGCGTGCTACGCGAACAGGCGGACCCGGCCTGCACCACGCGGGTGTCCTTTTGGTAATTCGCGATTTCTTCCGGCAGGTTTTCCAGCAGGCGACGATCCTCATGGCTCAGGCTGTCGCGCAGGCGACCATACAGGAAACGACCCGTCAGCGGAAATTCCGCCAGTTCCTGCTCGAGTGTCATTGTCCCTCCTGGCCGTTTGCTTGTCACGGCTCGCGTTGAGCGCTGATCTAACGGCTCGCGCGGCCCGGGTCGAGCCCGCTGCGATCACGCAGGCAAGGCAACTGCAGCCCTTTGAAATACCACAAGGCTTGATATGCAGGCGCGTCGGGTCCACCTCGCCAAGCGAGTATGGATATGATGACCAAGAACCCGCCCGCCGACCACGCGCCCATTGCGAGTGCCGAACCGATAGATCGTGGCGCGCTGCGTGCGGCGTTTCGCCAGGAAGAGGCGGCCTGCGTCGCCGATCGCCTGCGCGAAACCCAGGTTTTCACCCGAGATCATGCGGCAATTCAAGCCTATGCGGTCAAGCTGATCCAGGATGCGCGCAAGCGCGACGTCAGCGGGATCGACGCGTTCCTGCACCAGTACGGGCTCAATACCGAAGAGGGAATCGCGCTGATGTGCCTCGCCGAGGCGCTGCTGCGGGTGCCCGACGGACGCACTGCCGACGCACTGATTCGCGACAAGATCGGCGAGATCAACTGGCGCGAACATCTCAACGAATCGGACAGCACCTTCGTCAATGCGGCGACCTTCTCGCTGATGCTGACGGGCGAAGTGCTCGAACGGCCCGAACAGACGCAGAAGGCGATGGGCCGCACGCTGCGCGGGGCCATGAACCGGCTGGGCGAGCCGGTGATCCGGCAGGCGACCTTCCAGGCCATGCGGATCCTTGGCGGACAGTTCGTGTTCGGCCGGACGATCAACGAGGCGCTCAAGCGCGCCGGGCCGGAGCGTGCGCGCGGCCTGACCCACAGTTTCGACATGCTCGGCGAAGCGGCGATGACCTTCGCCGATGCCGAACGCTATCGCAAAGCGTACCTCGACGCGATCGAGCGTCTGAAGGACGAGAGCGACGGCACCATCTCGGGCAGCCCGGGCATCTCGGTCAAACTGACCGCGCTCTATCCCAAATACGACATCTTCCATGCCGAAAAGGCGAAGAAGGCGCTGATCCCGATCGTGACCGAGCTGGCGGTGCGCGCGCGCGACGCCAATATCCACTTCACGATCGACGCCGAGGAAGCCGACCGGCTGGAGCTTTCGCTCGACATCATCGAGGCGCTGGCAGCGGACGATTCGCTGTTCGCCCGCCCCGACGGCACCCGCTGGGAAGGCTTCGGCATGGCGGTGCAGGCCTATCAGAAGCGCGGCGTGCCGCTGTGCCGCTGGCTGATCGATCTGGCCGAGAAGTACGATCGCAAGTTCATGGTCCGGCTGGTCAAGGGTGCCTACTGGGATACCGAGATCAAGATCAGCCAGGTCGCCGGGCTCGACGATTTCCCCGTCTTCACCCGCAAGGTCGCAACCGACGTTTCCTACATGGCCTGCGCCGATGTGATGCTGAGCGCGCCCAAGCGGATCTACGGCGCCTTCGCGACCCACAATGCCTACACCATCGCCGCGATCGTGCAGCGTGCAGGTGCGGGCACGCAGTTCGAATTCCAGCGCCTGCACGGCATGGGCGAGGAGCTCTACGCCGCGCTCGCCAAGGCGCAGGGCAATGCCAAGACGCCGGTGCGGATCTACGCGCCGGTCGGGGGGCACAAGGACCTGCTCGCCTATCTGGTGCGCCGCCTGCTCGAGAACGGCGCCAATAGTTCCTTCGTCAACCGGATGGCCGATTCGGACCTTTCGGCGATCGAGCTGGCGGGCGATCCGGTGGCCGAGCTGGCCGCGCTGGAGCCCAAACGGAACCCTGCGATCCCGCTGCCCAAGGATATCTTCCCCGGCCGCCGCAACAGCGCCGGCGTCGACCTCGCCGATCCGCTGGTGCGCGAACCGCTGCTCAAGCGGCTGCACGACATGCGCGAGCGGCAGTGGGAAGCCTCGCCCACCTTCAAGGCCGAGGTTCCCGGCGAAATCGCCCCGATTACCGCGCCGTTCGACCACGGCATGCGGATCGGCACGCGCCGCGATGCGAGCGCAGAAGAGGTCGATGATGCGATCGGTCGCGCGGCCGCTATCCAGCCCGGCTGGAACGCGCTGGGTGGTGAGAAGCGCGCACTGCTGCTCGAAGCCGCAGCCGACGCGTTCGAAGCGCATACCGACGAGATCCTCTCGCTGTGCCAGCTGGAAGCCGGCAAGACGCTGGTCGACGCGGTGCTCGAAATTCGCGAGGCGGTCGACTTCCTGCGTTACTACGCGAACGAGGCACGCCGCCTGTTCATCGAGCCTACCGAGCTGCCTGGCCCCACCGGCGAGCACAATTACCTGAAGCTCGCGGGGCGCGGCGTGTTCGCAACGATCAGCCCGTGGAACTTCCCGCTGGCGATCTTCATCGGCCCCGCCGCCGCTGCTCTTGCAGCGGGCAACACGGTGATCGCCAAGCCGGCCGAGCAGACGCCGCTGATCGCCGCGCTCGCAGTCAAGCTGTGCCACCAGGCGGGCATTCCCGAAGAGGTCTTCCAACTGCTGCCCGGCGGTGGCGAGGTTGGTCAGATGATCACCAGCGATGTGCGCATTGCGGGCGTGTCGTTCACAGGCTCGACCCAGACTGCGCAGGCGATCAACCGCGGCCTCGCCGCACGCGACGGCGGAATTGCAACCCTGATCGCCGAGACCGGCGGCCAGAACGCGATGATCGTGGACAGCACCGCGCTGCCCGAACAGGTCACCCGCGACGTCATCTCCAGCGCCTTCCAGAGTGCGGGCCAGCGCTGTTCCGCGCAGCGCGTGCTGTACATCCAGGAAGACGTTTACGACGAGATGCTGACGATGATCCGCGGCGCGTTCGAAGCGCTCGACGTCGGCGACCCGACCCGGTTCGACACCGATGTCGGCCCCGTGATCGACCATGACGCGCAAGCCGCGCTGGAGCGGCACATTGCGCGCTCGGAAACGATCGGGCGCACGATCTGGCGGGGCAAGGAAGATTCCTCGCTCGCACGGGGCAGCTTCGTGGTCCCCACGATCATCGAGATCGAGGGCATCGGCCACCTCCAGCGCGAGAATTTCGGCCCGGTGCTGCACATCGCCAAGTTCAAGGGCAAGGATCTGGGCCAGGTGGTGGACGACATCAACGCGGTCGGCTTCGGCCTGACCTGCGGGCTGCACAGCCGGGTCGAGGAAACCCGCCGCTTCGTCGAGTCGCGGATCAAGGTCGGCAATTTCTACGTCAACCGCAATCAGATCGGCGCGGTGGTCGGCAGCCAGCCGTTCGGCGGCGAAGGCCTTTCGGGCACCGGCCCCAAGGCGGGCGGCCCCAACTACGTCGCGCGCTTCGCCACCGAACGCGTGGTGACGGTGGATACGACCGCGGCGGGCGGCAACGCCACGCTGCTGGCAAGCCTGTGATCGGCTAATACCGGAGTTCCAGTGTGGTGGCGGACCTGTTAAAGGTCCGCCCCATGCTCAAATCGCTCAAGCTGATCGTCGCGCTCATTGCGCTCGCCTGGTCCACCACCGCCTTTGCCGAAGTGCGGATGTCGTTCCATTCCTTCGACGGGTCGGTCCTGTTCGGCCGCTACCCTCATGCCTTCGTGGTGCTGGAAGGCACCACCAGCGATGGCCGCAAGGTGGACGAGAATTTCGGCTTCACCGCCAAACACACGACCACGGCGGTGCTCAACGGCCCGGTCGAGCACAAGATCATGACTGAGAGCGATAGCAGCGTGCGCAGCACCAACCGGCATTTCACCGTCACGCTGAGCGACGCGCAATATGCCCGCGTCAAGCGCGAGGTTGCCGCGTGGCACAACGCGCCGGGCAAGTTCTACGACCTCGACCGGCGCAACTGCATCCACTTCGTCGGCCGCATGGCGCAGTTGGCCGGGCTCAAGGTGACCTACCCCGCCAGCATGCTGCGTCGGCCCAAGCAGTGGCTGAACCATGTGGCGAAGCTCAACCCGCAGCTGGGCGCGAAACAGCTGTAGGGATAAGCCGCAAGCGCAGGCTTGCGCGCACGGCCAGCGCTGCGCATCACAGCGCCATGGCCATTCTCTCCGACCGCTGGATTCGCGAACAGGCACAAAAGCACGGCATGATCGAGCCGTTCGAGGAGGCGCAGCGGCGCGACGGCTGCATCTCCTACGGGCTCAGCTCCTATGGCTACGACGCCAGAGTGGCCCCCGAGTTCAAGATCTTCACCAATGTCGACAGCGCAGTGGTCGACCCGAAGGACTTCGCCAGCAATTCGTTCGTCGATCGCGAAACCGACGTCTGCACGATCCCGCCCAACTCCTTCGCGCTTGCGCGCACGGTCGAATATTTCCGCGTGCCCGAGGACGTGCTGGTGATCTGCCTCGGCAAAAGCACCTACGCGCGCTGCGGGATCATCGTGAACGTCACCCCGCTGGAGCCGGGCTGGGAAGGCCACGTGACCCTGGAATTCTCCAACACCACCCCCCTGCCCGCCAAGATCTACGCCAATGAAGGCGCGTGCCAGTTCCTGTTCCTCAAGGGCAACGAGCGGTGCGAGACGAGCTACAAGGACCGCGCGGGCAAATATATGGGCCAGCGCGGGGTCACACTGCCGCGGTTGTAGGGTTGGGTTGGCGTCTCCCACCGTCACAGACACTCTGGAAGCTCTGGACTCCGATCGATTGACGAAACTCGTTCAACGATGGATGTAGAGAGCGTGATTCATCGCCTACCAGGTTACGTCGCGTTGTTTCGCGCTCATTATTTCACGGGCAGGAATAAGCCTGCAAACGCCAGATGTGCGTTTGATAAAGCAAAGGCCAGAATAGGCACTCGACTTGATTTTCAAGCCGCGTTCGATGCCCGCATCTGTATTCTCGAAGGCCGTCATGCCGAAGCACGCAACCGACTTCGGGAATGCGTAGCGACGCTTGAAGACAGATCAGACGATGAAGCGTCTTACATTGTTCTGTGGTGCCAGCATTATCTTCGGCTTTATGAAGGTAGCAACCAAGCCCAAATCTTGAAAACGCAGACCTACTCCCTCTCCCCTCCCGGGCACATCCCACGGTTCTTGCCGTTCCTCGAAGACGAAGATATCGCTCGCATTATCAGAACAGATTTCAGCGCCCTCACGGGCGTCGCGCGCGCGCCAATCATAGCCAAGGTTAGGAGCATCAGCTACCAACCTCCTTCCAAGTGATTGAAAAGGCAAAAAGTAGAGGCAGCGAGGGAGTTTCGCGATTCCGGCCACCTCGCCGTCCATTCTCTATTTTCCTACTCAGCTGAGCGCTGACAAAGTGTGGCCATGCATCCCACTTTCAGTTCGCCCTTCCAACCAGAACCACGTTCCATGGCCGCTCAGCCGAGGGCAGGGTTTTCTCCCCTGGACACTGTGTCAGGTGTGTCAGGCTGGCGCGCCTGTGGCGGAAAAGCCGCTTTGACACGCCAGCCCTTCCGCAGCACACACACACCACATCCTCGTCATTCCCGCGAATGCGGGAATCCCGCCTGCGCGGGGG
>CEOS01129154.1_pt1 | contig 13663 bp, 13 predicted proteins | sample 530601 | NCBI WGS metagenome assembly CEOS01 (sample SAMEA2620666, study PRJEB7988) | marine metagenome | biome: marine biome (ENVO:00000447); feature: mesopelagic zone (ENVO:00000213); material: "saline water (ENVO:00002010), including plankton (ENVO:xxxxxxxx)" | depth 1000 m
CCCGACATCATCTGCCTCGCCGGCTTCATGCGCGTTCTGACCCCTGATTTCGTGCAGCTTTTCGCCGGTCGGATGCTGAACATCCATCCTTCTCTGTTGCCAAAATACCCCGGCCTGCACACCCATGCCCGCGCCATCGCTGCCGGCGATGCCGAAGCCGGCGCGAGCGTGCACGAGGTGATCGCCGATCTGGATGCGGGTCCGGTTCTGGGGCAGGCACGGGTGCGTGTCGAGCCCGGCGACACGCCCCGCAGCCTTGCCGCGCGGGTGCTGGCGCAGGAACATCGCCTCTATCCGGCCGTGCTGCGCCGTTTCGCCGCAGGCGACCGGACTCCGCTGATGCTCTAGCGTCGCGGGCGCAGCCGGTTCATCAGCCCGTCCTTCAGAACGAAGTGATGATAGAGCGCGGCGGCCACATGCAGTCCCGCCAGTACCAGCAACAGGTCCGTCAGCAACACGTGCAGGTCGCCCGCGCGGCCGATTCCGCCGAACCAGGCGGCCAGCCCGGCCAGCGGGATCGCGATCAGCACGATATGGAGCAGGGCGTGAATCAGCACCGCGACCCTGTCCAGCCCGGCACGGCCGTGCGGAGCGGCCGGCGCGCGGCGGCGCAGGGCCAGCCGCCAGATCGTGATGGCCAGGATCGTCACGCCGACGACCAGATGGGCCAGGGCGACCGGCCCCAGAACCTTATCACCGCCGCGCATGAGCCGGCCGAAGGCCTGTCCCATCGGCCCGTTCCACAGATATTGAAAGATCACCAGCAGCACGATCGTCCAGTGCAGCACGATCTGTTGCGTCGTATATCGGAACATCGGTGTTTTCCTTTTTCGTCAGGATCGAGATGGCGGTCAGGCCGGGTTCTCCAACGGAACGCAAAAGCCGGACGTCATGGCAGCCACAGGGCCGACAGGGCGGTGAGGGGATCGTTCTCGGACCAGATTTCCGCGCCGATGCCGATGAAATCCGTCACCGGCGACAGATCCGCGATCAGGGCGCGATCAATCGCGCCCTCGGCAACGACCGGCACCTCGATCATCTCGGACCACCACTGGAACAGGTCCAGCGGGGCGGGGCCGCCGCGCCCAAGCGCGGTGTCGCCGACCGGGCCGAAGCTGACGTAATCCGCCCCCGCCTCGGCCGCGTTCATCCCCTCGTGTCGCGAGGTTCCGCAGAAGGCGCCGACGATGGCGTCGGCGCCCAGATCCTTGCGTGCGGCGCGGACGCCGCGCGCGCCGTCGGTCAGGTGCACCCCGTCAAGCCCGTGCCGCTGGGCCAGCCTGACATGATCTTCGATCACCACCGCCACGTCACGGTTATGGGCGATCTCGCGCGCCAGATCGGCGAGGCGGCCCAGTTCGTCCTCTTCCGCGCCCGCGCGGATGCGCAGACAGGCGGGGGGAAAGCGGTCCATCACCTCGGTCAGCAGCGGCCCCAGGGCCGAGGCCTGCGCGCCGGCGGGGGTCATCAGGTAAAGCTGCGGCGTGTCGGTCATGGGAAACTCCATCGGTTCCCCTGCAGATAGCGCAGCTTGCCGCCCGCTGCCAGACGGACTATGCGGACGGCCATGCAGCACGATCCGCGCCAGCCCGTCATCATCCTGGTTCGCCCGCAGATGGGCGAGAATATCGGCGCCGCGGCGCGCGCCATGCTGAATTTCGGCCTGACCGAGATGCGGCTGGTCGATCCGCGCGACGGCTGGCCCAACCCCAGGGCCATTGCCATGGCCTCGGGGGCGGCAGGGCAGGTGCTGGATCATGCCCGGATCCATCCGACCCTGGCCGAGGCGATGGAAGGGATCGATTATGCTTTCGCCACCACCGCCCGCGGCCGCGAACTGTCGAAGCCGGTCTTCACCCCCGCCGCCGCGATGGACAAGGCGCGCCGTCATGACGGCCGCAGCGCGATCGTCTTCGGCCCCGAACGCGCCGGGCTGGAAAACGACGACGTGGCGCGTGCCAATGCCATCGTCACCGTGCCGGTCAATCCGGCTTTTCCGTCGCTTAACCTGGCGCAGGCGGTGCTGCTGATGGGCTATGAATGGGGCCGCGACACTTTGCCGCCCGAGCCCGCGCCGCATCGGCGCAAGGCCGATGCCGAGTGGCTTGCGGATCGGGTCGAGATCGAACGGCTGGGCGATCACTACGAGGAAAAGCTGGCCCAAGCGGGGTTCTTCTTTCCCGAAACCAAGGCCGCGGCGATGCGGCTGAACCTGCGCAACATGTGGTCGCGGCTGGTGCTGACGCGCGGCGATGTCCGCATCCTGCACGGCGTCCTGCGCCAATTGACCCGCCGCTAGGCGCGACCTAACCTCCGCCCCAGTTGAAGGAGCCGATCATGGCCAAGCGCCCCGTTTTCGAGGAAGTCTCGGACCCAGGTGCCAGCACCCGCCCGGTGACGCGGACCGGCATCATCGACGCCGCGCCGCGCGGCGCGCGCCGGGCGATCCGGGTCTGGCTGATGGTGTTGTTCGTCATGGTCGCCGCGATGATCGCGCTTGGCGGCGCGACGCGGCTGACCGGATCGGGCCTTTCGATCACCGAATGGGCGCCCGTCACCGGCGCGCTGCCGCCGATGGACGCGGCCCGGTGGCAATCCGAATTCCAGGCCTACCAGCAGATCCCGCAATATCGCGAGGTCAATCCCGACATGGATCTGGCTGGCTTCAAGCGAATCTATTGGTGGGAATGGTCCCATCGCCTGCTGGGCCGCACCGTGGGACTGATCTGGGCGCTCGGCTTCTTCGGCTTTCTGCTGACCCGCCGCATACCGGCGGGCTGGACGCAGCGATTGCTGGGAATCGGCCTTCTGGGCGGGCTTCAGGGGGCGATCGGCTGGTGGATGGTCAGTTCCGGTCTGGCCGAGGGGATGGTGCGCGTGGCCTCTTACCGGCTGGCGACGCATCTGGGGATCGCCTTCATCATCCTGGGTCTGATTGCCTGGTATGTGCTGATGCTGGGCCGGTCCGAAGCGGACCTGCTGCGAGCAAGGCGCGCGGGCGAGCGCAGGCTGTTCGGCATGGCCACCGGCCTGATGCATCTGGCCTTCGTGCAGATCCTGATCGGCGCGCTGGTCGCGGGCATCGATGCGGGCCGCCAATATACCGGCTGGCCGACCATGGGCGGCGAATGGATCCCCTCTGCGATCTGGGATTCCTCGCTGGGTTGGCGCAATCTGTTCGAAAACCCGGCCCTGGTGCAGTTCGTCCACCGCATGACCGGCTATCTGCTGGCGATCTTCGCGGTGGTGGTCTGGCTGCGCGCGCGGCGTTCGCCCCATCCGGTGACGCGCGGGGCCTTTACCGCGATGATCGTCATGGTGGCGGTGCAGGTGGGCCTGGGCATCATGAACGTGATCAACGCCTCGCCCCTGTCGCTGGCCCTGACCCACCAGCTGGGCGCGGTGGCGCTGTTCGTGCTGATCATCCGGGCCCGCCACCACGCCCGCTACCCGCATCAAACCTCGCTGAGGGGGAAAACCCGATGAGCGCCCTGGACGAATTGCTGAGCTTTCAGCGTCAGACCGAAGCCCTGTCCTCGGTCGCCGAGCGGCTGGGCTGGGATCAGGAAACCGTCATGCCGCGCGGCGCGGTGGAACAGCGGGCCGAGGAAATGGCCGCGATGGAATCGGTGCTGCACGAACGCCGCACCGATCCGCGCCTTGGCGAATGGCTGGACGCGGCCCGCCCACAGACCGGGCCCGACATCCGCATCGTCGAGTTGATCGGTCGCGACTATGCCCGCAGGATCCGCATCCCGGCCCGCCTCGCGACCGAACTGGCGCGCGTGACCTCGCTGGCGCAAGGCATCTGGGCCGAGGCGCGTGCCAGTGACGCGCCCGAGGACTTTCTGCCGACGCTGGATCAGGTGCTGCTGCTGAAACGCGAGGAGGCCGCGGCGCTGGCCGATGGCGGCGATCTCTATGATGCGCTGCTGGAGGATTACGAGCCCGGCACGACCGGGGCCGAAATCGCCGGCCTGTTCGACGCGATGCGGCCGCGCCTGGTCGCGCTGCGCGAGGATGTGCTGGGCGCCGAGCGCCAGCCCCAGACGCTGCAGGGGCATTTCCCGCAGGAAACCCAGCTTCGGCTGGCCCGCACCTGCGCGACGGCCTTCGGCTATGACTGGACGCGGGGGCGGATGGACATGGCGGTCCATCCCTTCAGCAGCGGCCGCTGGCAGGACAGCCGCATCACCACGCGCGTGGTCGAGCCCGAGCCGTTCAACTGCATCTATTCCACCATCCACGAGGTCGGCCATTCCAGTTATGAGCTTGGGATCGACCCCGACTATGCCTTCACGCCGCTGGGACGCGGCGTCTCGATGGGGGTCCACGAAAGCCAGAGCCGCATCTACGAGAACCAGATGGGGCGCGGCCGGGCCTTTGCAGGCTGGCTGTTCAACCGCATGTCGGATGCCTTCGACGGGTTGAACATCCAGGATGCCGATGCCTTCCACGCGACCGTCAACAAGGTCACACCGGGCTATATCCGCACCGAATCCGACGAAATCCAGTATAACCTGCACATCATGCTGCGCTTCGACCTGGAACGCGACCTGATTTCCGGGCGGCTGGACACGCGCGATCTGGTCGAGGCGTGGAACGCCCGTTTTCTCGGGGATTTTGGCGTTGCGGTGAACCGGCCCGCCAATGGCCTTTTGCAGGACGTTCATTGGTCGGTTGGCCTGTTCGGCTATTTCCCGACCTATGCGCTTGGCAATGTCTATGCGGGCTGCCTGAACGCCGCGATGCGCGAGGCCGTCCCGGATCTGGACGCTGCACTGGCCCAGGGAGACGCGTCGCCGGGGGTCGAATGGATGCGCGAGAACGTGCAGCGCCATGGCGGTTTGTATCCGCCGCGCCACTTGATCGAACAGGCAACCGGCCGACCCGTCACGCCCGAACCGCTGCTGGATTATCTGGAAGAAAAATTCGGTCGTATCTACGGGCTTTGACGGGCGCCATCCCGTCCGCGCGGAAATGGGGCCGCCACGCCTGGCGGTTGCGTCCGGCCGCGTGATCTGTCAGGCCCTGTTCCATCACGGTGTTTTTACCAAAGAAGGGGCGAAGCCATGGCAACCGGAGTCTGGATCAGCCTGATCCTCTATTTTCTGCTGATGCTGGCCATCGGCGTCTACGCTTGGCGGAAATCGACCTCCAGCTCCGAGGAATACATGCTGGGCGGACGCAACCTGCCACCGGCGGTCGCGGCGCTGTCTGCCGGCGCCTCGGACATGAGTGGATGGCTGCTGCTGGGCCTGCCCGGCGCGCTTTATGCCGCCGGGCTTGTCGAATCCTGGATCGGGATCGGGCTTTTCGTCGGCGCGCTGGTCAACTGGATCGTGGTGGCGCCGCGACTGCGCGAACAGACCGAACGCTACGACAATTCGCTGACCATTCCTGGATTTCTCGCCAACCGCTTCCCGACGCAAGCCCTGACGCTTCGCGTCATCTCGGCCGTGGTGATCGTGGTGTTCTTCGCCGTCTATACCGCATCGGGCCTGGTCGGCGGCGGCAAGCTGTTCCAATCGGCCTTCGGCGGCAATTATCAGGCGGGCGTGTGGCTGACGCTGGGGGTCGTGCTGGCCTATACGGTGATCGGCGGCTTTCTTGCCGTCAGCCTGACCGATTTCGTCCAGGGCTGCATCATGATGCTGGCGCTGATCATCATGCCGCTGGTGGTGCTGATGGGCCCTGGCGGCGGCGGCTTCGATCAGGCGCGCGAGACCCTGGCGGGGGTCGATCCCGAATTTCTTTCGCTGACCCGGGGGCTGACCGTGGTGGGCTTTCTGTCGGCGGTGACCTGGGGGCTGGGCTATTTCGGCCAGCCCCACATCATCGTCCGCTTCATGGCGGTGCGCAGCGTCCGCGAGGTGCCGACGGCCCGCAATATCGGAATGGGCTGGATGGCGATTTCGCTGCTGGGTGCGGTCGGTCTGGGCATTTTCGGTCGCGCCTATGTGGTGCGCAACGGCCTGACCGTCGAAGACCCCGAGACGATCTTCATTCTGCTGGCCGATCTGCTGTTCCATCCGCTGGTTACGGGCTTTCTGTTCGCCGCCCTGCTGGCCGCGATCATGAGCACCGTCAGCAGCCAGCTTCTGGTCTCGTCCAGTTCGCTGACGGAAGATTTCTACCGGCTGTTCTTCGATCGCGACGCGGACGAGAAGATGCTGGTCATGGTCGGTCGCATCGCGGTGCTGGCGGTCGGCATTGTCGCGGCCTTCATCGCCCGCGATCCGAATTCAAGCGTGCTGTCGCTGGTTTCGAATGCCTGGGCCGGGTTCGGCGCCGCCTTCGGACCGCTGATCATCCTGTCGCTGACATGGTCGCGCATGACCGGACTGGGCGCGGTGGCCGGGCTGGTCGTGGGCGCGGTGACGGTCATGATCTGGATATGGGCGGGCCTCAATTCCAGCTTCCTCGGCGGACCGGGCGTCTACGAGATCATTCCGGGTTTCCTGCTGGCGGGACTTGCCATTATCGGCGTCAGCCTGATGACCGAGGCCAGGGGCGAATTCCGGCCCTTGACCGGAGGCTGAGCGCGCGATCGCGCCGCCGCCGGTGCGATTCCTGTCCCAGGCGGACGGCCGGGTGCTACTCGGCCGCCTTCGCCATCGGATTGTTCGGATGCGTCGTCCAGTTGGCATAGTCGGCGCGCCGGATGCCCGTGCGCCTGTCCAGCTCGCCCGGCTCCAGTTCGCGCATGGTGATGCAATCCTCGACCGGGCAGACATCGACGCAGAGGTTGCAGGCGACGCATTCTTCCTCGATCACCTCGAAGATGCGACCGGGCTTCATCGCGATGGCCTGGTGGCTGGTATCCTCGCAGGCGGCATAGCAGCGCCCGCATTTGATGCAGGCGTCCTGGTCGATCACCGCCTTGGTGACATAGTTCAGGTTCAGGTAGCGCCAGTCGGTGACATTGGGGACCGCCCGTCCGATCAGGTCCGGCAGGCCCATTTCGTGGCTGTCCAGATAATCGCGCAGCCCGCTGATCATGTCCTGCACCACCTTGAAGCCATAGGTCATCGCCGCCGTGCAGACCTGCACATTTCCCGCCCCGAGCGCCATGAATTCGGCCGCGTCGCGCCACGTCGTGATACCGCCGATGCCGCTGATCGGCAGCCCGCGCGTGTCCGCGCCGCGCGCGATTTCCGACACCATGCTCAGCGCGATCGGCTTGACTGCCGGCCCGCAATACCCGCCATGCGCACCCTTGCCGTCGATCGTGGGCTGCGGCGCGAACAGATCCAGATCGACCGAGGTGATGCTGTTGATCGTGTTGATCAGACTGACCGCGTCGGCCCCGCCGCGCCGGGCAGCCTCGGCCGGTTTGCAGATATCGGTGATGTTCGGCGTCAGCTTCACGATGCAGGGCATCCGCGAATATTGCTTGACCCAGCGTGTCACCATCTCGATATAGTCCGGCACCTGTCCGACCGCGCTGCCCATGCCGCGTTCGGACATCCCGTGCGGGCAGCCGAAATTCAGTTCGACCCCGTCGGCGCCGGTATCCTCGATCTGGCTCAGGATCCTGCGCCAGCTATCCTCGTCGCAGGGCACCATCAGGCTGATGACCAGTGCCCGATCGGGATAGTCGCGCTTGACCTGCTTGATCTCGCGCAGGTTCACCTCCAGCGGGCGGTCGGTGATGAGTTCGATGTTGTTCAGGCCCAGAACCCGCCGGTCATTGCCATGGATCACGCCGTATCGCGGGCCGTTGACGTTCACGACGGGCGGTCCCTCGCTGCCCAATGTCTTCCACACGACCCCGCCCCATCCGGCCTGAAAGGCCCGTCGGACGTTGTATTCCTTGTCGGTGGGCGGGGCCGAGGCCAGCCAGAACGGATTGGGAGACTTGATCCCGATAAAGTCGCTGCGCAGATCAGCCATCGCTTGTCCTTCCTTCCAACGGGCCAGACGGGCCGGGCCTATTTCAGCTATTTGCGGTCGATGGGGCAATCCTTGTCTTGGCCGCGCGGTCCGGCAGCAGCCGGATCATCGTGACCCCACCCCGCAGCAGGCCATAGACGAAAAGACGGTTTCTCGATCATGGCCGGTCCTTCCGTCATGGCGACAGGCTCAGGTGAATATCTTCCGCGGCGTCGCGGCCCTGGGCCACCGCCGTCACCGTCAGGTCGTCGCCGCCGGCCGCGCAGTCGCCGCCCGCCCAGACCTTGTCGAGGCTGGTCCGGCCGGGGCCGGTGACGGCGATCTTGCCGCCCTCCAGCGCCGGCGATCCGGGCGCCTCGTCCAGCCGCTGTCCGATGGCGCGAAACAATTGGTCGGCCTTCAGCCGGAATCGCTGGTCGGTCATGACCAGACCTTCGGGACTGTCCTCGGTATAGCAGAATTCCACCTCTGCGACAGCGCCGTCGCCATGGATTGCCACCGGCGCGGCGTTGTGGATGATGCGCACGCCGGATGCGCTGGCATGATCCTGTTCGTGCCGGCTGGCGGTCATCCGGTCCTGCCCGCGCCGATAGACCATGGTCACGTTTTCGGCCCCCAGCAGTTTCGACTGCACGGCGGCATCGATCGCGGTCATTCCGCCGCCGATCACCACGACATCCCGGCCGACGGCCAGGCCGGCCAGATCCGCGGCCTGCCGCAGTTCGGCGATGAAATCCACCGCGTCGCCGACATTGCCGATTCCTTCATCGCCGGTCCGCAGGGCGTTCGTGGCGCCAAGGCCGATCGCCAGGAAAACCGCGTCGTAGTCCGCCGTCAGACCTTCCAGTGTCAGATCGCGGCCAAGGGCCTTGCCGGTCTCGATGGTGATCCCGCCAATGCCCAGCAGCCATTCGATTTCCGCCTGGGCAAAGCCGTCCACGGTCTTGTAGCTGGCGATGCCGTATTCGTTCAGACCGCCGGGCTTGTCGCGCGCCTCGAAGATCACGACCTCATGGCCCTTGGCCGCCAGCCGATGCGCGCAGGACAGGCCCGCAGGTCCCGCGCCGACGACGGCGATCCGCCTGCCGGTCGGCGCGCCCCGCCGGAACGGATGGCCCGGCCTGGCCATCAGCCCATCGGTGGCGTGGCGCTGCAGCGCGCCGATCTCGACCGGTCTGCCCTCGGCCTCCATCCTGACGCAGGCGCCCTCGCACAGGTTTTCGGTCGGGCAGACGCGGGCGCACATACCGCCCAGGATATTGGCGTGGAAGATGGTCATCGCCGCCGCATCCGGCGTTCCGGTCGCGATCTGGCGGATGAACAGCGGAATGTCGATGGCGGTGGGACAGGCCGTTATACAGGGCGCGTCGTGACAGAAATAACAGCGATCGGCGGCGACCTGTGCCTCGTGCGCGGTCAGAGGCGGGGCAATGTCGCGGAAATTCAGCGCCAGATCCTCGGGCGCAAGACGGCCCGGGACGATGCCTGGCGACAACCTGGCTTGGGACATTCGTGTCTCCTGGCTCACCTGTTGGTCAGGTTCAGGCTGGCACAGATGCGTTTTTTTATCAAATGGTAAAATCAACCCGCCCGAGTCGCGTCCCGGATCGAGCCCGGAAGGTCCAGGATGGCCGCCAATCCGCCCGTCGGCGCCCGTTCAAGCCGCAACTCGCCGCCGTGCAGCGCGGCCAGGTCGGCGACGATGGCAAGGCCCAGGCCGGCGCCGGGAGGGCCTGTTTCGTCCAGTCGCGCACCGCGGATCAACGCGCGCGGCGCGTCGGTTTCGGCCAGGCCGGGGCCGTCATCCTCGATGGCGATCAGAACCCGCCCTTGTCCTGCGCTGATGCGAAAGACCAGACATGAGCGGCCCCATTTCACCGCGTTCTCGGCCAGGTTGCCGATCATCTCTTCCAGATCCTGCCGTTCGCCGAAGAAGTCGGCAGCGGCAGCGGCAGGGTCCAGGATCCGCGCGGTCATGCCCTTGTCGGCCATCGGGTGACGCAGCACGATGAGGATGTCGTCGATCACCTGGGCAATCGCGGTGCGCTGTCCAAGGGTCGCGGGCTGGGCCGAACGGGCGCGCCGCAGATGCCAGCCGATCAGCCGGTCCATGCGCGCGATCAGCGCCTGTCCGCGATGATCGCCCGGCAGATCGTTGGCCAGCGCCGCCAGCGGCGTTTTCAGCGAATGGGCCAGATTGCCCAGATGCCGCCGCGACCGCGCCAGGAGGGTGGCGTTCTGGTCCAGCGCGGCGTTGATCTCGGCCGTCAGGGGGCGCAGTTCCGACACGTCGGGCAGGGGCAGGCGATGGGTCCGGCCCTCGCGCACCCGACGCAGATCGGCGCCCAGCGAATCGAGGCTGCGCAGCCCGACGGCCACCTGAACGACGGTGCCCCCCGCCAGCCCAAGACCCAGGATCGCCAGCGAAATCGCCAGAGGGCGCCGGATCTGGCGCAGGCTGGCGCGGATTTCGTCAGCCGGCGCTGTGACGGTCACGGCGACGCGGGCATCGCTGTCGGGGATGGTCAGTTCTTGCCGCGACACCCGCAGATGGGCGCCATCCGCGCCGCGTCCCGGCCGGCCGGCATAGCTGCCCGGCGGGCCTTGAAGCCGCCCGTCCAGCAACGAGGGCGATCGCGCCACCGCCCGGCCGTCCGCTGCAACCTGCCAATACCAGCCGCTGAAGGGCAGGCCGAAGCGGGCGTCGGCGGGCGGCGTCGCGACCGCAATCCGGTTATCGGCGCCGACCTCGAGTCCGGCGATCAGCGAATCCGCAGCCGCCCTCGTTTCGGCGTCGAAACGGTCGGTGACGAAATCGTCCAGCAGATTCGAGATGACCAGGAACGCCGCCAGCAGGGCCGCCCCAAGCCAGACCGCCGCCAGAACCAGCAGTCGCCCCCGGATCGAGCGCATCATGGGAGCGCCCGCAGGACATAGCCCTCGCCCCGCCGCGTCTGGATCAGGCCGTCGCCGATCTTGCGGCGAAGGCGGCCGATCACGACCTCGATCGACTTGAAGTCGCGATCGGTATCGGCCTCGTAGAGGTGGTCCGACAATTCGGTCCGGCTGACGACGCGATTCTGGTGGTGGATCAGATAGGACAGGATGCGCGCCTCGAAGGCGGTCAGTTTCAGTGCCACGCCGTCGCGGGTGATGACGCCCAACTGGCTGTCCAGCCGCAGCGGGCCTGCGGCGATCACGGAGCGGGCATGACCGGCCGCGCGCCGGATCAGGGTTCGCGCGCGCAAAACGACCTCGTCCAGGCGGAAGGGCTTGACGGCATAATCGTCGGCGCCCGCGCGAAAGCCCGCGACCTTGTCGGTCCAGTCGCCGCGCGCCGTCAGGATCAGCACCGGCATGTGGATTCCCTGTTCGCGCCAGCGGGTCAGAACCTCGATCCCCGACAGGCCCGGCAGGCCAAGATCAAGGATCGCCACGTCATAGCATTCGGTCGCGCCCAGAAACTCTCCGGCCTCGCCGTCGCCGGCATGATCGGTCACAAAGCCCGCATCCTTCATCGCCTGCGAAAGCTGCCCGGACAGAACCGGGTCATCCTCGACAATCAGCGCGCGCATTCAATCCTCGTCATCATCTGTCAGCTAGGGCCGGTCCTTGCCGCGACGCAGCGCCTGCAATTGTCCGCGACCGGCCACTTCCAGAAAACGACCGGTGCGGGCATCCAGCCGGATTCGCAGAAGGTTGCCTTCGGGCGTGAGGAGGCGGAATTCATAGACCAGCGCCGCACCCAATTCGTGTTCCCGGGGGCTGGGGCGGCGAATCTCGGCCCCGACAAGGCGGCCGGCATAGCGGTCGCTGACGCGCCGGGCCAGACGGTCGAAGGGCAGCGGCTGAAAATCCTGCGCCATCGCGGCGGGCTGGCGGGCGAGGGGAAGGGAAAAACCGGCCCCGAGGGACAGGATGGCGATCAGCAGCAGGGGCAGGACATTGCGGCGCATGGATCATCTATGCCGACTTGCCACCCAATGGAAACCAAATGGCCGGTTGGTCCTTGGTTCGGCATGATTGTCCTAGAACCGATTCGTCCCGGCCATGCAAAGGCCGGAGAGTTGACGAAAGGAAAGACGATGAGAAGAATTCAACTGGGAACCTCTGCCGTGATCCTGGCGCTGATGGGCGCGATCGGCACCGGCGCGTTGGCGCAGGACCAGGCCCCCGCCACGGCGCAATCCAGTCCGCAGACGCAGCTGCCGCAGGTTTTGGGCGCGTTGAACCTGACCGACATCGCGACGCGCGAGGCCCGGCACGGCGGCAACCGCATCGAGGGCAACCTGCCCGGAGGCGGTGAGATCCAAGCCGTCATCGACGAGAGCGGCAATCTCGTCATGGTCGATGTGGACGACGCCGCGATGCCGCAATCGCTGATCGACGCGATGCTGCCGCAGAGCGTGCGCGACAATGCGGTTTTCGGCCAGTTCGCAACGATCGGCAAGCTGGCCACGATGGATTCGCGCGTGATGATCGGCGGCGAGGATGCGGATGGAGAGGATCTCCGCGCGGGTTTCGACGCCGAGGGCCGGCTGTTGCGCTTTGGCCGCGAGGATGGTGACGGCCGGCGTTTCGGGCGCGGTCCGGAACGCGGTGAGCACGGCGGCAAGGACGAATCACGTAAGGGTCGCGGCCCGGGCATGATGGGCGGCCATGACGGCGACAGGGAAGGTCCGCGCGGCGGTGATCGTCGCGGTGAACGCCCCGGCGAGGGGCCGGGCCGGGCGCCGATGATGGATCGCGCGGCGATCGACAAGGTGCTGGGCGATGCGGGCTACACCGATCTGGCCCAACCCCGCCGCGCCGGTCCGCGCTTTGCCCTGGATGCAACCAATCCCGCGGGCGAACAGGTCACGCTGGAAATCGACGCCAAGGGCGACATCCTGCGCGAAACCGCGCGCTAGGACATGAAGCGGCGGTCCCGACGGGGGCCGCCGCGCCATTCGATGATAGAGGCGTCAAACGATATAACGGTCGCGCCGGTGATTGATCGCGATCACCAGGTTCAGGACCACCGCCCCCAGAAAACTCCAGGCGACAATGATCGGGTCGCGCAGGCTCAGCGCGATCAGGAACAGGGCCGCGTCGAACGCCATCTGCACCCAGCCCGCGCGGAACCCGGTCGCGTCCTGAATGTAGAGCCCGACGATCCCGATCCCGCCCAGCGACGAGCCGTGCCGGAACAGCGCCAGCAAGCCGGCACCGGTCAGGCAGCCGAACAGCACCGCGCCCACGGCCGGATGCACGGGTCCGAATTGCATCAGCGAGGGCAGGACCATGGTCAGCACGGATAACAGCGCCACCGCGGCAAAGGACTTGGCCACGAAGACAGGGCCGAAACGTTTCCAGCCCAGCCAGTAGAAGGGCAGGTTGACGACAAAGAAGACCGGGCCGAATTCCCAACCCGTCGCATAGGAGATCAGGATCGCCAGCCCCGCCGTCTGGCCGGTCACGAAGCCCAGATGGGTCAGCAACAGAACCCCGATGGCGGCCATGAAGCTGCCGAAGGCGATGCCTTGCGCATCTTCGAGGGACGAATGTTTCCGCGTGTCCGGTTTCATGACCGCTGTCTCGCCCGGCTTGCCGGGATCCGCAAGAGGCGGGGCTTGTCTCTCGAAGCGTCGAACGGGACGCGGCCAAGCTGGGCCGGGCCGGGTCACCTTGATCGGGACAGACTGCGCGACGATCCCCCCGGTTCGTCTGAGGCCGTCCAGTTCTCCGCGCGAAATGATCGTCGTCCTTGGCCCCTTGCGGCAGGTCC
>CEOS01010845.1_pt1 | contig 13650 bp, 10 predicted proteins | sample 530601 | NCBI WGS metagenome assembly CEOS01 (sample SAMEA2620666, study PRJEB7988) | marine metagenome | biome: marine biome (ENVO:00000447); feature: mesopelagic zone (ENVO:00000213); material: "saline water (ENVO:00002010), including plankton (ENVO:xxxxxxxx)" | depth 1000 m
GGACTTCTACACGAGAATGAAAATGGCGGTGGTGGCAGGGCTTGAATCGAACTTCGCAAATAACATTTTGAAATCAATTCCGTACTCAGAGGCGGCGCAAACGCTCCCCCACACTCTCCCCCACATTTTTGTTCATATAAGCCTTGTTCGATTCAGCTTTTCAGCAATTAAGCTGAATATTTCGGGCTTTCGCAATGCACTCACATGCGATTTTCGGGGTCGGTCGAGACCTGCCGAGCTCTACCTACAGGTACAGCTCTCAGCCGTCGAGCACCGCGCTGCAAGTTCCGCCCGAGTACTCAATTCAGCCCCCTCCCCAGTTCTTGGTATTGACGTGCGAGGTTCACTCTGACTCAACGAACCCAATGAGAAGACATTGCGGACGAAATTTGATCGACAGGTGCAACCATTCCAGCACCTTGCTAGGTGTCGGATGATGAGAACCGACCTCGATCATCTGCCACCGCAAAAGCAGCGCGAGATTGAACGCGTGGTACAGCTGATCTTTGAAGAGTTCGAAGACGCTTTCGCACTCGCCAAGCACGAGTGGAAGAAAGCGGGACGCATCCTTAAGGTCATCCTTTACGGAAGCTATGCGCGCGGCACCTGGGTCGATGAGCCGCACACTGCCAAAGGCTACCAGTCGGACTATGACCTGCTTATCATTGTGAGCGACAAGCGCCTGGTCGACCGAGTGAAGTACTGGTCCAAGCTCGATGATCGTCTTATGCGCGAATACGGGGTCACGAAGACGCTTAAGGCCCCGGTCAACTTCATCGTCCATACGCTGCAGGAAGTGAACGACGGGCTCGCACACGGGCGCTACTTCTTCATGGAAGTGAAGGATGACGGGATCGCTGTGTACCAGTCGGATGACACCGAACTTCACACACCGAAGCCCAAAACGCCGACGCAGGCGCTCGCCATGGCGCAAGAGTATTTCGACGAGTGGATGCCCGGCGCGAACGATTTTGTGGACGGTGCCACTCACCTAATGAGCAAAGGTAGGTACAAGCGAGCTGCGTTCTTGATGCATCAAGCTGCAGAGAGTCTGTATCACTGTGTCCTACTGGTCTGCACCTTCTACACCCCGCACGTGCATAATCTTGGTTTCCTCCGCACTCAGGCTGAGCGCATCGATGCTCGCCTTACATATGTCTGGCCGCGCGACACTCGGCGCGACCGCGCCCGCTTCGAGAAGCTCAAGGAAGCCTACGTCAAGGCTCGCTACTCCAAACACTATCGCATTTCTAAGGAAGAGATTGAATGGCTCGGCGAACAGGTCGATCAGTTGGGTCAGGTTGTTCACGAGGTTTGTTCGGAGCGCCTCGAGAAGCTCAAAGCGGATGCGAAGGCGCGCCCTGACAATAAGTAGACTCTTCGCACGCAGGACGGCAACTTGGTGCGCTAGTAGTTGAATGACTTGTCACTCGCAGAGAGATGTACTTAGTCTACCGTCGATCGATTGCTTTTTGATTGGTGGGAAGGGTGAAACCATGACGCAAAAGAGCCTTGAAGTGGAGAACCTAAGCAACTTCGATCGGTTACGTGCGCATCTGACTGTGGAACATCTCGCTAGCCACCTCTTAAATGGCTGGCTCGCCGACCGCACGAAGGACACCGACGAACTACTTTGCGACCTCGAAGCCTATTACGAAAGCAAGGGAAACTAGCTTGCTTCCCCGGCTGAAGAGAATCGAAGTCCAAGGCTTCCGCAGTTTCGGGAGCAGCCGACAGTCGGTTGAATTGTCGGACACTGTGTCGGCATTTTGGGGAGGCAACAGTCAAGGCAAAACCAGTCTGGCCGAGGCATTTGAGTTCCTGCTTACTGGCCAGATCATCCGTCGGGACATGCTGGGAAGCAGCAAGGACGAATTCAGCGACTCTCTTCGCAACGCACATCTCGCAAACTCGACACCCGTACAAGTCGCAGCAGACATCGCTTGCGCAGACGGCAACACGAGGAAACTCGCTCGCACGTTAGTCGAGGACTACAGCAAGTCCAAGACCGGCTGCACGAGTAAGCTTGAAATTGACGGACAACTAGCAACGGAAGCAGACATTCGGTCGGTGTTGGGCATCCTGCTTTCACAGCCGCCGCTAAAAGCACCGGTCCTTGCCCAGCATACACTAGGCTACATTTTCTCAGCTTCACCAACAGATCGTGCGGCCTATTTCCGGGCCGTGCTCGACACGCAGGACATTGAAGATTTCCGCCTCGCTGTCTCGCAGCTTGCTCCGCTGTTGTCGACGCCCGCGTTGGTCGGGCTCAGAAACTTATCAGCAATCGAGGGCATCAAAGGAAACCTGCCATCGGTTTTGCTAATCCGTGGCTCAGATACTTTGGAAAGCATGTCTGGGGCCCTTGGCGCAACCATTGATGAACTTTTAGCGTCGATTTCTGTAGCGCCAGATGGGTCTCTTACTGATCGTGCAAGGCAACTCGGAGAGGCGCTGGAGGCAATCCAATCCAAGACTTTTCCATTGGCGCTGTTTGGCCGAAAGGCTGATGTTTCGTGGCCTGAAATACCGGCAAACGCGAAAGCCGTTATTCGACAATTCGAAACCGAAAAGACTGCGATAGAGTTAGAAGCCAGGAGGCTCGTAGAACTCTACAATGCTGCGCTGTCCTTGCCGGAGATCGCATCATTGGAGGGAGACATCGATTGCCCCCTTTGCCTCACCTCCCATGCGTTTACCGAAGCGCGGCGTGATGCGCTCCAAAACGAGTTGCAAAAGGCCGAAACTTACCAGCTAGCAGAGGCCAATTTGCGGTCGCTGCTGGGTTCGATTGACCACGGGTTGGAGGGGCTCCGATCGAATGTCGCTGGAGCGCTTCCGAAACTAATCTCCGTTGGCCCGATAGAACGAAGAGCAGCAGGGTTTACGACTGCGAAACTTGCAGACTTGGTAGGCGATCGGCTGCTAGTCGAAACGTGGACCCGCGCGCTCTTGAAGCTGTCTCGTGCAGCCTTAGCACTTCGGCGAGTTGTTCGGCGGGCAAGGGAATTGGTGTTGACGCTTCTAGAAGACATTGAGACGTGGGAAGGCTCGGAACAATTGTCTGAATTATTGCACGAAGTAAGGAGCTCGTTGAACACTTTCCATGAAGTATCCGCTGATTACATAAAGCCAACCCAAGCGCTTTATGAGCCTCTAAAAAGCATGGTCGATCAAAGCACCAGCACTTCGGGGTGGTCAGAACTTATCGACGTTTGCAACAGTCCAAGCTCGCTTTTTGCTGACCTTGAAACGGCGAAAACTTTTGAAACTAGGCGCAAGGATTTGGAGAAGGCGCTAAAAGAAATCGATACCGGCAATGGCAAGGTACAGGACGAAAAGCTTTCTGACCTTAGTGCTCAGGTGGTTGAGTGGTGGGAGAGACTTCGCCCCGAGGAAAACACGTTTTTTGAGGGTGTGCAGCGGCGAAGCCCGACAGCCCGTCGCACAATCGATTTACGAGTCGCTCTATCACCTAACGATGATCGAAGCGACGCAAAGGCGAGAAACGCCGTAGCAGTTTTGAGCCAGTCTCAGCTGCACTGCTTGGGTCTCGCTCTATTTCTTGCAAGAGCTGTCAAGGAAGGGGCGCCGTTCGTGGTTCTGGACGACCCAGTTCTCACAAGCGACGATGATTTCAGGCCAAATTTCAATAGTAGTGTAATAGAGGCCCTGCTCGACCTTGGCATCCAAGTGATCGTCTTAACGCAGGATTATAAGAGTTGGAAGGACATTGGCCATCGCTGGACCTTCAAGGGAGGTACTCAGCTTCAGATCGTGAAAAGCGATCCGCGAGTTGGGACAGAGCTTCGAAGTGAGAGTGATACAATCGCGACGATGCTAGCAAAGGCGCAGCCTCTAATTAAGTCTCAAGAGCCTGATCAACGCAAGCAAGGCGCATCTATCCTTCGGCAGGTAATAGAGCGCTTTGGAAAGGAGCTGTTGGTTCGTAACCGAGTCGGTACCGGCGACGGTGGTGCTTCCATCACGGATTATGATGGCCAAAACTACGGTACATACGGGACCCAGGTTCAAGCTTTGCTCAACAAAGATCCCGCCGATCCCGGTAAACTCACTGCCGCCTATTCCTATGTTACTCCGGGTCCGCATGATGATGTACCTCCATCTTCGTCCCAGCTTTCAGTGGCCTGCGGCGACCTCAAGAAACTCAAGAAGAATTACCTGCTTTAGTCAGAAGCTCTAGAAAGAAGCTGAGTAGGGATCTTGTGTACTCGCAACCTATCTTGCGAACGTCTTTGCTGCGTTTTTGCTGACGCCGGGCTCATTAAAGATGCGTCGTTCCATGATCCCATTTGGAGTGCGTTTGGTGACACTCAAGACGCGCGCTTTTGGGTCTTCAATCATCGCGTTTTGGCGGAATCAATGCGTTGCAGCTGCAAGCCTACGCCTCTGGCTGTTGCTAACTTGTTGTACGTTCGCGACGCCGTAGCTGCACGCTGAGTGCAGTCTTTTTGCACCCCTAGGACAGTCAGCTTGCACCGAATTTGTGAATGACATAGCTGTCCGTACGCGTATGATTTAGAACGTAAAAATGATTGCGAGATAAAAGCAGCGCCGTCGGTCGGGCTGCAGGTGGTTGGTTTAATTGAGCAATTTGCGACGGCGCTCAAAGCAGCCGTGCGGCGGTCTTCGGAAATTCTCGTTTGTTCTCAATCTAAATGGCGACGGCACTTGCTCAAATGACACTCCATACAGTCACGATTTGTCCGGAGGCGCTTGTCTGAACTTGTCCCTACGGATGTGTGCAGATGCGTTCTCCACGGCCAATCTCGCATACCTGCGCACTAGCGTAAGATCGGCTACCCCAGCGTAGAAATGTCATGTGGCGCAAAGTGCCCCAGTGGACAGATAATTTTGTCTCGATGGCGGGCCTGACCTGCTCCGCGCCCCATGTCCCCAGGTCGGTCCGTCATCACCCGAAAGTTGAAAGGACTGACCGGCATGTCGAAATCAGAGGCTAATGACCGGCGAGCAAGCCAGAAACGCCAAATCGACATCGAGCCGATCGCCATGCGGGTCCCAGAAGCCTGTCGCTATCTCGGGATTGGACGCAGCACCCTTTACGTACTGATCGGCGAAGGCGAGATCGAATTTATTAAGCTGGGGAGTTCGACGCTCGTGCTGACCGAAAGCTTGAGGGGACTGATAGAGCGCAGGCGGATGGATCAAAGTGAGATCGCGGCTGAGGGAGGATCATAGCAGCTATGACGCGGCAGGTCCCGGTTTACCATCGACCCAAGGCAACGCACACTGGACAGCCTCGGCGTGTGCGGCATCGAGCGCTGGTCCCATACACAAAATCTCTGTGATGCGACGCGATGTCTTTGAAAAGTCCAGCGCCTCAGCACCCGAAAGCGGGCGCGCCAGGATGTCAAATTCTCGATACGACAACCATTTCTTGAGAACTTGGTATCCGCCCAATGTGTATTCCCAAACCTTCTCGGGCACGCCTACCCACATTGCATCGCCATTGATGTAAACATCTATGGCGCGCGAACCGATCAGGTCGAGCAACTCGGTTATGTCGAGCTTATGCCGCTCGGCCAATTGCGAGAGTAGTTCTCGCTCGCCATCCGTCCACGCGCGTTCCACGGCCTTTCCACCGCCGGGCATAACGAGGCGCGTTCCGTTGTCGCGACGCTGAACGTATCCCCACCCAGCAGTCACTTCGAAAGACTTACCACGGGGCGGCGCGATGACCGATAGGCCTGCAAGCAACGATCCGCGTGTCACGCCGTCGATCTCGACTTCGGCATCGAGCAAATCGGAGAGCCGGGACCCAAGATCAGCTGAGTTTTTGAAGACGGCTATGTCTCGCGGAAACGGGATGCGTGGCCAATCAATCCGTAGCGCATCAATGTAGTCCTGTTCGTATCGTGGCGCGTTGAGCGTCGCGAGGATGTGATCGAACAATTGGTCGCTGGACACACCGCGATTAGCCAGCTCCTGCTTGAGCGATTTCGCTATGTTCGGCTCAAGATTTTGGCTGTCTTGACGAACAGTAGCCGGGAAGATCGCGACATTGCTCTCGACGAGATGGTGGTCTCCAAGCACGCTGATCGACTGCGGTTTGTAGAAAATTCCCATGCGATTGCGTTCGCCAGCCGTCAGGAAGCGGTTCTGGAAGCCCGTGTTTCCGAAGAATTCTGGACGCTTCTCGTCAATCAACTTGGTGTCGGGATCCCAGTAGACCCACCGAATATCGAACGGTCGATACGCGTACCTAACCACTTCTCCCGAAGCGTGCTTCCGGCCTATCAGCTCTTTCCGAATTTCGGCGGGATTATATCTTGCAGAAGCATTCATTAGCGCTGGAAACGCTCGCCGAAGGTCCGAATCCGAGACTTTGGCGTCAAAGTATTTCTTAAGCCTATCCTCCAATGACTCACGGTCAATATCGACCAGAAACTCATCCCGGCTGGTTTTTACACCGGCGAAGTTCACAGGCAGCAATTCAGGCAAACGTGGCCATTCGAAATAAGCTTCGTCGACCTCGTAAGGCATGAATTGCAGCCGCATTGGCAGCGATGGCTCAAGCTCGTCATAGAGCGTAGCTGGGTCGGCCTCAGCGGTCGAAGCCAGTGTTTGGCGCTTCGTAGTACCCCACAGGTCACGGTAAAGAATGGTTTCTGAAGGGCTGTGATCTTTTTTGCGCACCAGTGTCGCGATTGCGGTCCCGACCTGGATACCCGCCGGGTTGGCTGGCGTCGAAAAGATCGAAGGGTCAGGCAGCCCCTCCGGCGTCTTCTTGCCGGTCTTGTATTTGTCACCGTTAAGGCAGTCGATCGTGATGCTGTCGAACACATCGAGATAGCGTTCGCGTATTCCCGGACAGCTGAGGCTGTCAAGCCAGCCGTAATTGGAAATGAACGAAATCACACCTTCGCCGGTCTTCTCTGTAATGCGGCGTTCGGCCATGCGGAAGAACCGAACGTACAGTTCGTTGAGGCCTTGCCCTTGCGGAGGCGCGACCTTCTTCACCTTGCGGTATTCATTCGAAAGAGCGCGCTCTTCCGCGTTATCCGAAATACCGGCGAAGCCGTCGTATGGGGGATTTCCGAGTATGACGAGAATCGGGCTTGCTTGCTTGATCGCATCGGCGGAGGCACGTTCTGCCTCCAGTTCGGGAAACGGGAGCGGCTTGTTTGTATGCGGCTCCCATCCGGTCAGCGCATTTGTCAGATAGATCGCAGGCCGCGCATCTCCGGGCAGCGGCGCATCCATTTGCGCCAGCGCCATTCCCGCCTGCATATGCGCGACGACGAACGGCGCGGGCATGATTTCGAAACCGAAAACGCGGTTTCTGGCCGCGTCGCGCAATCTGTCGGCCAAAGCGTCGCCCAGCCCGTGGTTGTCTAGGTTCGCGCGAATACGCTTTAGCACCGCGTTCACGAATCCGCCGGTTCCGCAACAAGGATCGAGCACGTATACGCGCTCGTCTGCGAGCCCATCGGGGATGCCAAGTTCCTCGCGGAGGGCCAGGTCGACACGCGCCACCATGTATTCGACGACTTCGGCGGGTGTGTACCAAACCCCGAATTGCTTTCTCAGCTTTGGATCGAACGCCTTGAGGAAGGGCTCATAGAAATACTGGACGGCTTCACCTTGGTCGAAGCGCTTTAGGAATTCCGTTGCATCGATCCTGTTGAGCGTGTTGCCAGTCCAATCGAGAACCTCGACGAGGTCGAGTTGCTTGATGTGCTGCGGTGCAGTCAGTTGTTGAAACAGCGTCTGGATAAAAGGGACATGCAAGCTCCAACCCGCCGAACGCCAGTCGAACCGAGGCGGATTTCGCGGCGTGGTCCGCGCCCAGATTACCCAGGCAGAGAACAGACCATAGAAGAGCGTTTGGACGAGGGTGGAACGAAAGAAGTGATCGCCCTTCTCGGCGTCGAAAGTGATGCCCAGCGCGTCTTCGAGCGCCGTCCGCACCGTCTTGAGCGCAGGCAATTCGCCTGCCGTTTCCACCCGATCCAACGCATCGCGTGCATAAGAGGCGAGGAACCAAGCAACGTCTTTGGGCTGCACCAGCGCGACGTTTTGGGTGAGCATGCGCTTGAGATATTCAATGAAAGCGAGACCGATCTCCTTGGCGGAAGCCGAGGGCGTCTTGACCAGCGTCCAGAATTCAGCGGGAGTCTCGGCCAGCTTGAACGCTTCAAGCCTGGTGGCCTGCCCGGTTGCGTCTTCACCAACAAGCTGGAACGCTCGGAGGTTGGTCACCAGAACGAGGCGATAGGCATCGAAATATTTGCTCAGCTGGGCGGGGGTTGAAGTGAAGAGACTGGCGTCATCGACGCCCTTGACTTCGATGACGCCTCGCTCGGGCATTTGCCCCTTGCGTGGCTCACCTTTTTGTAGCTGATTTGCGGCGAACAATCCGAAATCGGGACTACCCGCACCGGTGTTCGCCAATTGGGATAGGGGTAGAACTTTCGGACTAAGCGTTGCGCCAACGCGTTCGAGCAGGGTGCTCAGCGCGGGATAGTAGGCAGTTTCCGGGGTTCCCGCCCCGAGTGCGCGAACCTTGCGGACCGATTCAAAGAACTCTTCGGCAATTTCAATCGGATCGAGCGCCACATCCACCCCTTCGCTTTCCCTTCCAGTTAGCGCAAGCGGTTCGCATCCGCGACCGGGGAATTATCGTTGTGCTCGGATTCCTGCATTGTCATGGGCGTGGCGAAAAGATTTCACCGATTTTCTGTGGCTTTAAGCGTGAACTCTTAACTCACGGAGGGCACAACGAGGACATCAGCGACTTTCTATTTACGCAATTCCGACTTCTTGGGGGCAACGCATGTACAAGCCTGGAGGCACAATCGCCGCAGCGCTGGAGAAGATCCAGCGCAAGTCCTACGTCCTTCCGGCGATCCAGCGCGAGTTCGTGTGGAAGCCCGAGCAGATTGAGCGTCTCTTCGACAGTCTGATGCAGGGTTATCCCTTTGGCACTTTCCTCTTCTGGACGGTCAAGCCGGAAACGAGCGGCAGCTTCAAGTTCTACGACTTCGTACTGCACTATCATCAACGCGATGCTGCACATTGTCCCGAATTGCCGACGCTTCACGATCAAACTGTAACGGCGGTCTTGGATGGGCAGCAGCGGCTGACCGCATTGAACATCGGACTGCGCGGTTCGATGGCAATGAAGCTACCGAGCAAATGGTGGACCAATCCCGACGCCTTTCCCAAACGGACACTGCGTCTCGATCTGCTTGCCTCGTCCGAACGGGACGATGACGGGATTGTCTATGATTTTCGCTTCCTCGACGATGCGCAGGTTGAGCGCGACGAAGATGCCCTCTGGTTCCCCGTTCCCGACATCCTCGGTATGCAAGGCGGCCCACCGATGTTGGCCTGGCTTGTGGCGAAGAATCTAGAAGGCGAGGCCCTTAACCGGGCATACACGATACTCGATCGGCTGCATCAGGTGGTCCACGTCGATCAGCGCGTCTTCTACTACGAAGAGGAAAGCCAGGATGTCGAGCGCGTGCTCAACATCTTTATCCGCCTCAACTCAGGCGGGACGGTGCTTTCCTATTCCGACCTGCTGCTTAGCATCGCGGTTGCACAATGGAAAAAGGTCGATGCCCGTTCGGAGATTCACAGTCTCGTCGACGAGATCAACCGGATCGGCACCGGGTTCACACTGAGCCAGGACTTCGTGTTGAAGGCTGGCCTTATGCTTTCCGACATCGCCAGTGTGGGCTTCAAGGTCGAGAACTTCACCCAGGCAAACATGGAGAAGCTAGAAGCGAACTGGCCTCAGATACGCGCTGCTTTGGTCCGCACGGTCGAACTGGCAGCGAGCTTTGGGCTCAATGGCCAGACACTTCGGGCGGACAGCGCTCTGCTCCCCATCGCCTACTACCTCTATCATCGCAAAGCCCCGTCAAACTATGTCGTGAGCAATCAGTTCGCCGCCGACCGCGAAGTCATCCACTCGTGGCTCATCCGGTCCTTGCTCAAGGCTTCGGGCATTTGGGGCAGCGGCCTAGACACATTCCTCACCGCACTTCGCGAGGTAATCCAGCAGAAGGGCGACGAAGCCTTCCCGGCCCGTGAACTCGAACACGTCATGGACGCGCGCGGAAAGTCACTCGCTTTCTCGCCAGCGGAGGTCGAGGACATGCTGTCCATGCAATATGGGGACAAGCGCATGTTCGCGCTGCTTTCGATGCTGTTTCCGTTCGTGAATCTGCGCAACCAGTTTCACATGGACCACGTCTTCCCGATATCGCGTTTCACGACTGCCAAGCTCCGCAAGGCCGGCATCGCCGAGGAACAGATCGAGGAGCTAGCCCGGATGGCAAACGAATTGCCAAACTTGCAACTTCTCGAAGGCACCGCCAACACGGAGAAACGCGACGCCCTTCCAGCGAAATGGCTGTCGAGCCATTATCCTAACGCTGGTGACCGGGCGCATTATTGTACGATGCATGACCTGGGCGACGTACCCGACACACTAGAGGAATTCGCGCAGTTTCACGCAGATCGCCGGGAACGTCTGCGGACGCGGATAAAGACGGTGCTGACAATCGAGCAGGAATAATTCGGCCGTCGCAGTTATGGACTAGACGGCGATAATTTTTTCTGTCACGTTTGAGGTTGAAAATCTTATCGAGGATCTGATTATGGACGTTGCGCGTATCTTTGACGAGGAATGGACGGTCGATGCCCGTCTCGCAGAGACTTTCGGCGTCACACGCGACCAGCTGATCCAAATCGTAAAGGAAGTGGTCGGTGCCCGCGCCGATGCGGTCGACAACGACCCGCTCACCGCTGCCGGTCAGTTCGCCTACATTCACGGAACACGGAATGTCCGCGCACTCTTCCGCACGCGTGGATGGCACCTCGACCGTAAAGACAACATTGAACTGGTCCGCCACCCCGAGCGCGACCTAACGATCAGCTATCAGAGCGTCGACCTTGCGGCCTCTGCCGATCACTCGCCTCTGGCTATTTCCGGTAAGGGTGCTGGAGCAGAGCGCGCGATTGAAGAGGCGCAACTGTCGCTTTTCAAGAAGGAAGAACTGGATCGTTCCGTAGCGCCGAAGACGGGACCGATTAACGCCGGAATGTGGTTCTTCTGCGTTTCAGTCGTCGGCGAAGATGTGCGTGCCGAACTTTCGCTTGCCTCGGGAGTGGCCGGTGGCAATTTCAAGGGTTTCATTGAGCGTATTTTCATCGTGAAGAAGGGCGAATGGGAACGCATTCGGCTCGGGACCCACGACGACTCCGATGCTGTGGATTTCGAACCGGTTGTCATTCGCAAGCGGTAGTCATGTTCAATATCGATCGGCTCGAACTGGCCCGCAAGCGGCGCCGGTATACGGCGAAGGTGCTCGCCGAACACGCAGGCATTGCTCCTGTGACCTATTCTCGCATCGTCAACCGGCAGCAGGCACCCGATGACGCAACTATAGTCGCGCTTGTTGATGCCCTTGGCTATCCGCGAGAATTTTTCGACCAGGATGATTTCGATCCAATCGACAAGTCGGCGGCCAGCTTCCGTAGCCTGACCGGCATGACCGCACGAGAGCGTGATGCTGCGCTGGCAGCAGGGTCTCTGGCTTTCGAGGTCATGGATTGGGTCCAATCGAGGTTTACACTTCCAGAACCCGACATTCTCGACTTGGGCCATGAGCGCGACCCCTCTTCAGCTGCGCGTATGTTGAGGCAGCATTGGGCGATGGGCGAAAAGCCCGTTGCCCATATGATTAAGCTTCTGGAATCGAAGGGCGTTCGCGTCTTTTCCCTCGCCGAGGATACCAAAAACGTCGATGCCTTTTCTTGTTGGCGAGGTTATGAGCCCTTCGTCTTTCTGAACACATACAAGTCGAGCGAGCGAAGTCGCTTCGACGCTGCGCATGAATTGGGCCACCTCGTTTTGCACCGTCATGGTGCGCCCCAAGGTCGTGAGGCAGAAGCAGAAGCGAACACGTTCGCTTCTGCATTTCTGATGCCACAGGCCGATCTTCTTTCCACCATTCCTTACGTATCGAGCGTTGACCAGATCGTGAGGGCCAAGAAGCGCTGGGGTGTTGCAGCGGTCGCCCTTGCTTATCGGCTAAACAAGCTCGGTCTGATGACCGAATGGCAGTATATCCAAGTCAATCGCCAGTATCGCTCGTCGGAGCCAGAGGGCATTGATCCCGAGAGATCAGTGATTTGGCAGATGGTGCTGACAGATCTTTGGAAGGAAGGACTGTCGCGTTCGCATATTGCGAAGGAGCTTCTGATACCGGACAGCGAACTTGAGAGTTTGCTATTTGGATTGGTCGGTTCGGCTCTTCCTCCATCGCGACAAGCGCCTGCGCTTCGTTCGGTTGAGTGAGAGAGCAATGTCCGCATTTGTCGTGAAAATTTCCAGACCACATGTCGGACGATCACCAACCATTCAATGCGGCCACCGAAAGCCTCGCGGAGAAAGTTATTGAGTTGGTTTCTGTTTGTCGACGAGTCGGGGCAGGATGGCCGGAACTCACCCTACGAAGTACTAGCGGGACTTGCGGTCGAGGACCGGCAGTTGTGGAAGCTGATACAGGCTTTGAAGCGCAGCCAGGAAGCACATTTCGGCATGAGGCTGTTCGACGCCTATGGCGCAGAGGCGAAGGGTCAGAAGCTCCTACGAACCAAAACCTATCGGCATGCTCGGCAGAAGCCACCACTCCCTGCTCCGCAGCGCGCCGCCCTCGCCCACGCGGCGCTGACCAACGGCGGCGCGGTTGCGGGCGACCAACTGACCGCTTTGGGTCAGGCGAAGATCGCCTATGTAACCAACGCTCTCAAGTTGTGTGGTAGCCACGGTACCGTTGCCTTCGCCAGCATCATTCCAAACGACATCGTTAGGCCCGATCACGATTTTCTGCGAAAAGATTACGCGTTTCTATTCGAGCGTTTCTTCCATTTCCTGAACGGGCGTGACGACATTCCGAGACCGATGGGGACAATCGTGTTCGACGAGGTCGAGAAGTCGCAGAGCCAAATACTCATAGAGCAAATGGAGCGCTATTTCCTGCGCACGAACAAAGGTAAGGTGCGCTCGCGTCTAATCGTGCCCGAACCGCTGTTCGTTCACAGTGACCTCACGACAATGATCCAGATGGCCGATTTGATTGCCTACATAGTGAGCTGGGGTGTCAGGCTTACCGGAGGGGCACGCCCCATGACGAAGCCTCGCAGGGACGAGCTCGACTCCCTTGCACGGCAAGTATGCGGATTGCGCTACCATGCCAAGACGCCCGGAGGCTATGATACTTGGGGTTTCACGACCATAGGGGAACTTCGTGCGAAGGACGAGATTCCTGAGGGCTGAAAAAGGAAAAGGCAATGTGATCCTCTCGGTCCACAAAGCCTCCGAGAGCCGAAATAGGCGTGCTACCTTAACAAATCAATCACGAATGGCGGATTTTTGTCGCCTAATCGTGTCTGGCACGTCCCCTGGGGGACCGCGCTCTATCTCCGCTATCGCTGCGATCGAGCCACCTACGTCGTCTCGCCCTTGCAGGTAACGATCGCTCGCGCTTGGCGCTGGCGCTTCAAAATGAGCGGGAGTTTCTGGATGACGCGCTCTGTCCCGCGTTACGCGCTCCTTGTATTATCGATCCGTGTTATTGCGAGCCGTTCCTT
>CEOS01141607.1_pt1 | contig 13597 bp, 7 predicted proteins | sample 530601 | NCBI WGS metagenome assembly CEOS01 (sample SAMEA2620666, study PRJEB7988) | marine metagenome | biome: marine biome (ENVO:00000447); feature: mesopelagic zone (ENVO:00000213); material: "saline water (ENVO:00002010), including plankton (ENVO:xxxxxxxx)" | depth 1000 m
ATTCCCAATTTTCACCGGCTTATAAAATGTGGAAGTCTGATATGGAAAGTAGGGCCAAAGAATTAGGTTGTAAAGTAGACCAATTAAATTACGATGATTACCCTGAAATAGTTTGGTAATCGTTAAGTAAAAACCAGCTCATCAGATAGAATTGATTTTTATAATCTACAAAACTATCTAAAGCTGCTTTTAAAGCCTAAAACCGTCCCATAAGGAACTGCAATCCAAAGCCGCATTTAAGGCATATAAGATAAGTCTTATACCATCACCAGGGAAATGCCATCCGAGGCTGAATATAAGACTTAAAGTTTCAATTACTCAATTTAAAAAGCGAATGCTTGCATAACATCTTTTCGGGGAGATTTTCTTGTATCTTGGGGTATTCTGGAAACACTCTCCTCCGCGGCAAATATAATTAAGCCCCGCCTCACACGGAGCTTAGTTGCAGATTAATATCAGATAACGCCGTCCTTATTAGCCGAAAGTTGCCCCCATCATCTGCCAGGTGTTGGCCACTCCTTAACCGCTATCTTCAACTTGAATTCAAATATAATGATTTTTAGAACAACCAGATTTTTACGTGGTTGGTTCCAAACCAATATACTCTAAATTCTCTTAATTTTTCCTAAATTGTACCACGCTTAACAACTCCCTACACCCGTTAAGCCTATCAGGTTTTGCTGAAAATAGGTAAGAGCTTGATATTTTATTAATTCAGCCAAAAAATTCAATGACCATAACGCATACCCAAAAGCTTACCCTCTCTAAACTCGAAGGCCTCTTGCTTAATGCCTGTGACAGCCTGAGGGGTAAAATGGACGCTTCTGAATATAAAGAATTCATCTTCGGAATGCTCTTCCTCAAACGTGCCAACGATAAATTCGTGGAACAACGCAACCGGCTCCGAAAGGAATATGAAACAAAAGGCTTCCGCGAAGACCTTATCGAAAAGCAGCTAAGCAACCCTGCAAAATACGATTACTACGTACCGCCAATCGCCCGGTGGACGCTTACTGAAGAGGAAAAACAAAAACTTCAACAGGGATCTGATGAAGAGCTTCGAAAATTTAAAGGTATCCTTCATCAGAAAAAAGATGTAGGCTCTGCGCTTAACAAAGCCCTGCACGCAATTGAAGAAGCCAAGCCGGAGGTGCTGGAAGATGTATTGAAAAGCATCAACTATAACCGGAAAGTTGGAAAGAAGACCATAGACGATGCCCGCTGGGTTGATTTTATTGAGAAATTCGATAAAATTCCTTTACGTGATGAGGATTTTGAATTCCCCGATCTCCTTGGTGCGGCCTATGAATTCCTGATTAAATATTTTGCCGATAGCGCCGGAAAGAAAGGTGGCGAGTTCTATACGCCTTCCGAAGTGGTGGGTTTACTTACCCGCATCATCGCCCCGCAACAGGGAATGAGCATCTACGATCCCACGGTTGGCTCGGGCGGGATGCTTATTCAGGCCAAGGATTATGTTTCTGAAAATGGAGGCGACCCCCGGGATCTTTCTCTGTACGGACAGGAAGACAATGGTACCACCTGGTCTATCTGTAAAATGAATATGATCCTGCACGGGGTACGCAATGCCGATATCCGTAATGACGATACGCTGAAGAATCCTGATCACACCGAAAACGGGCGCTTGATGAGCTTCGATCGTGTTATTGCCAATCCGCCTTTTTCGCAGAATTACTCCAAAAAGGAAATGAAATTCCCTGAGCGTTTTCACACTTTTATGCCTGAAAATGGTAAAAAAGCCGACCTGATGTTCGTGCAGCATATGCTTAGCGTACTTAAGAATGACGGAAAAATGGCGGTGGTTATGCCCCACGGGGTGCTTTTCCGCTCGGGTGATGAAAAGGAATGCCGTGCGGAATTCCTGAGACGCGGTATCCTAGAAGCCGTGATTGGAATGCCTTCCGGACTCTTCTACGGAACAGGAATCCCTGCTTGTGTGTTGGTCTTCGATAAAAAAGAAGCCAAAGACCACAAGGAGGTGCTTTTCATCAATGCCGACCGGGAATACAAGGAAGGCAAGAACCAGAACAAACTACGGCCCGAGGATATTGAGAAGATCACTAATGCCTATTTCTCTAAAGCTGAAATTTCAAAATACAGTCGACTCGTAAAGCTGGAGGAAATTGAGGAAGAAGTTTACAACCTCAACATTCGCCGTTATGTAGATAATTCTCCCGAAGCCGAACCTCAAAATGTAAAGGCGCACCTTAATGGTGGAATGCCGGCCGATGAGGTAGACGTGCTGGAAGCCTCCTCTAAGGCAATGCTGGGGATGAACAAAGAACTTTTTGTAGCCCGGGATGAGGAGCTCTATGATTTTGCTGAAAACCTTACTTCTAAAGAAGAGATCAAGGACTTTATTGAAAACAATCCTAAAGTAAAAGAGCTCTATCGCTTGTATGAGGAGAAAGTTTTATCCTGGTGGCAAAATGTACAGGATGAATTTGAAAACCTGCCCCACTCGGGTAATGCTGCCCTGCTGCGCAAAAAAGTGATGCCTTCTGTTATTGCTGAATTAAACCAACTCAACGCCCTGGACGAGCACGAAATTCGTGGAGCTTTTGCCGGTTTCTGGGATGACCTGAAAACTGAATTCAAATCGGTCGCGGCGAGTGGCTGGGGTCCTGAACTTATTCCAGAAATGGATATCCTTCAGAGCCAGTTTCCCGATGTTCTGGCACAAATGGAAGAAGATCGCAACAAGATAGCCGAACTGGAAAGCCTCTTTGAAGCTGCTGAAGCCGAAGATTATGAAGATGAGGAGGAAACAGGAATTTATTCCAAAGAAAATTTAAAAGGGCTCAAAGGCCGACTCAAAGAACTCAATGCCGATGTACGTACTTATAAAAAACAGCTTAAGGAATACCAGAAAGCCTTAAGCACTTTACTAAATGCAAATGGCGATGCTGCGGAAATCAAAGACTTAAAACAGAAAATAACCGACCTGGAAGAAAAGATCCCGACGGCCAATAAGCGCAAAAAAGCAATTGATGCCCAACTGCAAAAGCACAGCAAGCTGGACAAAGAACTAAAGGACCTGAAAGCCGGTATAAAAGCTACCGAAGCCAAAAAAGATACTTTGTTAGAAGCCGCCCGGGAAAAGATCACCGAAGCCGAAGCCAAAGGCCTTATCCTGGAGCGTCAGACTGTCTCAAAACCTAAGAATTCCGTATTTTTAGGTTATGGAATATCAAAAGGGACAAGACCGGGAACAACTTAGCCTTTACACCACTTGTTTGGACGATATGGTTCCCCGGGACAATAGCGTACGGCTCATCGATCAATTTGTGAATCTTTTAGACTTACGGGAAATGGGTTTTCAAACCATAGCCACTCAGGGACGACCACCTTATCATCCCGGCGACCTTCTTAAATTATTTATCTATGGATATATGAACCAAATGCGCTCTTCCAGGCGACTGGAAAAAGAATGCGCGCGGAACCTGGAAGTGATATGGCTTTTAAAAAACCTGAAGCCCGATCATAACACGATCGCAAGGTTTAGAAAAGAAAACCCAAAAGCCATTCGAAAAGTATTTCGGCAAAGTGTGGCCCTGGCCCGCAACTTTAACCTCATTGGCGGTCAACTTATTGCCGGGGATTCTACCAAGCTTAGGGCCCAGAACAGCAAAAAGAATAATTACAATAAAAAGAAGGTTCAGCGCCACCTGGAGTATATAGAGCACAAACTGGAAGAACACCAGAAAGAAATGGCCAAAGCCGATGGAGACCAGCAGCAGGAGCTAACAAAACAAATTGAGGGGCGTAAAGAACAAAAGAAGAAGTATCAGGCTATACAAGAACAGTTGAAATCAGATAGATCTTCAGAAAATCCACAGCTATCAACTTCAGATCCCGATAGTAGGCACCAGATTGTACGGGGTACCATTACCGAGGTTTGCTACACAGCACAAACCACCGTAGATGCCAAATATAAGTTCCTGATCGATTATAAACTGACCAATCAAAATGACAAAAAAGCTATGGGGATGATGCTTAGGAGGGCTAAATCCATTTTGCGCCATACAGGCTTTACTGCGCTATATGATAAAGGCTACCATACCGGAAGTGAGTTTTCTATAGCAGACCAATTGGGCATAAAAACCCTGGTGGCCATTCCTGGCATCGGCAGAAAAAGCCAGGCGCCCGATCCCAGGTACAATGCAGAAAACTTTGGCTATAACAAAACAAACGACACTTACACCTGCCCACAGGGAAATATCCTAACCTCCAATCAATCCCATTATAAAGCCCGGAACTATACCTTTAAACAATATAAAACCAAAGCCTGCAAAAAATGCCCTGTTAGGCACAAATGTACCACCTCCAAAGTCAATGGGAAAGTCATCCAGCGAACGGAATTTACAGAGAATATCCAGGCCAATGCCAGACGTGTAACAGAAAGTGGGCAACTTTATAAGAAAAGGCAGGCACTGGTTGAACATCCTTATGGAACTATTAAACGGCAATGGGGCTTTGACCATATCATAACCAAGAAAGGAATGAAAGTAGCCTCTGCAGATCTGGGGCTTATGGCATTGGCCTATAATTTAACCCGTTTAATCAATACAGGTATTGGCCTTAAAGAACTCCTACAAAAAGCTATTATTGGCACCAAAACCCTGTTCTTAGTCTATATCAAGCCTCAAAACTCAATGCGGGTAATTTGGAAGATTAAAAACCTGATAACACTAAATTTTGGATTAAAACCAGATTACAGCTATTTTTAATGAAAATACAGGTAGTTTTGAGACAGACTGGCGTTGGCTGCAACTCCTTCAAAACCGTTATAGCAATTATGTAAAAGCTTTCGTGAACGAGTATATCGCTACGGTGCAAAACCTTCACATCAAATACGCGGTTACCTTAAAAGATATTTTAGAGAAACGCGACCGGGAAGCCGAACAGCTGAATAACTATTTAAAGGAGTTGGGCTATGAGGGATAGTTGGACGGAAGTAAAATTAGGTGCTGTTTGTACAACTTTCGCAGGAGGTACGCCCAGTAGAAGTAACCCTTCTTTTTATAATGGTGATATTCCTTGGATTTCCTCTGGAGAAGTCAACCAAGCTACTATTACAAAAACATCAGAGCATATTACAGAAAAAGCACTGAAATTATCCAGTGCTAAATGGATACCTGAAAACGCTGTGTTAATGGCAATGTACGGAGCAACAGCTGGTCAGGTTTCTAAATTGAAGATTAGAGCTACATCAAATCAAGCTGTCTTAGCTTTAATTCCCAGGAAAGATGATAATGATTTTATATATCATCAACTAAAATTACGAAAGGAAAAAATTTTATTCTTTGCCCAAGGTTCAGGTCAGCCTAACTTGAGTAAAAATTTAATTGATTCAACTTTAATTCCTTTACCTCCTTTACCTCACCAACGTAAAATCGCAAAAATTCTCAACACGATAGATGCGGTGATTGAAAAAACGGAGGCGGCCATTGCCAAATATAAGGCCCTAAAGCAGGGAATGATGCAGGACCTCTTTACCCGCGGCATAGACCCCCAAACCGGCAAACTCCGCCCCTCCCAGAAAGACGCACCTGAGCTTTATAAAGAAACCGAATTGGGGTGGATTCCGAAGGAATGGATGATAACCAATCTTGAAAATTCGGCGAATTTAATAACAGATGGTGCTCACTTTAGTCCTGTACCACAAGAAGATGGTTTACCTATAGGGAATGTGAAGGATATGACTTCATATGGGTTTAATTATGAAAAATGCACCAAAATTAAAAAGGAAGTTTTTCGGGAGTTAAAAAGACAAAATTGTTCACCAATTAAAGATGATGTTCTTTTATCTAAAGATGGTACCATTGGAAAAGTCATTTTATTTAGTGGAAGCAGAGATATAGTTTTATTGTCATCTATTGCAATTATTCGTCCCTCAAAAAAAGTAAATCCGGAGTACTTATCTTTTGTATTACAGTCAGGGTATTTCGATCTTGAACTTTACAAATTAGTGTCCGGAAGTGCCTTAAAAAGAATCACCTTGAGAGATATCAAAAAAATGAGGATGCCATTTCCTCAAAATCTTGAAGAGCAATTCGAAATCAGTAAAAAATTAAACAGGATTATGTCTTTAATTCATAAAGAACAAACCAACCTCTCCAAGCACCAAAGCCTTAAAAAAGGCCTGATGCAGGATTTGTTAACCGGGAAAGTGGAGGTTGAGGTTTAAAGAAATATATATGAGCAAAAAATTACAAAATTTATATAGGCACTTAATTAATAACCGAAAGCACCACCTTATTGGCTGGTACAAATCATATAAAGATATCACCGGTGCTGTTCAAAAGGTTAAGACCGCCCTGGAGAATTCTGAAAATAGCATAGATCTAAATTCTAAAGAACTTTACGCGGAGACTTACTATTCCAAATCTGATAATCCCTACGACGTATTTATTAAGGATTTGGTTTATGAAAAATCGAATGGGGTTTCTTCCCGGGGGCAATCGGTACTTAGTAAAGAAAACTTCAATTCTTTTAAAGAAGACTCCCTGTTCAGAGAAACCATTAAGGAAATAATCCTGCAACCCGATTTTACCGGCTTTGAGAAGCTTAAAAAATACTGGAGTGACCGTGAGGTAGGTAACAATCCGGTATTAATAAATAGGATAATGGGGGCTGCTACCCTTGATGTTACCACTACTGTAGATAACGGCAAGTTTGATCAGGTCTTTAAATGGTTACAAGATCGTAACCTTATTCCAACATACAACGCCACAGAAACAGATTGGTTCCATAAAAATAAATATGCTATAAGTGAAATACGGGAAGGCTTAAAAGACCTTTGGAATGATGATGAGGTTGAAATAGACGATCACTGGATAGGGCTTTTTTACTGGGAAATATATACAAACCTATCCAATCCCTTTAGCCTTAAAAAACAGGTAGTCAAATATGGTGCTCCCGGCACTGGAAAAACCTATAATGCCAAAAAGACTACTGAATTACAATATGAGCTTTGGTGTGGTGAAATTGAAGCCGGTTCAGACATCACTTATGATGAATTAGTAAAGGTAGTTCAGTTTCATCCATCCTTTACTTATGAAGATTTTATGGAAGGCTTACGTCCCACTATAGATAATCAGAACCAAACCCAGCTTGCTTTACAAAATGGTGTTTTTAAAGATTTGTGCATTAAAGCGGGTAAATGGGAAAAGGATCTTATTGAGCAAAAAATAATCAATAAAAACCGTAAATGGGAAGACCTTAAAGTTGAAGACATTCATTCCTATAAAGATAAATTAAATGGAGTTCATTGGGAATTCATCTTTAATGCTGATCCAGGAAAAAAACTGGAATCTATAGTCCCTCCCTTTTTTATAATTATCGATGAAATAAACCGCGCAGAACTAAGCCGGGTTTTCGGTGAATTGATGTATTGCTTAGAATATCGTGGTTATGAAGGTATGATCAAAACTCAATATTCCCACTTAAATACTGATAGTACAGGAATGATTAAAATAGGTGAAGAATACCGGTTTTTTGTTCCTAACAATGTTTTTATAATCGCCACGATGAACACCATAGACCGAAGTGTGGAAAGCTTTGATTTTGCTCTGCGTAGAAGGTTTAGGTGGGAAGAAGTACAACCCGATACTTCCATTTTGAGATATCACCTCACTGAAAATACCGATAAACCTCATTTTAAAAATTGGAGTGATTTAGCGAAAAATCTTGAAAACTTAAACGATAACATAAGAAACCAGGAACTTCTTGGGAAAGATTACTGCATAGGCCACGCTTACCTGTGGAACTTGAACTACGCAGAAAACTCATCGGTTTCTGAAGTGAGGAAAGCCGTTTGGGAGGATAATATTCAACCCTTATTGCAGGAATATCTTAGGGGAACCGGCAGAGAAGCTGAATTACTTGGGAAATTTAAAAAATCCTTTAGCCTGAACTAATGGGGAAATGGTTGTATAACATATTAAAGGAGGGAGAATTAAAGGATAATTCATCTTACCAGGCAGTGGATGGTATGTTTTCTAATCATTTTCAAAATATGCATACCCCTTTGTGGTTTAAAAGAAATTACAGAACTCACGCCCGTCAATATGATGAAAGAATATGGGATTTTTTGCTAAATATTTCACTGAGTTCCTCAGAAGCACTTAAAAAGCTTACCAACACTCAATTTATAAATGAGGGCTTGTACGAACATAATTCAAGTGATCCATTTATAAATTTAAAAGGTAGAGACGCAAGGAACTTTCATCTAAGCACCGGAAATATTGTAGGCTTTGCCAAAGCTGGAGACTATTCAATTCAAATCTCTTCTCGCTTTGGAGATGATTTTCTTAAATACATCATTTCCGATGCTGATGGTTTCTTGGAAATTCAGGATTTCGGCGGTGAAAAGAAAGATTACAATGGCTTTGAATGGCTGCTTATATACCTCTGGAAAATCAAATTAAAAAAAGCTTTTCGCCTCGGTATTCCAAAATCTTACATTTCTAAAACAGAAAGAACAACCAGGGTAAAAGGCCAAATAGATCCCCTTAGTTTTTATCTAAGTAGGGACGCTAAATATAAATGTACTTACCGGGAACATAGTTATATCAATGAAGTTACCGGCTTGATCGATGCGGCCTTTGATAAGTTGGGAACACAATCATTTCTTTCAGATATGCACCCCTTAAAATTAGCTTTTAAAACTGCTCTAGAGGGTAAGAAATACTCAAAACAGCAATTATATAACACGAAAGCCTTTACCAATCCTTTTTACCTCGAGTATAATGAGGTTATCGACTTAAGTCGGAAAATCCTTAAAGATGAAATATCCTCCTTTGGGGAGAATTCAGATACCAGCGCATTTTTATTTGATGTTTCAATGCTCTTCGAATATTTTATACACAAGCTTTTATTGAGAAATGGCTTCGCAATTGAAAGTAAATCGAAGGAAATAAAAATCCCAACCGGTCAACCAGGTTATCGAAACCTTGAACCAGACATAGTCTTTGAAGATAACGGCCACACTTATGTCTTTGATGTTAAATACAAAAATTTCGATGGTAGATTTGGGGTAAAAAGGGAAGATCTCTTCCAGTTGCATACCTACATCGGGCAGTGGGGAAACAAAAGACAGATAAAAGGTTGTGGGTTCATTTATCCTTTAAAAGAAGAGAAGTTCAATCAAATGTTTTCAGCAGGGGAAGGTATTACCACTCAAAGTCTGGAAATAATGGATAATGAAATACCTTTTCATATAATATTCCTAAAAATCCCCGAAGGTGATGGTAAGGATTTTTATTCAAAGATGAAGGAGAGTAGTGAAAAGTTCATCCGGAATATGCAATCAGTATTACAAAAACCGGATTTAAAACAATTAAGAAAGGTTAGCTAAAACAACTATTATGTCTGAATACCACTTCGTAGAAAAACCCTTTTTAGAGCAGTTGGAAAACCTGGGCTGGACGAGTATAGACCAGGGCTTCGGTATTCCAACCGATCCTGCAAAAAGTCTGAGGTCTTCTTTCAGGGAAGTGGTATTAAAAGATACCTTTTTAAACTCGGTTCGTAAGATCAATAAAGCTAACGGTCGGGAATGGCTCACTCCCAATCAGCTGGAAGATCTGTACCACGAACTTACAGATCATCCCACCAAAAACCTGATGGAAGTCAACAAAACGGTTTTTGAATTATTGCTAAATGGCACCTCTGTAGATGAAAATGAACTCACCGGCGAAGAATTTCCTAAGGTGCAGTTTATAGATTTCAAAAATCCACTGGAGAATTCTTTTATCGCCATCAACCAGTTTCGCATTGATACCCCGGGCTCGCCCAAAGGCTTTGTGTTACCCGATATCGTCCTATTTGTAAACGGTATCCCTTTGGTAGTGGTGGAATGTAAAGATCAGAATCAGTTTACCGCTAATCCACTCACCGCAGCCTATGAGCAGTTAAGAAGATACAGCAATCAGCGCATCGAAACCCACGAAGCCGGCCTAAAAGAAGGCGAGGAAAGGCTGTTCCATTTCAATCATTTTTGCATTGCCACCTATGGCGAGGATGCCACTTACGGCACCCTAACGGCCACCGATCAATATTACCTCAACTGGAAAGACATACATCCGGAGCATTTAAAAGACTATGATGCACCCCTTGGGAAAGAGCGAATGCAGGAGAAACTTATCCAGGGAATGCTCTCTCCTGAAAACCTTCTGGATATTCTGCAAAACTTCACCCTCTTTATGGAAATTGGGGAAAACAAGGAGATCAAGATCGTTTCCCGTTACCAGCAGTTTAGAGCGGTACAAAAGATCAAAGACCGGTTGCTGAATGGTGAGACCCTCGATGAGCGTTCCGGAGTGATCTGGCATACCCAGGGCTCTGGGAAATCGCTTACTATGGTCTTTCTCATCAAGAAACTTCGCAGTGTTCAGGAGCTTAATGATTACAAGGTGATCATAGTTAACGATCGTAACGATCTGGAAGTTCAGCTTGGAAAAACCGCAAACTACACGGGAGAGAAAGTAGATTACATTAGCAGAATTGAGGAGCTGAAACCAAAACTCTCTTCTGAAGCTTCCAATATTACAATGGTAATGCTTCAGAAGTTCCAGGAAAAAGAAAAAAATAAACTGCCGGAGTATATCCTGGACCGCGTGGCAGAACCCATCTCGGAATTTAAAAATTTCGGAGTGGTAAATACTTCAGAAAGGATCCTTATCCTGCAGGATGAAGCCCACAGAACCGTGAACTCCGATTTGGGAGATAACCTGTTTTCAGCCTTTCCGAATGCCACTAAAATAGCCTTTACCGGAACTCCGCTTATAACCGACAGACATAAGACTAAAACCCTGCAGCGCTTCGGAACTTATAAAGAGTATATAGATAAATATAAACTCCAGGATGCAGTAGACGATGGCGCAACCGTTCAGATCCTTTACGAAGGCAAAACCGCCGATACTGCCCTCAATGAAAAATCTGAATTCGATCGCAAATTCGAAAACCTCTTTAAAGATCGTACTGAAGAGGAACTTCTGGAGATCAAAAAGAAATACGGTACCTACGGCGATATCCTCGAAGCCGAAGAGCGCATTAAGCTTATCGCCAACGATATGGTGCGGCATTATGAGCGCAATATTCTGGATGATGGCTTCAAGGCCCAGGTGGTGTGTTCTTCTAAAATAGCTGCAGTACGCTATAAAAAATACATAGATCTCGCCCTGCAAAACCGGATTTCAGAAAAGGAAGAAGATGAAACTTACGATTCCGAAAAACTAAAACTGCTTAAGTTTTTGAAATCGGCCGTGGTGGTATCCAGTGATGATACCAATGAAGAAGCGGTGATCACCCAGGCACGAAAGGAAGCTAAAGCGATGAATGCTGTGGAGAATTTCAAAAAGAAATTCAATTTTGAGGAATCCTACACGGGGATTGCTTTTATGGTGGTGTGCGATATGCTGCTTACCGGTTTCGATGCTCCCATCGAACAGATTATGTACCTGGATAAAAAACTTCAGGAACACAACTTACTTCAGGCCATTGCTAGGGTAAATCGTGTACACCCCGGAAAAAGCAGGGGTTATATTGTAGATTATATCGGACTAACAGAAAACCTTCGTGATGCCCTGGCTATTTATGCCGGAGAGGAAAGTGATGAGATTCTTGATGGTTTCCGGGATATTTCTTCGGAAGTACCCGTTTTGGAAACCCGTTACCGGCGTTTGGTTCAATTATTTTCAGAAAACAAAATTCCTGAGATTGAAGATTTTGTGAATCAGCGAATAAAAGATAAAGTCCGCGAATATCAAATCCTTGAAGACTGTATTGAATTATTGGATGATATAAAACTTAGAGCCGGCTTCACCAGCTACTACAATACCTTTCAGGAAAGTATGAATGTCATTCTGCCTAATGAAGCCGCTACCCCATATAAAATACCGCTAAAGCGATTTGCTTATCTGCTGAGTAAGGTAAAAGAGCGGTATAAAGATGATACCTTAAATATTAGTGGAGAAGGAAATAAGGTAAAACGCCTGGTGAACGAGCATCTTATAAGTCTTGGAATTAATCCTAAGATTCCGCCCACTGAGCTCTTCTCAAAAGAATTTCAGAAGGAACTCGATAAAAATAAGACCTCCAAGGCCAAAGCCAGTGAGATGGAACACGCGATGCGAAAACACATCAAAGTGAATATGCAGGACGACCCGGTATATTACAAAACGATGAGTGAAAAACTGGATAACATCATCAAAATTCACTGGAATGATTGGGATACTATCCTGAGAGAAGAAACCAAACTTCGCGAGGAAATGGCAGCCGGTAGAAAAGAAGGTTCTGTAGAAGGCATTAGCCTGGAAGAAGCACCTTTTTATGATTTGATCCTGCATACCGCCTATGGCAAGGATGCCAGTGATGAGATAAAGCTGCAATTAAAGCCTATCATTAAAGAAGCTCTGCCGCTCATTAAACAAGAAATCAGAATATCCGGTTTTTGGAAAAAGGGAGAAGAAGTTAAAAAGCTTGGTGCAGCCCTGGAAGACATTATTTATGCAATTGCCGGGGACTTTGATTTGGATCCGGTAATAGATAAAGCCGGGAAAATTTCAACTGAAATGCTGGCCCTGGCCAAAATAAGACACTCAAGATTAGTAAAAGATGCCTGAGTATAAAGACATATCCTACGCCTTAAAACGCAGCAAGCGTAAAACCTCCAGCATTTATATTGAAAGGGATGGGAGCATTTCGGTTATGGTACCTGAAAACCTTAGCGATACCCAGGTTGAAGATATGCTGGAGAAAAAACGCTTCCAGATCTATAAACACCTGGCCGATTGGGAAGATGCAAATTACAACCGGGTTTACCGTGAATTTGTAAGCGGTGAAGGTTTCTATTATTTGGGTAGATCATATAAGCTGGAGATTGTAAGTGAACAGGAAGTTCCTTTGAAATTGAAAAACGGTTCTTTCCGGTTGCGGAAAAAAGACTTACCCAAAGCCAAAGAAGTATTTAAGGAATTCTACCGGGAGAAAGGAAAGACGAAGATCCTGAAAAGAGTAAAGTTCTGGCAGGAAAAGATAGGCGTAGCTCCAAAAGAAGTCAAAATTATGGAACTGCAAAACCGCTGGGGCTCCTGTACTCCGCAAGGCAATGTGAATTTCCACTGGAAAACCATAATGGCGCCACTAACAATAATAGACTATATCATAGCCCACGAATTAACCCATTTAATCCACCCAAACCACTCAGAAGCCTTCTGGAACGAACTCGACAAAGTAATACCCGATTACCACCGGCATAAATCCTGGCTTAAATTAAATGGGGCAGGAATGGATTTGTAATTATTGAATTTATCTCTTAACTAACCATAGGTATCATCTAAAAATTGATGACACTATCCAAAGCCTCATCAGCTTCTTTATGAATAAAATTCGCTTGATAATTTATGGTGGTAGTTACCGAGGAATGGCGGTAGAGTTTTTGTAACATTTGAATTGGAATTTTATCGCCAGAAATATTCCCGAAGCTGTGACGGGCGATATGCATGCTCATTTTTTTCTTAATCTCTAGTTTTGATGCCACCCTTTTTAGGAGCCGGTTTAGGTTTCTGTT
>CEOS01054612.1_pt1 | contig 13419 bp, 16 predicted proteins | sample 530601 | NCBI WGS metagenome assembly CEOS01 (sample SAMEA2620666, study PRJEB7988) | marine metagenome | biome: marine biome (ENVO:00000447); feature: mesopelagic zone (ENVO:00000213); material: "saline water (ENVO:00002010), including plankton (ENVO:xxxxxxxx)" | depth 1000 m
TACTTTCTTAAGATTGAGAATATAGGACTTATGCACCCGCAGGAAATCGTCCTCGGGTAGTTTGGCCATAAAAGCTTTCATGGTGCTATGCACCACGTAATTTTTAGTGGCTGTTACCACCTTTACATAATCGCCCATAGCCTCCACATATTCTATCTCGGCAGCGCGGAGTTTTACCAGTGAATTATCGGACTTTATGAAGATATGGTCATCTTCCTTGGTGCGAAAAAGGTTGTCTTCGTAAAAGCGGGCGCGATCTACCGATTGCGCAAATCGTTTGATATCAACGGGCTTGGCCAGAAAATCGGTCACATCGTATTTAAAGGCTTCAAAGGCGTATTTCTTTTCGGAGGTTACAATAATTACCTGTGGCACATTGCGGAAGGTTTCCAGGAACTCCAGACCAGACATTTCCGGCATTTCCACATCCAGGAATATCAGATCCACCTCCTTCTTATCAAGGGCAACCTTACCCTCAATGGCATTGGAGTAACTCCCCAGCAGACGCAAGCCCTGGGTCTTGGAAACACAGTTCCTCAGCATGTCCCTGGAAATGGGATCATCATCAATGATAATACAACTCAGCTCGGTCATACGGTGAAAGTTCAAGCAAAATAAGCAAAACCTTACATTCTTTATAAATCTTTTTATGAACTAGCTTAGTATTTGAGCCAACGGGCGCAGACTTTTTACCTTTGGACCATGCGCATTGATAAATTCCTGTGGTGTATACGAAAATTCAAGACCCGGAGCCTGGCTACTGACATGGTTCGCAAGGAGCGTGTTTTGATCAATGATGAAATAGCCAAGCCTTCGCGCACGGTAAAAACGGGTGACGAGCTTACCGTTAAGAAGGAGGGAATATCCTACTCTTTTAAGATCCTGGACATTCCCAAATCACGTATGGGTGCCAAGCTGGTGGATCAATACATACGCGATACCACCCCTGCCACAGAACTGGAAAAAGCGGAAGTGATCAGTATGATGAAAACCTTTAACCGGAAAAAGGGCACAGGGCGTCCCACCAAAAAAGATCGCAGGGATATTGACCGCCTTAAGGGCTGAGCAGTTTTTGCATTACTTCCAGCAGGGTATCGGGTAGAATGGTATGGCCTCCCTTGAAGCGGGTAAGCTGCAGTTGAAAACCTTTCTCCTTCAAAAAAGCCAGATGTTCCTCCAGGCGTTCTTCGCTGATAAATTCATCCCCGGTGCCCGCCACCATATACAATGGAAGCTTGCGCATGCGCTCCAGGGCGGCTTTAAAATCAAGATCGGGTGGAAAGGCCCCGGCCCAATTGACCATATAGTCAAAAGGGTGTGCTGAATGGGCCAGCCACCGGCAAGCTGTAGCTACGCCTTGCGAAAAGGCCAGCAGACCGATGGTGGGTGGCTTATCCATTTTGTTGAGTACCTCTTCATATACCTGGTCCAGCATGCAACAATAATCAGCAATATCGTTCAACCGGTCTTCTTTGGTCATCCAGCTTGCTCCCACCCGTTCTTTATTTTCCGGCAGGTAAAAACGATGCATGCCTTCGGGGGCTACAAAGAGAACTTTCTCCAGCTCGGGAAGCTGGAATTTACGGATGAAATAGGATGCTAATTGCCCGTATCCATGCAATACAAAACATAGTTGTGAATAGGACCTTGTAAGCGGTCCACTCAGATAGTAGCGCCCGGTTTTCCGGAATTTGAAATAGTGTTCGCTCAAGCCTTGAAATCAGCCTTACGCTTCTCCAGGAAAGCGGTTGTTCCTTCCTTAAAATCATCGGTGCCAAAACACTTTCCGAACTCTTCGATCTCTACTTTAAAACCATTGATCCCGGTCTTGAACCCGGCATTTATACTGCGTATGGCACTTTGTATGGCCTGGGGTGAGTTCCTGATCATTTTAGCGGCCATAGCCTTGCAGGCTTCCATCAATTCTTCGGGGGCCGTTACCTGGTTTACCAGGCCTGTTTCATAGGCCCTGTCGGCCTTTATCATCTCTGCGGTACAAATCATTTCCATAGCGCGGCCTTTGCCTACCAGGTTGGCCAGCCTCTGTGTACCCCCATAGCCGGGTATCACACCCAGCCCGGTTTCCGGAAGACCCATACGGGCATTGGACGAAGCTATACGTACATGACAGGCCATAGCCAGCTCCAGGCCCCCGCCCAGTGCAAAACCATTAACGGCCGCAATTACCGGTTTATTCAGGTTTTCCACCAGGTCAAATAGTATTTCATGGCCACGGGCGGCCAGTTCAGTTCCTTCCTGCACGCTGAAATCTGCAAACTCCTTGATGTCTGCACCTGCTACAAAGGCTTTTTCTCCACTGCCGGTAAGGATAATTACCCTTACTTCCTGATCACTCTCCAGCGCTTTAAAGGCTGTATTCAACTCTTGTATGGTTTCCCGGTTCAGGGCGTTGAGCTGTTGTGGCCGGTTGATGGTGATGGTGGCTATTCCGTTTTCTTTCTCCTGGGTGAGATTGTTAAAGGACATCTGGCTATTATTTTAATTCGAATACTACGTTTACACGGGCTGAAATCTGCAACTCTCCGGGGGCAATGCTAGCCCGGGACTCATCCATTTCCATACTGGATTTGAACGCTATAGGAACCGGCCCCGATTCAACAATACGGTCAGAGATATGAACAGCACTGCCTATTTGCTGGTTGAGCTGGGAAGCCAGGAAAATGGCTTTTTCCTTTGCGTTCTTCACTGCCTTAGCCAATAGTTGTTGCTCCAGTTTTTCTCTTTGAGAAGATTCAAAGCGTACGCTGCCAATACCGTTTACACCCTTCTCCATAAGATCTACAATTACGTTTTGATAGTCCCCTATATCTTTCAGCACAAAACCGATATTCTGGGTAGCTATGTATTGATAGGTTTCCTTGTTGTAATCTATGCGTTGGGAGCGCAGGTTCACATAGTTGGTTTCAATGGAACTGATGCCGGTTTTTGATTTAAGATAACTTAAGGCCTGTGCTGCCGCCTGTGACGTTTTGGTCTGGGCTTCCTTGGGCGTACTTTCTGAATTCTCAATAATGATCTGGATGATCACCTGATCAGGGTTCAATACTTGTTCTGCCGTGCCGATCACGTCAATGGTAGGTTGTGAACTGCCGTTTTGCTGGGCGATAGCCTTGCTACTGCTCCAGGTAAGTAAGGCAAAGGCTGCCAGCCATTGCATTGTTTTCATAAGGTGTTATTTTTAGGTGCCGGGTAAAGATATGTAAAAGGTAGTGCCCTTACCAAGCTCTGTCTCAAACCAGATCTCCCCGCCAAAGCCGTTGATAATGTTCTTCACCATGGCCAGACCCAGGCCCATACCTTTGGTTTTGGTGGTAAAACGGGGTTCAAATATCTTATCCTTTTGTTCATCGGGAATGCCTGATCCGTTATCGCTCACTGATATCAGTACGGTATGGTCCTCCCGCTTTTTCATACCAATGCGGATCTCCGGCTCCCGCTCTTCCGGTACCGCTTGTATAGCGTTATTAATGAGGTTGTTCATCACCCGTACCAGCTGATCTTTATCCCCTTTCAAAAGAATATCCTTATCCTCGGTGTGGAATTGAATATTATACTCGGGATACAGGGCTGCAGTGCGCTGAATGATCTCCCTGGCCCCAAACTCTTCTGACTTGAGCTCCGGCATGCTGGCAAAGCGGGAAAAGGCTTCGGCTATACCGCTCAAGGTATCGATCTGGGAGATCATGCTCTCCGTAAATTCCCTCAGCTTTTCGGACTGTTCGGTTTTCAGGGTCTTCTCCAGGTGTTGCACGTTAAGGCGCATAGGAGTCAGTGGATTCTTGATCTCGTGGGCCACTTGTTTGGCCATTTCGCGCCAGGCACTTTCCCGCTCTGTTTTGGCGAGGATGGCAGCACTGGCCTCCAATTCTTCCAGCATGCGGTTGTACTCGTCCACCAAAGCCCCTATTTCATCGTCAAATTTCCATTTTAAGGGCACATTGGTCTCATTAATGCGTATACTCTTCAACTTTTGCCCAACGGCCTTTAGAGAGCTTGTAATGTAGTTGGACAGGAAATAGGCAATTACCCCCGCAATGATAAACAGGAAGAAATAGGTCTGGCTGAGGCGCATCAGAAATTTCTCCTGGTCCTTTTCGTGAATGGACTTCGTGTCAAAATACGGGAGGTTTATAATGGCAATAGGTTCATTGTTAGAGTTATGCACATAATCATAGGTGGAAAGGTACTCCATGGTGTCCGTTTTGCGCTTTACCAGCAGCTGCTCCGGTTTGCGCTCTATGGCATTGAGCATGGTACGCCCCAGTTTATCCGGAACAATGTGATTTTCATGCAACTCGGGATTACTGGATATCAGCATATCGCCACTAAGACTGTAAATGTTAATATCCAGGCTATTGATATTGGCCAACTCACAGATCTTGGTATCAAAGAGCATAACAATACTATCCGTCTCAGCCCCTATGCTCTCATCCCTTAAAAAGTAGTTGATGGATTCGTTGATGGCGTATTCCTTTCGCTTCAGACGCTCCTGGTGGTACAGCTCATTCTCATTCTTGAAATGCTGGAAATAAATGGCCCCGGTGATGAAGAAGCTCACCAGTATGATCAACAGCATCGACATGAAGATGCGGGCCCGTAATGTGAGTTTGAAGCGTTTCAAAAAGCGCGATTCGTTAGATAAAGCTTTATGCTATCAAATCTAACGCCATTTTAATTAACATTACTTAACGCGGATTCTGTACCAGGGTTGAATCTTCAATGACCACAATAAGATCCTGATCATAGTCCAACTCATAAACTTCCTGGGTTTGAAGGTAGACGCTTCTTGAGCCACTTACCATATAGAATTCAAGCCTTGACCGCTTAGGCCATTTTTTTCTTTTGTCCTTAATAACTAATTGCTCCGAGTTTTCACCCGGTAACAAATATTCACTCATACCATACTCATCAAAGCTTATGCTCTCAATCCTCACGTTGGATAGCTTATTCTGAACCTCAATGGTCCCCTCTTCACAGCAGGCCACTGTTATCCCTAAAATCACCAGGAACTTTAACGTATTCTTCATGATACCGTAGTTATAATGCTATTTCAAATTCCCCGATAAAGGCACTGGTACTGTTTTCTGTCACGCGAACCCATTCGGTAATATTGGCCCTTACGGTAGTTATACCACCATCCGCGCGCCTGATCTTAAATTTGGGTACCTCTGCAATATAGTCGCCTGGTTTTAAGATGTGCAGGCTATTGATAAGGCCTGCAAATTCACCAGCGGTCTGCAAGGTGTCTTCGGGAAGTGCATAAGGGGCAATAACCGCATATTTTACTTCACTGTTACTAACCTTATACCCTTGAAACGTAGTGGGGTCATAGGATTGCGCATCAATATCCAGCGAGGCAAACTCTCCCCATTCACGGCCGTTTATGTGAATTTCTACTTCCAAAAGCGAATCGCAAACTACATATCTCCGCTCCCCGTTTTCAAGTATATAAGGTTTCAGCAAGAGCACAAACTCCCTGAACAGGTTGTCCCCAGATTCCGAGAAAATGGATTGTTGATCGTAGGAATATGGGTTGCCATCATATTTATCACAACCCATAAGACCAAGGCAAATACCCAACGCGTAAAAAGAATGTTTCAGCATAATCAGGAAAGGTGTTTATCACTATTACGCTGAAATAGAAGGGCTGGTTGGGCCTGTAAACAAAAAAGCCCGGCCATACGACCGGGGCTTTTCATTATATGCAGATTATTATTTTCTAGCCGTTAAGGGCTTCCGCACCACCAACAATCTCGAGGATCTCATTGGTAATGGCCGCCTGACGGGCTTTGTTATAGGACAATTTCAGTTGTTTCCTGAGTTCTGAAGCGTTATCTGTGGCTTTGTGCATAGCGGTCATACGCGCACCGTGCTCTGAAGCGTGACTATCCAGAACGGCTTTAAAGAGCTGGGTCTTCAATGACTTGGGGATCAGGTCTTCCAGAATCTCTTCCTTGGAAGGTTCGTAGATATAATCCGCCAGCTGGCTGGCATTATTGTCATTTTTCACCTCACGTACAGGAAGCATCTGTTCCAGCTGAACGCGCTGCACAGCGGCATTCACAAACTGGTTGTAGATCAGGTATATCCTGTCATACTCTCCCCTGGCAAACTTTTCCATGAGAGCTTCAGCGATAGCGCTTACGTTCTCAAAAGAAAGGTCGTCATACAGGTCGTTGTGGTGACCTATAACCGACTCTCCTCTCCTCCTGAGCAGGTCAAAGGATTTTTTACCAATGGCCAGCACATCGTATTTGCTAGCAGGATTCCCCTGTATTTCGGCCAGGGCCTTCTTTACCACGTTGGCGTTAAAAGCACCGGCCAAACCACGGTTTGAGGATACCGTTACCAGCAACACTTTCTTCACCTCATCGCTCTGGCGGGAGTAAACTCCTTCACTGGCATCCAGGGTTGCGCTAACGTTCATCAGGATCTCTTCCAGCTTTTGAGCATACGGGCGCATCTGGGTGATCGCATCCTGGGCACGCTTCAACTTAGCTGCAGAAACCATCTTCATAGCTGAAGTGATCTGCATGGTTGAAGATACCGAAGTGATCCTGTTTCTTAGTTCTTTTAAGTTTGCCATTTTGTTAGTTTAAAGAGGAGGAGTCAGAAGGCACTTGGCCTTCTGCCCAAACTCAATACTAATACTTCGCAGTAAGATCTTTAGCTACCGCCTCCAGGGTATCGGTTACCTCATCCGTCAGTTTTCCTGCCTTCAGGGTATCCAGGGTATCGCGGTGCTTGTTGTTCATATACTGGATAAACTCGCTCTCAAATTCTTTTACCTTGTTCACCGGTACTTTATTTAAAAGACCCTTGGTTCCCAGGTAAATGATAGCGATCTGGTTTTCCACGGCTACCGGACTGTTCACCCCTTGCTTCAGGATCTCCACGTTACGCTTTCCTTTGTTGATCACGGACATGGTAGCGGCATCCAGGTCAGAACCGAACTTGGCAAAAGCCTCCAGCTCACGGTACTGGGCCTGATCCAGTTTAAGGGTACCGGCTACTTTCTTCATAGACTTGATCTGCGCACTACCTCCCACACGGGATACGGAGATACCTACGTTGATAGCAGGACGTACACCGGAGTTGAACAGGTCAGACTCCAGGAAGATCTGTCCGTCCGTAATTGAAATTACGTTGGTAGGAATGTAGGCAGATACGTCACCGGCCTGTGTTTCAATGATTGGAAGAGCAGTGATAGAACCACCACCTTTTACCTTTCCTTTCAGTGATTCGGGAAGGTCATTCATCCGGGCTGCAATAGTATCATCGTTGATCACTTTGGCAGCACGTTCCAACAAGCGGCTGTGCAGGTAGAAAACGTCACCAGGGTAAGCCTCACGACCGGGAGGACGTCTCAACAGAAGAGATACCTCGCGGTAAGCTACCGCTTGTTTGGATAAGTCATCATATACGATCAGGGCAGGACGGCCTGTATCACGGAAATACTCCGCGATGGCAGCACCAGCAAAAGGAGCGTAAAACTGCATAGGAGCAGGATCCGAAGCGTTAGCGGCTACGATTACCGTGTAATCCATAGCTCCTTTTTCCTCTAGGGTCTTAGCAATACCGGCCACGGTAGAACCTTTCTGACCAATAGCTACATATACGCAGAATACGGGTTCTCCCCTGTCGTAAAATTCTTTTTGGTTAATGATGGTATCCAGTGCCACTACGGTTTTACCGGTCTGGCGGTCACCAATAATCAACTCGCGCTGACCCCTACCAATGGGGATCATCGCATCGATAGCCTTGATACCGGTTTGCAGAGGCTCATTTACCGGCTGGCGGAAAATTACACCCGGTGCCTTACGCTCCAACGGCATTTCGAAGGTTTCACCTTCAATAGGGCCTTTACCATCAATAGGGTTACCGAGGGTATCTACCACGCGGCCAACCATACCTTCGCCTACGTTCAGTGAGGCAATACGGTTAGTACGCTTTACGGAAGAACCTTCTTTAATATTTTCATTGGCACCAAGCAATACGATACCTACGTTGTCTTCTTCCAGGTTCAGGATAATCCCTCTCAATCCGGTTTCGAACTCCACAAGCTCACCGGCCTGCGCATTGCTCAAACCATAGGCACGGGCAATACCGTCACCTACCTGCAATACGGTTCCTACTTCTTCCAATTCCGATTCCGACTTGAAACCGGCCAGTTGCTGTCTTAAAATTGCTGAAACCTCAGCGGGTTTTACTTCTGCCATTTTGGATGACTTTTATTTAATAATCTGCTACGTATAAGTTATTCTTAAACTGCCTTTTCAGCAAGCCTAGCTGGTAAGCGATGCTACCGTTGTAGCGCTTGTCGCCTACACGAAGAGTTATACCCCCTATAATAGAGGGATCCACCACTTCTTCCATTTCTATTTGCTGACCGGTAGCGTCCACCAGTTTTGCCTTAATGTCGGCACGTTGGCTGTCACTAAGGGGGGTTGCGGTGGTTACCACGGCTTTCGAAATGTTCTTTTTAATGCGGTACAGCTCCTGGAAACCCAAGGCAATGGCTTCCATTTGCGACTCGCGACCCTTACGGGTGATAATGTCAATAAAGTTACTGGTAAGTTCGCCCAACTGGTCCTTAAAGATCGCGTGGTAAATATCGATCTTCTTGTCTGCGTTGATAATAGGACTCTTGATCAGGGTGCGGAATTCACGTGATTCACGGATCACGTCCAGCACCTGGTCAATGTCACCTTTCACCTCTTCTATCTTGCCCAGTTCTTCGGCAAGATCAAGAAGTGACTTGGCGTATCTTCTTCCCAGCTTCGTTATGGCCATCTTAGTTCAGTTTAAAGTCTTTCAATTGCTCCTGCACCAAAGCCGATTGCTTTTCCTGGTTGCCCAGCTCATCGCGGAGAATTTTCTCTGCGATCTGGATGGACATTTCAGCCACCTGGTTTTTCAACTCAGTAATAGCGGCCATTTTCTGGTTCTCAATCTGCTCCTGAGCCTGCTCAATGATCTTGTTAGCTTCTGTACCAGCTTTTTCCCTGGCTTCAGCAATAATGCTCTCTTTTATTTCGCGTGCTTCTTTAAGGATATTGTCACGCTCGGCACGAGCCTCATTCAGGATCTTTTGATTGTCAGACTTCAATTGTTCCATTTCCTCACGGGCCCGGGCAGCAGAGTTCAAGGCATCCTCAATAGAAGATTCCCTGTCATTCACTGCTTTCAGGATAGGTTTCCAGGCGTATTTACGCAGGAGGAAAAGCAACACCAAAAAGAGCAGTGTCTGCCAAAAAAACAATCCTACCGAAAAGTCATTTACTAATTTTTCCACGTCTAATTTTTTACGGGTGAATTAAAAGAGGCGGCAGCTGCAACCAACCGTTGCAGCTGCTTGCCCAATCAATTAAACTGCAAACAAGGCAGCAAAACCAATACCTTCAATAAGGGCAGCTGCAATAAGCATAGCTGTCTGGATCTTGTTGGTAGCTTCGGGTTGACGAGCAATCCCTTCCATAGCTTTACCACCGATCATACCGATACCGATACCGGCTCCGATAACAACTAATCCTGCACCTACAATTGCTGGAATTTCCATAGTGTAAAAATTAACGGTTAATAAAAATCTTTAATTAATGGTGTTCGTGTTCTTCCACTGCCATACCAAAGTACAAGGCAGATAGCATGGTAAATATATACGCCTGCAGGAAGGCCACTAACAGTTCTATAATGGATAAGAAAAGGGTGAGTCCCAGGAATGCTCCTCTGGCAAACCAGTTTTGGAACAGGAACAACAACCCGATAAGGCTCATGAGTACGATGTGACCCGCAGAAATGTTGGCAAACAAACGGATCATCAGCGCAAAAGGCTTGATAAACACACCCAAAAGCTCAATTGGAGCCAGGATAAATTTCATGGGTACGGGCACACCTGGCATCCAGAAGATGTGTTTCCAGTAGTCTTTTTTACCCGAGAACTGGGTAATGAGGAAGGTAAGGATTGCGAGGGCAAAGGTTACGGCAATATTACCGGTTACGTTCACTCCAAAAGGCATTAAACCTACCAGGTTGGCGATCCATATAAAGAAGAAAACGGTGAGCAGGAAGCTCATGTATTTTTTGTAATGCTTTTCACCAATGTTTGGAATGGCGATCTCGTCCTTCACAAAAAGGATCAGCGGCTCCATGAACTTGGCAATGCCTTTGGGAACCTGCCCTTTGCCATATACCTTGGCGGTACCCCTGAAGATCAGGAACACAATAAGGGAGATGATAATGATACTGGCTACCCCCTTGGTAATAGAAAAGTCAAGCGGTTTTGCGTTTTCCGGGTGGCCATGCTCATCAAACTCCAGCTCACCGGCTGCGTTGGTGTTGTATATTTTTCCGTGGTAAAGTGCATAGTACCTGCCATTGCTTTCCGCTACTTCTTCTCCATGGTGGAAGGCAGATGACATGAATACATGCAAACCATCATCCCACAAAATTACCGGTAGTGGAAACCCTACGTGGGTACCACTTTCCTCATCGGTAAAAAGGTGAAAATCATGAGAATCTTTAACGTGATGCTGAATATCCTCCTTAATGGTTTCCTTTAAACTCTTTTCTCCGTGCTCACCATGTTCATCGCTGGCGGTAGCGAGAAAAGGGGCTGTAAAAAGTAAAACGGCTACAATCCTCAGTGATTTTTTGATCTGCATGGGCAACTTTCAATAGTCGTTCTGAAATTCCGCGCAAAAGTAAGGATTAATCTTTATCCCCCAAGCAATTTTATATGCCGATTTTTCGTGTGGTGTAATTATGGGCTACGCTGGCCCAAAATCCTTATTAATGACTGAGTTTCAAAGAAGAGGCATACGGCATACGGAATGAAAAAGGTGAAAAACTCCGGGCGGCTCATATCCCCATCAGCCTTGTACAGGGGGTAAAAGAAAGCAAAAAATAAAATGAATTTAAGACCGCTACCCAGCATGAAGAGAAAGCCCAGCGAGTTGCGAAGGCCGTGCGGAGCTTTTATCAAAAAGATTGTAATGCCAATGGCCAACAAGAGGTTGGCCAGGTAAGCAGCCAGAATGAAGTGTGCCCAAAGGGGTATTTCCTGGAAGTGACGTACAGTCAGGTGCACAAGAAGAGAAGCCAATGCACCCAAGCCCAGTTTAATTACTGGTTTGAGAATTTCCAAAACCAACTATTTGTTCATGCTGTTGAGCTGGCGTATTACGTAAATAATAGCCAGGGTTACCGATACCAGCACACATGCCAGGGTAAACCATTTACGATTGCTGGGGTATTTTTCGTCCAGCCAGTTTCCCAGCCAGGCGCCTCCACCCACTATTACAGCCATTTGTATGCCCAGGCTGGAATAACGCGCGTAGGTGTTAAGCTGTCTCTTCCCTTCGCTGGCGTCTTCCCTCTTCGGAGTCTTCATCTTTCTTTATTTCACGCACCACTGACCCCATGCTGCAGGAACCGGTAAATTCTGCACCCGGCTCAATAGATAATTTGTTGGTAACTATGTCTCCATTTACCTTGGCGGTTGCCTGAAGGGTGAGCAATTCACTTACCTCCAACTGCCCTTTTAGCGTACCGGAAACATTGGCAAAAGCACATTTAATGTCTCCTTCAACCACCCCTTTTTCACCCACTACCAGTTTACCGGTAATGTTTATAGTTCCTTTGATCTTTCCATCAATCCGGATATCACCCTTGGATTTTATCTCGCCTTCAATAGATGTTCCCACGAGTATCCGGTTACTGGCCTGATTGGCCTCTGGTGTGTTCTTCTTAATCATCCCTTGTTATTTTAAGTAGTTTTCCCTGAAAAACTCAAGGTATGTTTCAGTCTTCTTATCCTTATAGAATCTCTGAAAGTTATCAGACGAAATTACAAAATGTTGCACTTCCTGCGTCTGCCCAGCTCCTTTTAAAAGGTTCTGATTGGTTACCGTATTGTAATAATCCATTGCCCTTTTGGAGTTGTTGAAGTTGCTGACCAGGATCATCTGGTGTTCCATATCCAGGAAAATACTCTTGGTATTCAGGTTATCAATGTTAAAAAACTGTTTGTTGAAATCCGTAAGATTTACCCTGAGATCATTGACCACCTTACCATCATTTCCCAGTATTACGATGTACTTATGTTGAGCGGTATTTTCGGCTTTGTATATCGATTTTTGGGCTTCTTCCGGTTTATCGGCTGTCTTTGCCGGGCTTACCTCCACCCCTTCCATCTGGTCCAGTATAGACCGGGCTTCCTCGGCTTCTTCGCTATCACTGAACTGGTCGATCACCAGCTTAAGGCTACTCACAAACTCCTCACGCTTTCCCAGTTTTATCTGGTTAAAGGCTTTCAGCATCTGGAATTTAGGAGCATACCTGGAATCCTGGTAATTCCGCGCACCCTGGGTAGCCAGGGGCAATGATTCTTTATATGCGCCATCCTCGTATTTCTGGTACGCCTCAACATACGCCTTTTTGGCCTCGCTGCGATCGGTAAGCGGTAAACCGGATCCTTCGTTTTGGATAATGGCCGCGTATTCCGAATCCGCCATATTGGTCAGTATAAGGTCGCGATAATACGAAGCCCTGGCATTGTCTCCGGCCAAGGTGAACACCCGGTATAAGGTATACCATACCCGGCCTTTTTCTTCCATATCAGGATAGCGGCCCAGCAATTCTTCCAGGGCTTTGGCTGCCGCATCATAGTCATTAAGGTCATCTTTATACACCCGGCCCACGGCCAGGAAGGCTTCCTGGATAAGCTTGTGACTTTCCGCTATTTCTTCGGGGCTAAGCGGGATATTCTTCAGGTACTCCTCCCGGGAGTATTTAGGATCTTTGTCCGGCTTATCGCCCTGGCTGAGGTTCTCTCCGGAAGCTTCCGTAGCGGTGTTATTTGGTCCTTCGTCAAAATTGCCGGTATTTTCCTTGTTCTTACGCCTCCAGTTGTCTTCCAGCTTACGGTCCCCAAAGCGGTTGATGAAATCACGCACCCCCACGCCACGCACACTTTGATTGTAAAAATACCATTGGCCTGCCGGAGCTCCTGAAGTGGGGCCTCCTGCATTATCCGGGCCTCCGGGCTGATTCATGGCATAGTTGGTATACGGGTTTTCCGCCTTCTGCTTTTTGCGCTCTTCTTCCTCCTTCAGTTTTTCAATATAATCATCAATACGCTCGTTCCGTTGTTCTTCTGAAAGCTTGGCCAAAGCCTGCAGGCTGTCCTGCGTTTCAATAGTTTCCAGGTTTTTCACCAGGGTGTTGAGGCTTTCCTTGATCCTCTTCACCTTACGGAACCGGGGGTCGTTTTCCTGAAGGTTGGTAAACGTACTGTCGTAATACGCCTCCGCCTGTTTGTATAACTTGTTCCTGAAGTTGGTTTCCGCCAATTTCAAATAACTCTGTGACTTTTGTTTTTGGTTGGTGGTACTAACGCGA
>CEOS01145149.1_pt1 | contig 13400 bp, 17 predicted proteins | sample 530601 | NCBI WGS metagenome assembly CEOS01 (sample SAMEA2620666, study PRJEB7988) | marine metagenome | biome: marine biome (ENVO:00000447); feature: mesopelagic zone (ENVO:00000213); material: "saline water (ENVO:00002010), including plankton (ENVO:xxxxxxxx)" | depth 1000 m
TGCGACCGGCGCCGGCGCCGCAGAAACCGCCGCCTCGGCCGCCCAGGATGCCGCCGCCGCGACCGAACAGGCCGCCAGCGCCGCCGTCGCAGCCGCCCGGATCGAGGCCGCGCTGACGCCGGCGGGCTTCGACGCCGACAGGGTCGCGCAGATCATCGACCAGGCGCAGATCCCGCAAATCCAGAAGGAGACGCTTAAAAATCTCGTGACCAGCGCCGGCCAGGATCCGGCGCTGCTGCGCGAGGCGCTGGATCAGGTCAAGGCGGTCATGCAGTGACCATCGCGGCGACCGGGCTGGAGGATTTCCTGCGACGCAAGCCGGCGGCGCTGGCACGCGGACCGCTGGCGATCATCCTGATCGAGGACGACGCTGCCGTCCGGCAGACGCTGGATCATCATCTGAAGCTGGGGTTCCGCCACATCCTTGCCCTGTCGCCCGAGCCTGTCACGCTGCCCGCGGATGGCGCGGACAGGATCAGCAACCTGATTTGGGACACCCGCCGGCGCGACGCCCACAAGGGGGCGGTGGACCGGATCATCCGGGCGGTCGCGCCGGGAACCTGGCTTTATTATTGCCATAACGCCGAGTTCCTGTTCTTCCCGTTTTCCGAAACCCGCAGCGTCGGCGAGTTGCTGGCCTTTCATGCCGAGGAACGGCGCGCGGCGATGCTGACCTATGTCATCGACCTCTATGCCGCCGAACCGGACGTGGCGCCCGATGCGGTCGATCTGTCGGCGGCGCTGTTCGACAGGACCGGCTATTATGCGCTTGGCCGCAAGGATGCCCAGGGCCGCGCGATCGAACGGCAGCTGGATTTTCACGGCGGCCTGCGCTGGCGGTTCGAGGAGCATCTGCCGCCGGACCGGCGGCGGATCGACCGGGTTGCGCTGTTCCGCGCCGCGCCGGGCCTGACGATCACGCCCGATCACCGCTTCAACATCGCGGAATACAACACCTATTCATGTCCCTGGCACCACAACCTGACCGCGACCATCGCCTCTTTCCGGGTCGCCAAGGCGCTGGCGCGCAATCCCGGATCGCGCGGCGCGATCGGCCGGTTCACCTGGCGCCATTCCCATCCCTTCGAATGGCGGGCGCAGCAATTGATGGATCTGGGCCTGATGGAGCCCGGCCAATGGTTCTGAGGCTTGCGCGGCCTCGCCGGCTGTTTCATGGCTTGGACTTGCACCGGCTTCGCGGCGAGTGATAGACGGTGCGTCAACTTGAGAGGGACGGCGCCCGATCGCGCCGAAGGGAAGGCAGGACCGCATGGCGATGACGCAAACCAGTTTCGACCGGAACGACCTGCTGGCCTGCGCCCGAGGCGAATTGTTCGGGTCCGGCAATGCGCAATTGCCCGAACCGCCGATGCTGATGATGGACCGGATCACCGATGTCTCGGAAGATCGCGGCGCGCATGGCAAGGGGCATGTCGTCGCCGAATTCGACATCGACCCCGATCTCTGGTTTTTCGCCTGCCATTTCCCCGGCAACCCGATCATGCCCGGATGCCTTGGCCTTGACGGGCTGTGGCAACTGACCGGCTTCAACCTGGGCTGGCGCGGATGGGAGGGGCGCGGCTATGCGCTTGGCGTGGGCGAGGTCAAGCTGACCGGCATGGTCCGCCCCGACCGCAAGTTGCTGCGCTATTTCGTCGATTTCACCAAGGCGGTTCAGACCCGCCGGCTGACCATGGGCGTGGCGGATGGCCGCGTCGAGGCCGATGGCGAGGTCATCTATCAGGTCAAGGATATGAAGGTCGCGCTGTCGACCAGCTAATCAGCCAGAGGAATCCTCTCATGCGTCGCGTCGTCATCACCGGGCTCGGGATCGTCTCGCCCATCGGCAACAATGCCGCCGAAGTGCTGGAAAGCCTGCGGATCGGCCGCTCGGGCATCGTCTTCGCCCCGGAATATGCCGAACACGGCTTTCGCAGCCAGGTTCACGGAATGCCCCAGATCGTGCTGGAGGATCACATCGACAAGCGCAACCTGCGCTTCATGGGTCCGGGCGCAGCCTACAACTTCATCGCCATGGAACAGGCGGTCAAGGATAGCGGGCTTGAGGAAGGCGACGTCTCGAACCCTCGGACCGGCCTGATCATGGGATCGGGCGGCCCCTCCACGTCGAATTTCTTCGACGCCCACCAGATCGTCATCGAAAAGGGCAGTCCCAAGCGGATGGGGCCCTTCATGGTGACGCGCTGCATGTCGTCCACCAATTCGGCCACGCTGGCCACGCCCTTCCGGATCAAGGGGGTCAACTATTCCATCACCTCGGCCTGTTCGACCAGCGCGCATTGCATCGGCAACGGCGTCGAACAGATCCAGATGGGCAAGCAGGACATCGTCTTCGCCGGCGGCGGCGAGGAACTGGACTGGACCCTGTCCTGCCTGTTCGACGCAATGGGCGCGATGTCCTCGAAATACAACGACACGCCGGAAACCGCCTCGCGCCCCTATGATGCGACGCGCGACGGCTTCGTGATCGCCGGCGGCGGCGGCGTCGTGGTGCTGGAAGAACTGGACCACGCCCTGGCGCGTGGCGCCAAGATCTATGCCGAAGTGACCGGCTACGGCGCGACATCGGACGGCCATGACATGGTTGCCCCGTCGGGCGAGGGCGGCGAAAGATCCATGCGGCTGGCGCTGGAGACGCTGCCCGAAGGGCGCGAGCTCAGCTATATCAATGCCCATGGGACCTCGACGCCGGTCGGCGATATCGGCGAGGTCAATGCGATCCGCCGCATCTTCGGCGAAGGGGCGACGCCGCCGATCAGTTCGACCAAGTCGCTGACCGGGCACAGCCTGGGCGCGACCGGGGTTCACGAAGCGATCTATTGTCTGCTGATGTTGCAAAATGACTTCATCGCGGCCTCGGCGAATGTCGAGACTCTGGACCCCGCCATCAGACCGAGCGAGATTGCCACCACGCGGGTCGATGAGGCGGGTCTTGACTCGGTGTTGTCGAACAGCTTCGGATTCGGCGGCACCAATGCCTCGCTGCTGCTGTCCAGATACTTGGAATAACAGACAAAACTACGTCGAGGGCTGTCATATGGGCGATCTTCTGAAGGGCAGGCGCGGGCTTGTGATGGGGGTCGCCAACGACCATTCCATCGCCTGGGGCATCGCGCGCGCGGTGGCGGCCGAAGGCGCGGAGCTGGCGTTTTCCTACCAGGGCGAGGCTTTCGGCAAGCGGGTTCAGCCGCTGGCGGCCTCGGTCGGCTCGGATCTGCTGCTGGATGTGGACGTGACCGATGACGCCTCGCTGGATGCGGCTTTCGCGACGCTTGGCGACCGCTGGGGCAAGCTGGATTTCGTCATCCACGCGATCGCCTTTTCCAACAGGAACGAACTGACCGGCCGCTTTCTGAACACCAGTCGCGCGAATTTCAAGCACAGTCTGGACATCAGCTGCTATTCGCTGATCGAGATCGCCCGCCGCGCCCACCCGCTGATGGCCGAAGGCGGTTCGCTGATCACATTGACCTATGGCGGTTCGAACCGGGTGACGCCGTTCTACAATGTCATGGGCGTGGCCAAGGCGGCGCTGGAATCGAGCGTGCGCTATCTTGCGAATGACCTGGGGCCGGATGGAATCCGGGTCAACGCGATATCGCCCGGCCCGATGAAGACGCTGGCGGGGGCGGCCATCGGCGGAGCGCGCCGGACCTTTCGCCACACCGAAATGAATGCCCCGCTGCGCGCCAATGCCACACTGGACGCGATCGGCGGAACTGCGGTCTGGCTGCTGTCGGATTGGGGCGCCTGCACGACGGGCGAGATCGTGATGGTCGATGGCGGCTATCACGTTCTGGGAATGCCGCAAAGCGAGAACCTGTAGGGCCGGAAGGGAAACCCATGCCGCATTTCGTCGCCGGGGACGGCGCGAAGATCGCCTATCGTGACGCGGGCCGGGGCCTTCCGGTGCTGTGCCTTGCCGGGCTGACCCGGAACATGGACGATTTCGACTACCTTGCGCCGCATCTTCCGGATCTGCGGCTGATCCGCATGGATTATCGCGGCCGCGGGCAATCGGATCATACCGGCGCCGCGACCTATACCGTGCCACAGGAAGCCAAGGACGCGCTGGCGCTGCTGGATCATCTGGGCATCGGCAAGGCCGCCCTTCTGGGTACCTCGCGTGGCGGGTTGATCGGGCTGTTGCTGGCGGCCGCCGCCCATGATCGCCTGCTGGGCCTGTGTCTCAATGATGTCGGTCCTCAGATCGAACGTGCGGGCCTTGAACGCATCTTCGATTATGTCGGCCGCAACCCTTCGGCGCCGACTCATGCGGCGCTGGCCGAACGCCTGCCCGCTGCGATGCCCGGCTTCGCGAATGTCCCCGCAGGCCGCTGGCTGGCCGATGCGCGAAAGCACTACGACCAGACGCCGGACGGGCTGCAAATCAGATACGACCCTGCCCTGCGCGAGGCATTTCTGGCGGCGTTCGATGGCGAGGCGCCCGATCTCTGGCCGCTCTGGCGCGCGACCGAAGGTTTGCCGGTGGCCCTGATCCGCGGCGCCAATTCCGACCTGCTGTCGCCCGACGTCGCGGCGCGGATGCGGTCTCTTCGCCCCGACACCATCTTTGCCGAGGTGCCGGATCGCGCGCATGTCCCCTGGCTGGACGAGCCGGAAAGCCTGTCGGTCCTGCGCCGCTGGATCGCGGCGATTCAGGGCTGACGGATCAGTTCGCGCACGATCGCGGGCGGTTCGGCCTGCAGCGGGCGCGCAGCGATCTGCCGCCAGTCGCCTTCGTCGAAATCGGGAAAGAACGCCTCGGCGCCGGAAACGGTCGTCGCGACTTCGGTCAGCAGCAGCCGGTCGGCCAGCGGCAGCGCCTCGGCAAAGACCCGCTGACCGCCGATGACGTAGACGCGGAAATGGCCCTGATCCTCGCAGAACCGGATCGCCTCGGTCAGTCCGGCAAAGACGTTTTCCGCCACGCGGGCATCGCGCGACAAGACGCAGTTCAGCCGGTTCTTCAGCGGCCGGACAGGCAGGCTTTCCCATGTCCTGCGGCCCATGATCAGCGCGCCGCCGGTCGTCTCGCGCTGAAACATCCGCAGATCCTGCGGGATGTGCCACGGGATCCGGTTGTCCTTGCCGATGGCGCCATCCTGCGCGCGGGCGACGATCAGGCTGAGCATGGTCAGACCGCCACAGGTGCCCGGATCGCCGGCGCGGGATCGTAGTCGAGAAACCGGAAATCGTCATGGCGGAAATCGAAGATCGAGGTCACGTCGCGGACCAGTTCCAGCCGCGGCAGTGGTCGCGGCGCGCGGCCCAGTTGCGTCTTCACCTGTTCGAGATGGTTCAGATAGATATGCGCATCGCCGATCGAGTGGATGAAATCGCCCGGCTCGTAACCCGTCACATGAGCCAGCATCACCAGAAGCAGCGCGTAGGAGGCGATGTTGAACGGCACGCCCAGGAACATGTCGGCCGAACGTTGATACAGTTGCAGATGCATCTTGCCGCCCGCGATCCGGACCTGCCACAGCGTGTGACAGGGCGGCAGGGCCATGCGGTCGATGTCGCCGGGATTCCACGCCGTCACGATCAGACGCCTGCTGTCGGGCGTCGTGCGGATCGTCTCGACCAGGGTCGCGATCTGGTCGATCTCTCCGGCGACAGGCCCCTCAGGGCCTTGCCGAATCATGGGAAAATGCCGCCATTGATGGCCATAGACGGGTCCGAGATCGCCCTTTTCATCGGCCCATTCGTCCCAGATCGAAACGCCGTTCTCGCGCAGATAGGCGATATTCGTCTCGCCCGACAGAAACCACAAAAGTTCGTGGATGATGGATCGCAGGTGCAGTTTCTTGGTCGTGACCAGCGGAAATCCCTCGGCCAACCGATAGCGGCATTGCAGCCCGAAATGCGAGATCGTGCCGGTGCCGGTGCGGTCGGTGGATTCGACGCCCTGTTCCAGCACCGTTGTCAGCGCCTCCAGATATTGACGCATCGCCCCTCCCGTGTTCACCGTGACACCTGATGTCGCATGAGTATCCGCGAAGGTCCAGCATTTGCACCCAAGGCGAGGTGGTGCCACATTGCCGGCCAACGGCACGATGCCGCGACAGAAAGGAAACCGCATGACCATTCGCTATCTGCATACGATGTGCCGCGTGAAGGATCTGGACAAGACGATGGATTTCTTCCGCCTGCTGGGGCTGGAGGAAACCCGCCGCATCGACAACGACAAGGGTCGCTTCACCCTGGTTTTCATGGCGCCGCCGGGACAACCGGAAACGCCGGTCGAACTGACCTATAACTGGGACGGCGACGATGGCCTGCCCTCGGACAGCCGGCATTTCGGCCACCTGGCCTATCGTGTCGGCAATATCTACGAGATGTGCCAGAAGCTGATGGATGCAGGCGTCACGATCAACCGCCCGCCCCGCGACGGCCACATGGCCTTCGTGCGCAGTCCCGACAACATCTCGATCGAGCTTTTGCAGGATGGCGACGCGCTGCCATCGCAGGAGCCCTGGGCCAGCATGGACAATACCGGCCACTGGTGAGGGACCGATGGCGGCGCGGACCAGGCCCGCGTCGCTGTTCGGTCAGTAGATATAGCGGATCTGCTCGGTCCAGAATCGCTCGATCCGGCGGCTTTGAAGATTGACCTGTTCCAGCGGGGGATCCTCCAGCACGCCGGACAGGGCCAGGCCTTCGGCATGGCGAATGAACAACTGGTGCACCGTTTCGCGCACCGCGATTCCCTCAGGCGTCAGCCTGACCCGGACCGAACGGCGATCCAGGTCCGAACGTTCATGGTGGACATAGCCCATCGTCACCAGCTTCTTCAGATTGTAGCTGACATTGCTGCCCTGATACATGCCGCGTGATCGCAATTCGCCCGCGCTGACCTCGGCCTCGCCCAGATTATAGAGGATCATGGCCTGCACCGGCGTCAGATCGTTGCGGTTCAGACGCTCGAATTCATCCTTCACCAGATCCAGCATCAACCGATGCATCCGTTCAAGAAGTTGCAGCGATTCCAGATAGGCTTCGGCCAGTTCGCTGGCCTCTTCCGGCGCGGGGGCAGAGATCGAGCTTCGGTCATATTGTGTGGCATGGCGCAGCATGGCAGGTCGTTCCCGTCTGTCTTTCATGATCTGCAAGATGACAGACAAAAGAGAATCTTCCGTAAACGGCGAACCTTCTTATCGGGGCCGAGTCGCAGCACTTGCGGCGATGCGGTCCAGAATGTCGGAAAAACCCGCCGGACCGCGTCTCCCGTCTGCGACCGGCGCCAGCCGCGCGGTGACCCACAGATACAGGTCCTGATCGTTTTCCAGCAGCAAATCCTCGTATTTCCGTAACAGGGGATCGGGCAGATCGGGCAAATTCCTGTCGGCGAAGCAGCCCAGAATCAGGTCCATTTCCTTCATGCCGCGCCGCCAGCTTCGCATCCGCAACCGCCGCAGCCGTATCTCGGGTGTTTCCTCAGTCACAGGCCAGCAAATCCTCGATCCGGTCCATGCGCCGCGCTGCTTCGTTCAGCAAACGGCGAAGGTCGCGCAGTTCGGCGGCGATGGCACCCGGGCCCGATTCGCCCGTTGAAGGCCCCCTTCCGTCGCCGGTCATCAGCCATATCAGCGAGACGCCAAGAATTCCGGACAGCCTGCCCAGCAACGACGCGCGCGGCTCGGCCTGATCGCTTTCCCAGCCCTCCAGCGTCTCGGTCCGCACGCCCAGGCGCGCAGCCAGCTCCCCGACTTCCAGCCCTGCACCCTCACGCGCGGCGGTCAGACGGTCGCCCAGCGTCGCCTCGCCGTCACCATATCCATGCCCGTCTTCCATGTTCCCCCCGCTTGTGGCTTTTGCGCGCACACCGTAAGCCATGCGAAGACGCAGATCAAACCAGAGGCCCCCGATGGCGTTCATTTCCGACCGAATGGCGCGTATCAAGCCGTCGCCAACCATGGCCATGACCGCCCGCGCGGCCGAATTGCGCGCCGAGGGGCGCGACGTCATCAGCCTGTCGGCGGGAGAGCCCGATTTCGACACGCCCGTCCATATCCGCGAGGCCGCCAAGGCGGCGATCGACGCCGGCCACACGCGCTATACCGTCGTGGATGGCATGCCTTCGCTGAAACGCGCGATCGCCGCAAAATTCGCGCGCGAGAACGGCCTGGACTATGCCCCCGCGCAGATCACGGTCGGCACCGGGGGCAAGCAGATCCTGTTCAATGCGCTGATGGCAACGCTGGATCAGGGCGACGAGGTGATCGTGCCGGCGCCCTACTGGGTCAGCTACCCCGACATGGTCCTGCTGGCGGGCGGAAGGCCGGTCGTGATCGAATGCGGTATCGAGCACGGCTTTCGCCTGACGCCGGACGCGCTGGAGGCGGCGATCACGCCGCGCACGAAGTGGCTGATCCTGAATTCGCCCTCGAACCCATCGGGCGCGGGCTATTCGCGCACGCGGATCCAGGCGCTGAGCGATGTTCTGCTGCGCCATCCCCATGTCTGGATCCTCAGCGACGACATTTACGAACATCTGGTCTTTGACGGCTTCGAATTCGCCACCCCGGCCCAGGTCGAGCCGCGGCTGAAGAACCGCATCCTGACCATGAACGGAGTCAGCAAGTCCTATGCGATGACCGGCTGGCGAATCGGATATGGCGCGGGCCCCGAAAGCCTGATCCGCGCCATGGCCAAGTTGCAATCGCAATCGACCTCGAATCCCTGTTCGATCAGCCAACATGCGGCCGAGGCGGCGCTGAGCGGCCCGCAGGATTATGTCAGCGACAGCCGGGCCGCGTTCCAGCGCCGCCGTGATCTGGTCGTGGCCGGCCTGAACGATTGCCCCGGCATCGAATGCCCGATTCCGCAGGGGGCGTTCTATGTCTATCCCTCGATAGCCAGGCTGATCGGCAGGACCAGCGCGGCGGGAACGCCGATAGACAGCGACGAAGCCTTCGCCAATGCCCTGCTGGAGGAAAGCGGCGTCGCGGTCGTCTTCGGTGCGGCCTTCGGGCTAAGCCCGCATTTCCGCATCTCCTACGCCGCCAGCGACGAGGTGCTGGCCGATGCCGTGGCGCGGATCCGCCGTTTCTGCGAAGGCTGCAACTGAGATTCTTCTGGCGCGTTGGAACGGGCAAGCAATCGGAAGGAGCATGATATGCTGTCTCGCAATGCCCTGGTCGTCGTCGCCGATGGCCATACGGCCACGCTGTTTCGCAACCGCGCGCGTCACGGACTGGAACTGGAACAGACCCGGTCCCTGAGCCAGAAGGATTTCGCGGATGCCGAACTGGAATCCGAATCCTCGCGCGATGTGGATGAAGCCGCTTTCGCCAGCGGCCTGGCCGATTTCCTCAATGACCTGGTGCTGCGTGGCAAGGCCGACGAGGTCGCGGTGATCGCGGATCCGACCACCCTGGGCACCATGCGAAAGAAATATCACAAGGAATTGCAGCAGCGGCTTGCGAAGGAAATCGCGAAGACGCTGACCGGGGCGGATGCGGGGTCGGTGCAGCGCGCCCTGAGCTGAAACGGCCCTCATTCCCTGCCAGGATGCCTGCGCCGCCCCGTCCACGGGGCGGCGTTCACTCTGCACCGCCTGGGGTCAGTTACCGCATCCCGGACGGTTTCCCAGGATGACGAAGGACCGCGAAGCGCCGGTTCTTTTCGGCCCGGCACCGCGCTTGGCGATCGAACCCGGGCGGAACCGCCGGCTGATGTCGTCACATGGCCGTCCAGCCGCCATCGACGCTGATCGTGGTGCCGGTGATCTGGGCCGCGGCGTCGCTGCATAAAAATACCGCCGTGCCGCCGATTTCCTCGACGGTGGCGAATTCCTTTGACGGCTGACGCTGTAGCATCACGTTCCGGATCACGTCCTCGCGGCTCATGTCGTATTCTTTCATCGTGTCGGGAATCTGTGCCTCGACCAGCGGAGTCAGCACATAGCCCGGACAGATCGCGTTGCAGGTGATCTTTTCCTCGGCGGTTTCCAGCGCCGCCACCTTGGTCAGCCCGACGACGCCATGCTTGGCCGCGACATAGGCCGATTTGAACGGGCTGGCGGTCAGCCCATGGGCCGAGGCGATGTTGACGATCCGCCCCCAGCCGGCCTTGCGCATCATCGGCAGCGCGGCGGCGCTGGTGTGGAAGGCCGAAGACAGGTTGATCGCGATGATCGCGTTCCATTTCTCGATCGGGAATTCGGGAATCGGCGCGACATGCTGGATACCCGCATTGTTGACCAGAATATCGCAGGAGCCGGCCTTCTCGATCAGTTCGCGGCATTCTTCGGGGCTGGACATGTCGGCCTTGATATAGCGCACTTTCACGCTGTGTTGCCGGGCCAGCTTTTCGGCCAGGGCATGATCCTCGTCCCGGTCGGTAAAGCTGTTCAGCACCAGATCGGCACCCGTGCGTGCCAGTTCGTTTGCCACGCCCAGGCCGATGCCGGAATTCGATCCGGTCACGACCGCCGTCTTTCCTGTCAGGAATCTTTCGAACATTGGTTCCCCCAATCATGGTCCTTTCCGCCCGCGAACCGGCATGCCATCGGGACCGTTGCAACCGCAAACTGCAACCTTTGTCCTGTCGCGGCAACCAGGCGACAGGACTGCCCGGAACATAAAAAAAGCGCCCGCACAAGGCGGGCGCAAGTCATGAGGCAGGTTTCATACAGGCAAGAAACCTATCGAGCAGTAAGACACTTATACGCGAGTCCTTGCCCGAGTCCAACAGCGAAGTTGGCCGCGCCATTGACGCCCGGCGGACGAGCCTGTTGAAATCCATGCCAAACAAAGAATGACGAGGCAGGCGGCGATGCGAATCTTCAAAATCCCTAACAAATGCGCGATCAAACGTGCCTTGCTGGCGTTGGTGGCGGGCCTGTTCACTGTTGCATCAATGCCTCTGGCAAGTCTTGGAAAACCTGCTCATGGCATTGCAATGTATGGAGAACCTGCCCTGGAAGCGGGCTTCGATCAGATGCCGTACGCGAATCCGGCCGCACCGAAAGGCGGGTCGATTCGGCTGGCGGAACCGGGCGGATTCGACTCGTTGAAACCCTGGGTGCTGAAGGGCAATCCGGTCTGGCCGATCCTGTTCCAGCCCGGACTGCTGACGGAAACGCTGATGTATCGCTCGCTGGATGAGCCGTTCACGCTCTATGGCCTTCTGGCCGACACCGTAGAGACCGATCCCGAGCGGACCTGGGTCGAATTCACCCTGCGCCCCGAAGCCAGGTTCTCGGATGGCAGTCCGGTCACGGTGGAGGACGTGATGTGGTCCTATGAGACCTTGGGCACACAGGGTCATCCCCGCTATCGGGGCGCCTGGGCCAAGGTCGAGAAGATGGAACAGACGGGCGAGCGCAAGATCCGCTTTACCTTCAAGGAAAAGGATCGCGAACTGGCGATGCTGATGGGAATGAGGCCGATTCTCAAGAAGGCACAGTGGGAGGGCCGCGATTTCAGCCTTTCGGGTCTGGATGCGCCGATCGCGTCGGGACCCTATGTCATCGACAGCGTCGATCCCGGCCGTTCCATCACCTTCAGACGCAATCCCGATTACTGGGGCGCGGATCTGAACGTGCGCAAGGGCCAGAACAACTTCGACGAGATCCGCTTTGACTACTTCGGCGACGCCAATGCCATGTTCGAGGCATTCAAGGCCGGTGAGATCAGCGTATGGCGCGAATTGTCGCCCCGCAAATGGGACGAGGAATACGACTTTCCGCTGGCGGCGCAGGGCAAGGTGGTGAAATCCGAGATCGGCAACGAACGGCCCTCGGGGATCATGGGGTTGGTGATGAATACCCGCAACCCGCTGTTTGCCGACTGGCGCGTGCGGCAGGCGATGATCGAGGCATTCAACTTTCAGTTCATCAACGCGACGCTGAATGGCGGCAGGGAACCGCGCATCACGTCCTATTTCGCCAATTCCAGCCTCGCCATGCGTCCCGGCCCGGCCGAGGGCCGGGTGGCCGACCTGCTGCGCCCCTTCGCAGCGGACCTGCCGCCCGGTACGCTGGACGGCTATACCCTGCCCGAGGGCGCCGACCGCCCGCTGGACCGCAAGGGCCTGCGCCGCGCGCTGAAGCTGATGGAAGAGGCCGGCTGGACGGTGCAGGACGGCCGGATGAAGAACGCCGAGGGCCGCCCCTTCGCCTTCGAGATCGTGCTGAACCAGTCGGGCAGCGCCATGCGGACAGCCTCGGAAACCCAGCAGATCGTCGATATCTATATCGAGGCGCTGCGCAATCTGGGCATCTTTCCCCGCGTCACCGAACTGGATTCCGCGCAATATGTCGAGCGGACGAACAATTTCCAGTTCGACATGACCTGGTATGAACGCGCGCTGTCGCTGTCGCCCGGCAATGAACAGATGCTGTATTGGGGATCGGCGGCAGCCGACCAGCCGGGCAGCCGCAACTGGATGGGCATGAAGAACCCCGCCGTGGACGCAATGATCGCCGAAATACTGAACGCCGGCAGTGACGACGATTTCAACGCCGCCGTCCGCGCGCTGGACCGTGTGCTGACCGCGGGCCGGTATGTGATCCCGGTCAGTTTCTCGCCGGTCTCGCGTCTGGCCCACGACGCCAACCTGTCGTATCCTGAGAAGGCAACGCCGCTTTACGGAGATTGGCCGGGTTTCATGCCCGAGCTTTGGTGGCAAGATGAGGCAGAGAGATGAAAGCAACGATCTTCACGCTGCTGGCCTGCACGATCCTGGCCGGCTGCAACACCGTCGCCGGCATCGGCGAGGACATTACCGGCAGCGCCCGCTGGGCGCAGCAGGGCCTGCCCAGAGGATATTGAGATGAAGTGGCATCATGTTCAGGAAAACTGGTCGGCCTTCTACGAAGCGATCCAGGACAAGTGGCCCGAGGCCGATGAGGCCGAGCTGGACGAGATCGACGGCGATCAACGCGGTTTCGTGCGCTATATCTCGGAATTGACCGGGCAGGACCCGTCCGAATCGCGCGAGGAGATCCGCGAATGGCTGCGCGGCGAAATTCCATCGGATGTGGTCATGGACCCGATCCACGACAATCATTCGATCGCGCTCAGTTCCAAATACGTCAACGAGGGCGAGGATGAATATGACGACGATGCCCGCTTCGGCGACGACGAGGAAGAATAGGCCGACGCCGCGCCGGATCGCGGTTGAGTTCTTGTTCCCGATCTGCAAAAGGGCGCGGCTCTAGACCTTCGTGACCGGAGATTGCCTTCCCATGACCCAGACGATCAGGATCGGCATCGGCAGTATCGTGGTGGGGCTGGTGGTGCTGGCGCTGAAGACGCTGGCATGGTGGGTGACCGGCTCGGTCGCGCTGCTGTCGGATGCGCTGGAAAGCACGGTGAATGTGGCGGCGGCGGTCGCAGCGCTGATCGCGATTCGCATCGCCGCGAAGC
>CEOS01077378.1_pt1 | contig 13377 bp, 11 predicted proteins | sample 530601 | NCBI WGS metagenome assembly CEOS01 (sample SAMEA2620666, study PRJEB7988) | marine metagenome | biome: marine biome (ENVO:00000447); feature: mesopelagic zone (ENVO:00000213); material: "saline water (ENVO:00002010), including plankton (ENVO:xxxxxxxx)" | depth 1000 m
AATTTTTCCCGAAATGCAAAAGATTCTTGTCCCAACAGATTTTTCAAAAGAAGCCGAAAATGCTTTGAAAACAGCCGCTATAATTGCTAAAAAATTCGATGCAGAAATTTACTTACTTCATATGCTAGACCTGCCTTTAAACCTTATTGACCCCGTACAGGGAAACAGTCAGAATGTACCGGAAGCATTATATTTTATGAAGCTCGCACATATGCATTTCAGCAAAATAAAAGAAAGTGATTACCTAAAAGACATCTCAGTTACAGAAGCTGTTCAATTTAATCATGCTTTTAAAGGGATTACTGAATTCGCTAAAAATAATAATTGCGATCTTATCATTATGGGGTCTCACGGCAGCAGTGGTTTCCAGGAAATGTTTGCAGGATCGAATACCGAAAAAGTGGTACGCCAATCTGAAATCCCTGTTTTGGTCATCAAAGAGGAAGCGAAAGATTTTAAAATTGAAAAGTTCATTTTGGCTACCGATACCGAAATTGACAATAAAAAAACGCTATTAAAAGCTATCGAATTTTCCAAGCTTTTTGAAGCCGAATTACATCTTTTATTTGTGAATACCCCAAACAATTTCACAACCACGAAGCAAGCTTACGCAGATTTAGAGGAGTTTTTACAAGAAATGAACCTAAACAGCATCAAAAAACACATTTACAATGACATTAGTGTAGAAAAGGGAATTTTAAATTTTTCAGAGAAAATTAAAGCAGACCTTATAGGCATTAGCACGCATGGTCGCAAAGGTCTGGCTCATTTCTTTAACGGTAGCATTAGTGAAGATCTGGTTAATCATGCCAGGCGACCGGTAATTACTTTTAAGATCTAGGTAAAGGTTTTAAGCGCCCCTTTTTTTATACAAGACCAAAGATAATTCCAAAATGATTTGGTCTTATTCCGCTCTATCTCCAATCCTTTATTTACATTTTCACCACTTTCGCCATTATGTTTTACAAAAATATTGGCGATAGTGGTTAAGAATCCGCTTTTTTCAGTACCGTCATTTTTTAAGACTTCAATTTTAAAATCTTTATAAGCAATATTTAAACCACCGGTAGCTACATTCCTATTCCCGGAAAAATTAAAAATCATACTTGTAATATCCCCTTTTGCCTTGACATTCATTCCGGGTGTTAAAAAAGTATTCATATTTTGCGCGGAAAGAGTCCCCATATTGCCGGAAACCGAAAACCAATCACTACGATTATTCACTTTAAAAGCCCAGTTTAATTGCAAAGTAGCCTGGTCCATAAAATCAGCCTCCGCAATAATCCTGGTAGTAGGAAACTCGGTTGAATCACTAAAATTAGTCAGGTTTGATATTTCACCCTGCACTTTTGCAAATACCACTTTACCTGGTGACCTCCCTGCTTTTATTCGTTCTTCATAGACAATCCTGGCATTGTCAACATTTAAAGTATCGATTTTAAGCAAAAATGGTAATTTTCTAAGCATTTCGCTATACATAGGCTTAACAGTATTATCATCAGGTTGTGTTTTGTCTCTGTAAATTTCAAAATCTGCATTATGAATCGAAAAGCGTGAAGCCATATACTTTAAACTGTCATTTTTAAAGCCAAAATCCTGATGGTTGATAGCAATACTATCTACACTTAAATTGTAACGATCTTTCTCTATAGGTGTATGGTTCTGAAATTCCCGCTTGGAATATATCGATGTAAGCAAAAGTCCTTGCAACATACTTTTATTTTCCTCGACTCGAATATCAGCTACATTAATAGTATGTCTTTCATCCACTTTTAAAAATATGGAATCTGCATGAAGGCTAAAACTTTTAAATTCAAAAGGAATTTTATTCTGGATGCTGCTACTATCGACCTGTAATTGATTTAGCTGAAAATCGAAATTTTTTACCTTGATTTTATTTTCAGAAACACTATCTGTTAAAACAAATTTACCTCGATTAAGAATAAGCTTTTCAACTAAAATCTGCTTATTCAGCCCTTTTTCCTTTGAATTCCCATTTGTCGCAACTGAATCTTGCTCACTCGACTTATTTGTTGCGGTCTGATATATGATTTCAGGATCACTAATGCTGATCATATTTAGATCGATATTTTTTTCAAAAAGAAATTTCCAATAATCAAGTCCGCTAACTTCTAATTTTTCAGAGTTAATTTCTACTTCACCTCGCTTTAAGCGAATATTGGATAATCGGGCAGCATTTTTAAAAACATGAACTTCCAGTTGATCAAATTTGAGTTCCGGCAACTGCCTCTCGAGTAAGCTTATCGCTTTTTTCTCGACGAAGGAATTCAGAAATAATCCAACGATAAAAAGTAGGATTAAAACAACTAATATTGGGATAAATACTTTAGTTTTCTTATTCAAAATAGAGGCTTTTAATTGAAATTTACGACACTTACGCCCAGCTGAATATAAGATTAAGAATATTTAACTAAAAAGCGTACCTCTCATAAAATAAGCGCGTTAAAATTACGTCAAAGCTGATGATTGATTACCAAAAAACGGATTTACAATATATATTTGCAATCAAGAATCTTTGGCCAAGGCCGAAGATATCAATAAAGATTTTTAAAATTTTGTGGCAAGCCCAGGGTATCAAATCCTTTGGTGGTGCCAATAACTAAATAACCAATGATCCTTAAGCTATCCATAAAAATACTGTTTGTTATCGCCGAGATCTTTCTGGCTTTTTACAGTTTTGCTATGAGCGATAGTTTATTGGTAAAGTTTATTTTCTTTGCCTTTACTGCTGTAATTATTGCATTTGCACTTACCAAAATTACCAACAAATTTTTACCGGTAGATAAAGACTATATTTCCCAGGAGCAGGAAGACGGTGTTGTAGATGGCGAATAAAACTGCCTATGCGTCTCATTTCAATTTCCGACACTCATAACAAGCATAAAGATTTAGATATTCCTAAAGGAGACTTTCTTATTCATTGTGGCGACTTTACTGAAGGCGGATCCAGATCTGAAACACTGGATTTTCTAGAATGGTTTTCAAAACAGCCCCATAAACATAAAATTTTAATTGGTGGAAATCATGATTTCTTTTTAGAGAAATACCAGCACAATTTAGAAGAATATATTCCTAATAATATTCATTATTTAAACGATAAAGGAATCACTCTTGAAAACATAAGGATTTGGGGGAGCCCATACACCCCGGGCAATGGCCATTGGGCATTTAACCTGGAAAGAGGAAGAGCAATTCGAAAAAGATGGAATCTTATTCCGCAAAATATAGATATTCTCGTAACTCATACCCCTCCCTATGGGATTTTAGATGAAAGTCAAACCTATAAGAATATTGGTTGCGAAGAATTATTAAAACAAATCGTGGATATAAAACCTACTTTACATCTTTTTGGCCATGTTCACGATGACTTCGGGAAGAAAAACATAGGGCCTACATTATTTGTAAATTCTGCAGTGATGGACAGTAGAAAAAGATTAATCAACGGAGTAAGTGTTGTGGAGATTTAAAATATTATTACCTCTGTAAAGACTGTATAAAATCTACGCGATATTGCCTTAAAACATCCACCAGTCTTGGCGATCCCATTCTGTATTTCAAACCTACACGATCTTCATTATTATAAGTATATTCCCACCTAAACTCCTCGGCAGTTCTAAGCTGAACTTTTTTAGTTTTAAAAATATTACCAGGGAATACAGGTATGGCAAATTGAAAACCTGCGGTAGCTCCATTCTGTGTATAGGTTCCAAAAAGTCCTACATCTACCAATCCAAATTGCTTTATAAGATCTACTCGACCACCAAAATCCTGAAATATAAATTGCCCTACACTTGCCCTTACATTTAAGTTTTCTATTGGCAAATGATATTCGATATCTGCCAGAAAATGGATTTTACTCATATTTGAAAATATGATGTCCTGAAATCCATCCTGATAATAAAACCCGGTTAAACCGGCTTCTATTCCAACGCTCCAGTTCTTAGACGGCAGCCCATATCTATATTGCACATCCAGACCATAACGATCATTATGATAAGTACCATAAGAAATATTCGCAAAATGACCGGGCGTAAATTGGGTAAAATAGCTAATCATGCTAGGAGCTATACGAGGCTCCATACTTGTATTATTTAAAGAATTCTGAATAGGAATTACCAATCCGGTTTGCGCGCTTAAGCCTTTAGCCAAATAAACACGGGTATCAATTATACCATCAAAGATGGTTTCAAACGGACTTGAATAATAACCAAAACGGGCGGCCACAAATGGGCGTATCCTGACATTAAACCGATAGTTTTTAAAAGGCTTATTATTTTTATTATAAAATTCTAAATCGGCAGAAGACAGGGTATTAAAACTATAAGAATCAGAACTATATTTTCCAATAGGAATATTATGATGTAAAGGTATCCATTCAATAGTCTTTCCCTCTACAAAACTTGAAGCTATATCATTTGCAAAACGCATACTATGATATGGACTTCTAAATTCTCTTAATTCAAAAAAGATTTTTAGCGTATCGTCTTCATCGTTCACAAGAACATTTTCAAAACCTTCCTCATAAAGTGCCTCTTTTAAATCCTGGGCATAAAAGGATAAGGAGATCAAAAAGAGTACAACAAAAAGGTAACTATTTCTTCTCATATCTTCTTAATGATCTGGGTAAAAAATTTAGTGAGAATTGCAAGTTAATATTAAAAGCCAATTCCTTTCCTTCAAAAGTGTAGGCTTGGAGCATAATATGTTCATCCCATAGCTTTGCATAAATACCGGCATTAATCGTTGATGTATTATATTCCAGACTCGCCCCTAAAAAAGACAAGGGTTCATAAGAAAGACCACCATAAATACCGGTTAGATAATGATTATTAAAAAATTCCCTTTTCTTAATAAATCTTAAGGATTTCCAAAATTCATTATCATCGCCCGCGTTTCTATATAAAACATAGGGGGAACCATACCCAAGAGAAAGTTGAAACTTCCCTACGTTAGATTGAAAATTTTTAGTAGCCACTATATAATCATGCGACATAAAAGGAGCACGCGACCCCGGGGGACTCCACCCCAGAACGATGGCAGGCCAATATTCCTTCTCCTTCAATAAACGGAAACGAAAATCCAATTGTCGATCACCTACTCCAATTTCATCAGAAAGCTCCGGGCGATAAAAAATCCCGAAATTAACCTCCATAAAACTAGTAAAAGCAACCCTCACACTATAGACATCAACCCTGGCAGGCTCTCCGACTATAAATATATCAGGAGAATATTCTTTTGGGATATACCCATAAGAAAAGCCAAGCTCATGAGCATCCTTCCAATCTGCTGTTGGGATGGTCATAAAACCCGGCTTACCTAAAAAATTATTTTGACTATACCCCTGCAAGGATATAATCATAAAAAATAAAAAACCTGTTGTTTCAAAAATATTTTTTTTAAACAACAGGTTTTCTTGTAACATATACTTATATATAAATGTTTTTTCTTCTACTTAAGAATTAAGAACCAGAACCCTGATTATGACAAGTAGCAACACCAGCTGCTAAAATAGCATCAGCCTGCTCCTTGGATATTTGATAATTAGCTCTTACAGTAGCTTCTTTTTCCTCAGCACGCGCTTCTATAGTAGCTTCCTCAGTGGTCATAGCCTGAGCAATCACCTCTTCAGCAGCTTCGTACCAGGTTTGAAGTTGCACTCTACCTTGCAAAGCAACTAAAAATGCCATTAACCTTAATTCTTCCTCAGCAACGTCAAGACCTTCTTCTTGTGCAGCTGCAAGGAATTCATCTGCAATAGCTTCAATTTGAGCAGCAAACTCTTCTTCAGAAGTATTTAAAGTTTCTGTCCTAGCATCAAATCTAGCCTGCGCTGCATCAAGTCTTGTTTGTAAATTAGTTGAAATAGTAGCTAATTGCGCATCACGTGTTTGTTGACGTGTAGCGATTATATCATCGTAAGCATCACGATATATATCTTCACAAGGTGCATCTACGGCCTGAGCAACAGGATCCAGTTCAACACCCGCATTTAGCACTTCAACCCCACCCTTATTGGCAACCGCAGCAGTAGCCGCGCTAGTTGTAAAATCAAAAGTTACTTGCGGCAACAAGGCTTTAACATCATCTGGTAAAGCAGCAAGAATAGCAGCAGCATCAATATCAGTCAAATCCTGGTCAAGATCAAGAATAGCTTCAATATCAGCCTCGGTTAATTCATTCGCTTTGGTTATAGCGGCAGGAGGAAGACTTGGAGCAGCTGCTTCAAGTTTATTAAGAACCTCTTTAGTTTCTGCGGTTAAATCATCCATACTTGTAGCTCCATCAATATCAGCAAGTATAGCAGTTGTAGCTGCGGGAGTAGAAACTTCTGCAGAGAAATCGGGTTCCTCAAAAGTAATATCCGGATCATCTAATTCCGGCAATTCATCAACACCTTCCTCAAATTCCTTTTCTACTTCGTCCGGATCAATAGGATCTGGCCCGGGATTATCATCATCATTACTACAATTATAAAGCGTAATTGATGTTAAAATTAAAAATGCGAAAAAAACCGTTTTTCGCCAAGAATTGTTAAAATTCGTTTTCATAAGCATTGGTTTAAGTTAATATAATTATCTGTTAAGTTGTATATCCACAAATCGTGACCGAAGATAAAAAAATATCCTGTAAGTAAAACATTTGTTTTTAAAGAATTACATTCGAGTTTTAATTATTACGAGATTCTTTAAGTTTTCAAAAAAAATACTAAATAATTTCAATAACTCTACTCACGAAATATTAATTCTACAATTTTAAAATTATTAAAAAAAGTCTCACTATTTTTTAAATCTGGATATCAATCCTTTTCTCTTATCATTATCCTCTGCGGCGTAGGTATACCCGTATTTATTTCCATAATAGCCGAAGTTTGACATTTTTACGTCGTTCAACACAAAACTTACATTAGTAAGCTTTCCACTTTCTTTAGCTTCTACCGCAAAATTTATTAAGTTTTTCTCGGTATACCCAGCTCTAGCTACATACAATGTCAAATCAGCAAACCTATTGATTAAAAAAGTATCGGCCACCAGCATTGCCGGTGCTGTATCTACAATAACATAATCATACAAACCTTTAAGCTCTTTAAACATATTATCTATCTTTACATTCCTCAATAACTCGGAAGGATTTGGAGGTATACTTCCAGAGGTGACTATAGAAAGATTGGGATGTAATTTAGATTGATTGATATAAGCTTTAATACTCTTATCATCACTTACGATAAAATCACTAACCCCTTTCAGAACTTTCGCCCCTTCTTCATAACGTTGTAATTGTGGATTTCTAAGATCAGCACCCACAATAAGTACACGATTATCACCTTCACAAAGAGTTAATGCCAAATTAAAAGCTGTAAATGTTTTACCCTCTCCTTTGACGGTGGATGTTACATAAATCGTCGTGTTTTTTTTATCACGATTTTGAATTCCTGCCAATACGTATTGCATACTCGTAGTAAGAATCCTGAAGGCTTCCGCTAAAATAGATCGATCATGTTTTTGAATTAGATCTGATTCTTCTTTACCTACATTAGGGATCTGACCTAAAACTGGAATCGATTCAATTAGATTTTCAATATCTTTTTTCGATCTTAATTTATTATCAAAGAAATTCATTCCAAAAATAATCCCAAAAGGAATTAATATTCCAGCTAATAGCCCTCCTAATATTATGGCAGTGGAATTAGGGGAAACGATACCTGTAGCTCTAGCCTGATCAACAATTTTCGCCTTTATACTTTCTACTCCATACGAAATAGAATTTTCCTCTCTTTTTTGTAATAAAAATAAGTATAATTGCTCCTTAATATTCTGAGGCCTCGACACTCCTCGAAACTCTCTTTCTTTAGCAGGGACACTTGCTACACGATCTCTAATTTCATTTAACCTACCTGCTACATTATTAACAGAAACATTCAAATTTTTAATCAGCCGATCGAGACTTTCAAATAAATTACTTCTAAGACTACTAATTTGTTCATTTAAATCTACAACAAGCGGATTTTGCGAAGAAGAACCGGACAATAACTTATTTCTTTCTAATATTAAACTATTAAATTGTGAAATCAATGCATTAATTCCACTTTCTTCTACCCCCAAATTTGACGGAAGTAGTTGGCCATCTCTATTTTGAAGGCTATTTTTTAACGAATTAGCCAACTCTAATTGAACATTTAGATCCTGATATCTTTCGCGGTACTCATTCAAACTTGTGACCATAGCTTCTGATTCAGTTTCTATATTTATCAAACCATTTACTTCCTTAAAATTTTCAATATTCTGCTCTACTGAATCTAATTCTATGTTAATGCTATCTAATCTATCATTAATAAAATTAGAAGTATTATCAGCTATAATCTTATTATCCCTTATTGCATCTTGATTATACTCCTCTACCAATTGATTTAAAATATCTTTAGCCTTCTCAGGAACTCTATCACGAATTGATAAATCTAAAATTGATCCTTGATCTTGACTAAGACTTACTGACAATAACGAACCATATTTTCTGGCAGTAGAATTAATACTACTAAACTGCATTAATACCTCGTCATTCACATTCGAAAAATCTGTTTTATAAAAAGTAACCTTATTAAATCCAAGATCAATCGGGTCCCCCAATTTACCTTGAAAGATTTCTTCTCCACTATTTTCAGTTTTTATTTGAACCAAACCGCCATCAATAAGTTTAACTTTATATATAAAAGGAGATCCATTTATTCCGTCAAAAACAGCTATTAATGGGGACTCTTTATATATTTCAATATCCAGCACTTGCCCCTCTGCGAAATAGTCAACATTTAAGTTTAGATTATGAATAACATTTTCCATTATTCGTTGACTTCTTATAATCGCCAATTCATTCTGAATATTTGTCTTCCCTGAATTAGGCATAACACCCATTTCTGAAAGAACGGCGCTTTCGGCAGAAGGATTTTCACTATCCTTAATAATAATTTTGGATTCTGCTCTATATATCTTGGGTGTATATCTTAAATAAATAAAAACGGAAACCAAGCTTATGATTATGGAAAGAACAAACCAATACCAATATTTTGTATATTTTTTTAGTTCTTCTCTGATATCTACTGTTTGATACCCCTCAAGTTTCTTATCTGAGTTAAAATTCTCCTTTTCAACCATTATCTCGTAAATATTACTATTAAAGAAAGGACACTTGAAACCAAACCTATATAACTACCTATAGTTCCTAAATAACCTCTACTTTGTCTAGCCGGCGCAGTAGGTTCCACATATACAATATCATTTTGTTCTAAATAGTAAAACGGCGAATTTACTACATCCGCGTTGGTTAAATCTAAATACCTAAAACTTCTCTCTCCATTAGATTCCCTCATTACAAGAACATTATCAATTCTACCTTGAAAATCAATACCCCCAACCCTACTTATTGCTTGCGCTAAATTTATTTGATCATCCTCCACATTCACAAAACCATTTACGGCTCCTACAAAAGAAACGTTAAAATTGATAACTCTTACCATAACAACAGGATCTGATAAGTATGGCTTAATTTTGTCCTCAAGCAGTTCTGAAAGCTCATTGATAGTAAATCCAGAAACCATAATTTCTCCCAACACAGGAAATTGTATAAAACCTTCCCGAGAAACAAGATATTCTATATTCTGATTACTTCCCGCAGCCACACCTCCACCCCTCGTAGTTATCATAGGATTAAAAGGAATAGCTGCTTCCTGATTAGGCGCAAAAACTTTTATACTTAAACGATCATCTGGTTTTATTTCAATCTTATCATCATTATATATTTCAGAATTCTTCAAATCCGAAATACCTTGATAAAATTGAACTTTCTGCCTAGAAACACAACTCGTAAAAAAAACAGTTGCAAAAACAAACAATGTAATGATTCTTAGATATCTTCTCATTCAATAAGCTTTTTCCTCTCCTCTTACAGCATTAATCACTGTAGAAAGAATTATTTTAATATCCAGGTACAAAGACCATTTTTCTACATAAAAGATATCCAATCTTGTGCGATTAATAATATCTGATGCTTCTATAATTTCTCCTCTGTATCCTTTAATCTGTGCTAAGCCGGTTATTCCGGGCTTTGCAAAATGACGAACCAGATATTTATCTACTGATTTCTGGTATTGATTGGTATGCGCCTCCATATGCGGACGTGGCCCGACAACACTCATATCTCCTTTTAATACATTAAAAAATTGCGGTAATTCGTCGATACTGGTTTTTCGCATAAAAGCACCTATTTTAGTCACTCTGGTATCATTTTTCGTCATCATTTTGGTATCGGAATCCTTATTCACCGCCATCGATCTGAATTTATAGCACCAAAATTCTTTTTTACCAACACCATGCCTTTTCTGCTTAAAGAAAATAGGCCCCTTACTTTCCGATTTTATCAGTATTGCAATGATAGGAACTAACCAGGATAATAGCAAAATACAAACTAAAAGAGAAAAAACAATATCAAAAGTTCGTTTAGTATATTTTGCGATATCTGTTTCTAATGGTAACTTTCTTAAATTCAATACGGGTACACTCCCAAAAAGCTCTACATTCATCGCTCTGGTATAAATTTCTTTATTATCCGGTATGATTTTTATACGTTTTAGATTATTATCAGCATAATTAATTAGACTTCCCAATTCTTCCGAGCTTAAACGGGAAGCCATACAGTATATTTCTTCGACATGCGTATTTCTTAAATACGGAATACAGTCTTCTATTTGCCCTAAATAAGTAATACTTTTTGATTTTTCATTATCAAAATAGCCCAAATATCGGTATCCGAGCTCTGGCATATCAAATACCTGCCTAATCTTTTTAAGTTTGCGGTCCCTGCCAATCACCACTACGTTTGCTAAATTCCCGCCTTCAGTTCTATAAATATTTCGCAAATAATAGAAGATCCATCGATAAACGGTAATACTACCTAATAATACCAAAAGAATTTTAAGATGATAAATCGCGGAGTATTCGATATTTCTAAAAGCCAAATTGGTAAAATAAGCAAAGGTATATATTATATATAAATATATTAATTTATCAAAATTTGTAAAAAATCGTTCTGTTCTTTTAGTAGGGTAAAAATTTAATGCGAATGCTATCAATAACCACGCGAGATTATAATAAACAATGGCTGGTAATGAAACATACGTTTCCTCTGTTAAGAAGAATAACGTGGCATTTATAATAAATAAATGGGCAATGACAGAAATTGGTATAATCAAAGAAGATTTTCTCATTTCCGTTATCCTCTTTTTAAATATTGCGGGATTTTTCTTCCAATTTTACAAGCCAGTGTAAAATAACCCGGTAACCCATGCCTTTTTATTATTTTTATATCTTGTAAAGATTTCTTTTTTTGAAGGCCAAGCGTTGTACTTTTTCCACCAAGCCTCATCTTCACTATAAATTCATCAAGAAAAGTTTTTTTTATTGCCGTATTTAAAAACCATCTTAAAGAAATATCATAATCGCTTGCTATAGAATAAGACTCATCGTATAATCCATATTCATCAAAAACCTCAGATTTAACAAATATGGTGGTATGCAAAGGTATCCAGCCATATTTAAGATAAGCTTTCTTGAATGGTCTGGATGAATATATCCTTTTAATATTACTTGTATTGGTTCGTTCTACATACACCCCATTACCATACAGCAAATCTGCATTCGTCTTTTTCATATGTTTTACTACATCACCAATAGTATGGAAAGAATAGAACATATCATCAGAATGTAAAATACCCACGATATCACCGGTTGCTTTCCCAATTCCCTTATTTAAAGCGTCATAAAGTCCGTTATCCTTTTCAGAAATAAATACATCAATTCCTTTTTCAAATTTTTTAATGATATCAATCGTTCCGTCGTTAGACTTCCCATCAATTACAATATGCTCTATATTATCATAGGTCTGACTCTGAACAGATTCTAAACAGGAGGCTATAGTATTTACATTATTATAAACAATAGTAATTATAGAAACTTTCACGGTGAAGATTTTAAAAGCTAAATATAGAAGTTTTTAAAGAATAGAGTCAAAATAGGCTATTGTTTTTTTCAAACCTTCCTCCAATTGTACTTTCGGTTTCCATCCATCCAGATATTTATCGGCCCTGGAGATATCGGGCTGCCGTTGTTTAGGATCATCCTGAGGCAAATCTTTAAATACCAATTCACTTTTAGAACCGGTTATTTTTAAGATATTTTGCGCCAGTTCTAACATCGTAAATTCGTTTTGGTTTCCTATATTAACCGGCTTCCAAAAACCATTTGGAGTAGCCATAAGACGCACCATTCCTTCCACCAAATCGTCTACATATTGAAAAGATCTTGTTTGCTTCCCATCGCCAAAAATGGTAATATCTTCTCCTTTTAAAGCCTGAACGATAAAATTAGAAACTACCCGACCGTCTTCTGGATTCATGTTTGGCCCATAGGTATTGAATATTCGTATAATTTTAACGTCCACCCCATTCTGTAAATGATAATCCATAAACAAAGTCTCAGCACATCTTTTGCCCTCATCATAACAGGAACGCGGACCAATGGAATTTACGTTTCCCCAATAGGTTTCAGGTTGAGGATGCACAGTTGGATCTCCATAGACTTCACTAGTACTGGCCTGCAAAATTTTCGCGTTTACCCGTTTTGCCAGACCTAAGGTATTTATAGCTCCCATTACTGAGGTCTTCATGGTTTTAATGGGATTATACTGGTAATGCACCGGGCTAGCGGGACATGCCAAATTATAAATTTCGTCTACTTCTGCATAATAGGCCTCTGTTATATCGTGACGAACCAACTCAAAATAAGGATTATCCAGAAGGGAAATAATATTTTCTTTAGCACCTGTAAAATAGTTATCTAAGCAAATCACTTCATTTCCCTCATCCAACATTCTTTTGCAAAGATGTGAACCAATAAAACCAGCTCCTCCTGTTACTAAAATCCGCTTTTTCATTTTTGAAATTCTTTAATTTTTGATTGAATTTGTAAAAAGTAATTCGCCTTAAACCTTGCAAAATCATAACCCGTCCTACCGTCAAGAAAACCTGCTTTAAAAAAAAAGCTCCCTATAAAATAGGCGGCAGGCATTACCCCCATTTCAATAAGTTTATATTTAAGGCGTTGTCTTTTATTAAGCTGATCGAAACCTTCTTCTTTTAACTTTAAATATCTTCTTGCTTCCCAACTGGAATAGGCATTATGTTTTTGAATATAATGTTCTAAACCTCTATAGTCATTATGAATAATTGGTGCTTTTATGCTACCAACATTTCCCTCTATAATTGGATGCTCATGAATTTCCATATCTAAATGACTCCAGGAATCTTCTTCTATT
>CEOS01064803.1_pt1 | contig 13342 bp, 7 predicted proteins | sample 530601 | NCBI WGS metagenome assembly CEOS01 (sample SAMEA2620666, study PRJEB7988) | marine metagenome | biome: marine biome (ENVO:00000447); feature: mesopelagic zone (ENVO:00000213); material: "saline water (ENVO:00002010), including plankton (ENVO:xxxxxxxx)" | depth 1000 m
GCCAAAACCTGCATAGCCATAATATCCTTTTAACTTCACAAAAAATTCGGTGCCTTTAATTTCATATAAATCTCCGGGACCATCAGCTAATTCTATTTCGTATTTACCCGTTTTTAAGTCGGTTTCGGTCTTTACAAAAATAAACTCAATTTCATTGCCGTCTTCATCTAAAGTATCGTCCTCCAATTCCTCTTTTTTATAAAATGCATCTACATCATAGTCATCTAAACCGTCTAAAGATTGCGCTGTGGTAATTGAGGTAATCAAAAAAGAAAGGATTAAAAGGAAGTTTTTCATTGGTTTGCTGTTTTACTATAACCTAATTTAAATAGCTAGTTTGAATTTACGTTTTTAGATACTATTTCTAATAGGTCTTTCCCAATATCTTTATTGAGACTTCCATCTTTAATAATATTAATCCAACCTAAACCACATCGATGATGGGTTTCTCGCTCTTCTATATTTTCAAAATGCTCTACTATCCATTTTTTTTCTTCATTTGTAGGATATAATAAAATAGCTGTTGGGCATTGCCAATATTCATTATATACATACATCTGTCGTAAATCATTAGTGCTTGGTTTATTATTGTGAACCATTTTCCATTTGGTATCAATGATTAACGCTGTCTTATCACCTTTCATAATCACAATATCCGGACGTATATGGATACCATTCCAAAACGATTTACTACGTTGACCTAACACTCGATAATCACTATCCCGATAGGCTTTCCTAAGCTCAACCAATATATACTCTTCCCACAGATTATTCATATCAAAAAGCAAGGCAATCATTTTTTCATTACCGCTTTGTACATTGGGAGCAAAATTGAGGATGATGAGTCGGGCTATTTCTAAAGCGGTAACGTAAGTTTGTTCTTTACGGCCTATCACCAATTGATTGAAAGTCGCCGCAGTAGCCTGAATGGACTTCACCTCGGGAAAATCCAATTGTATGGATTTACACTTCCCATACAGGTAACCGCCACGGGTAAATTGCTCGATGATACCCAATGCCTGCTGTAGTATTTGATGAATCAAATGGTCTTTATCATATACCTGATGTTCGGTATAAAAACGTTCTTTATGCACCAGGTTTTGCGAGATTTGCTTGGCAAAAATCAGCTTTCCCTTTAAGGTGTTGAGATTGCCTTGCTTTCGGTAGTATTTTTTAATCAAACCTTGATGAATCAGTTTTCGTACTTCATTCAAATACCACTCAAAATAAATATCAAGAAGGTGCTTACTTTGTTTGGTTACATTGGCGTGATCAAGCTGATTCAATTTAAGTCGCTTAGTTACTTTTAGCATTTCAATCAGGACTTTTTGCCAAACGCTTGCGCCTGCACTAGAACGGTCTGCTTTAGGCAGAACTTCAATACAGAGATCGTCCACTTGTAACACCCCTACATAGTGTTTAAAAGTAATTTTTTTATAACCTACACTAAAGTATTTATTGCCGTGCAATTCGTTTAGTTTGACCAAGGCATCAAAATGCTTGCGCTTAAATTTATGCGTGTTATAAACCTTATCTATATGCAGACTATCGTACTCAAAAACCTGAATGCTTTTTGGGCTATGCATCTTGCATTAAGTTTTGTAATGCAGCCTTAATATCAAAAGCCTCGTTTATAGGAAGCAATTCAATGCGTGGAGCTACTTCCAGCTCAGTGTCTAAACCTTCAACTTTTGCAAATCCAGTAATATTTTTGGGTTTTTCTACACGAACAAAGCCTTCTCCTAGTACCAATCCTATTTTGCTATAATCCCCATAAAAATAATCTTGCAGTAAAGGAATAATATTGTCTTTAAAAACACTTTTTAGAGCAGCTTCTTTATGTTCAGCTTCTTTGACTTTATAAAAATAGGAATGCCCGATGGTATGGTCGCGGTCTAATAAAACTTCAATTCTAGCATTTATAATTCGGAGTATACGGTCTAATCTCAAACCGGTAAACTCATACTTTTCGAACTGTTTAATCTGATCCTCCATAGGCCCTTGATCTTCAAAACCTGCCCAGATATTCACGCGATCTTCTTTCAACTTCTCACTCGCTCCGCTAATTTCAAAAAATAACTGCTCCTTTTCTTTAAATTCTGCATCCTCCCACTTAACATCCTTATATTCCCAGAGTAATTGCCAGTATTCGTAAGCGGGAGATAATAACTCTGGCTTTGGCATAATTTCTTCAAACGCAAAACGTCTTCGTAATGCCGTGTCTAAAGCTTCTACACTGCGATCGGCGGTGTTCATCGTTCCGAAAATATAGAGGTTAGAAGGTACTCCAAAAGAAGTTCTTGAATAAGGTAGTTTCACTTCTAAGGCATTGGGTTCCCCAAGTCTTTTGTCTTTTTCTATTAAGGTGATGAGCTCTCCAAAAATAGCGGAAACATTCCCCCGGTTGATCTCATCAATAAAAATAGCATAATCATTTTCGGGATCGGCTTTTGCTTTTAAAGCAATCCGCTTAAAAATACCATCTTTAATTTCGTATTCTAAATCGGTACTTTGTTCTTCCATTTTTGGTTTGATTCCCTCTACAAAATCTTCGTAACTAAAGGATTGATGAAAAGTTACAAACTCGTAATTCTTGATTATCTTTCCGGCATCGGGTTGGTAATTCTTGATCTTTTCAAGGATCTCCAAAGCTTCGGGATAAGCTTCTTTTAGAAGGGATTCTTCCACCCACCATTTAGAAGTATCATTTTTAAAGAACAACTGAGGTTCGCTACGCGTTTTTACATTTACATTGGGACAGTCTAAGACGGTATGTGCCTGTAACCGACTCCACAAAATAGGTTTTATGGATTTGGCGCTAGATTGTCGTTCTTTAGCTTTTACGATTTCGTGATTCAAAATTTCATTGGAACTGGATAGCCCTAAGTCTTGTAAAGCAACAGCAAAGGTTTGCCACCAGGTTAAATCGGCCACCGCATTTTCGATATATTGTTCTCTTGATAATTTGCTTTCTGATACGGTAAACCTGGAAAAATATTCTTTTTGAAGTTGATAGGTTTTCCCGGTTCCCGGAGGGCCGTAGAGAATGGTGTTTAGGTTTTTCATTTTTCCATAATTTGAGGTTTTCTTCTCAGACACACTTGATTTCTTAAAGTTTTGAGGTAATGATTGGCCCTTATCAATGATTTTAAAACCCATTTTCTCCAGATATTTATTGGTTGATGAACCTCCTCCATATTTCCAAAAATCATCTCCATCATACTCAAAACGAGCTAGCCTCATTATTTCTTTTGGAGGATATTTTCTTCCGTTGATAATCACATCGTACTTGGTAGAATCTATAAGTTTTAATCCTTCCTTTTCAATACGGGCTACTGCATCCAATACGTGTTTTTGCGATATTTTATTAGGATCAAATGACATATCTGTTTAGGTTATATTGCAAGGATTGAATTTGCCATAACATATTAGTATTACTTTATTTAAGTGATAATAACTCGGTGATGATATCTTTTTTAAATTTACTCATAGGTCTTTTATGAAAATCTTTCGAATTTAATTCAGTCCCAAAGGCAAGTCTGTAAACTTCTTCGTAGGATAAATTAGCATTAGGATAGGCTGAAATAAGATTATTGAGATAATTCTTAGAATATGCTTTTCTTGTGAGCAATAAATCTTGTAACTCCGAAATATGTGCGTTATACATCGTTTCAAGGTTTAAATCTCTAAAAGTTCTAATAGCTCTATCGTCATTAAGATTAGTATTCAGTTTGATCGAATAATCATTCATTGATTTATTATAATTATAGCTATAATGAAATCTATCTAGAACATCACTATCTACATACGGATGAAGATGTTTCTGAAGATCAAAAATTTTATCAGATTTAGCTGAACTATTACATACACTGCAACTTGGTATTAAGTTATAAAATGAAAGCCCTAATAAAGGAAATGTGCTTTTTGGAAACCAATGATCAAATTGTGGTCGCATAAGTCTTTTTCCATTCGCTTTCTTCATTGTATTCGTATAAATCCGATTACAATAAGTACACGAATTAATATTTAGATTTTGGGCTAGGCTATAATCAGGTTTTACCTTCGCTAAAGAGCTTATAAACCAATTATCATAATTGATAAACTTGCTTACTTCTTTATTCAAAGCTCTATATTTCTTAAGAATTTCTTCTTGATGATCCCTGAGCTTATTTTTACTTTTCAGAAGAGACCGATAAACAAGGTAATCTGCCGTAGAATATCCATCGAGAAAGTCATAAAACTTAAGATTCAGTTTTTGTAGAAGATCTGGTTTGCCATCAAGAAGAATATTTATGTACTTAAGAACAAATGGTTTAATTTTATCATTATTAACCTTTACCTTACTTGACTTTAAATACTTTGCAACCAAAGCAAAATGTTCCTCTTTTGCTTTCGTAATTTTCAAGTTATTTTCTCCTAGAAAAATCAATTCTTCCTCTTTTTAGATAGTTCGTAGCCCAATTTTTCAGCACGTCTTTTCAATTCAGCTTCTTCATCATTAATTTCTTCACCATTGCTGTTGGGATCAATCTCTGAATACATTTCCAATAATTTAGCCTGTAAAACGGGCTCATCAACCAATTCAATTATCTTTTTGTGATAGGTTGGGTCTGTATTTTTTACTTCAGGTTCAAGGAGCTTAATTTCATTTTTCTTTAACGTTATCCATTCATCAGTTTGATAAGTAGAATCCTGTTCTTTCGATTCTTTCGATTCTTTCAATTCGACTCTCAATTTTTCATAATTCAGCCATTTAATGGTTTGGTTTATAGTTTGCTTTGCATATTCTCCCATAAAACCATCTTCAAGAAAAAAACTATCAGTAAGTAAATCGTGAATATTTGCTGCAAACGTTGATTGCTCATTTTCAATTGCCTCTCCATTCTTTAATTTCAGAATATTAGACGGAGGTATATCTGATAAAATAAATGGTGAATGTGTGAGTAAAACAATATTTATACCTTTAATATCTTTATCATTTTTATTAATCTTCTCTAATTCCGTAATTAAAGTGTGTAATAATTGCCGTTGCATTTCTGGATGGTAATAGAGTTCCATTTCATCCAATATAATGTTAACGTATTGATATTCTATTCGATTGGTATTATCACTTGAAAAAAATACAGATTGAAGATTATACAGATGATACAAAATAGCATTATTGTTAAATAGCATTTGTTGCTCACCAGAACTCATTTCGTCACTTTTTAAACCTTTTCCCTCTCCTTTTTTCGATTTTTTATTTGAAACTTTAGTTTTCTCATTTACAAAAACAAAATCAATATTTAAAAAGCCGGGGAGTGCAAACTCGGTTAAGTCTGAAGGAGAAAGTTGAGTGATATCATCTGTGAAAAGACCAATCCAACTAATAATTTGTTTGGGCTCTAACTCTAAAGTTTTATATTCTTCTTTTTCTTGCCAAATATTGATGTAATCATCAAATAGCGTTCCTTTTAGAAAATTTAGTGTCTGTCTAACTTTTTTAGTGATGTGTGATTTATCTTTTTTTAAAAAATCTTTAAAAGGTGCATTGCCTATTATACTGGGGTAGTTTTTCTTAATTTTTGAAATTTTTTTCTCTAGATAATCCAAAGCGACACCCCAATAGGATATTTCACGTGGAATTTTTTCTATTCCTACATTTTCTTTAATTAAATCTCCAGAAACTAATTCTCTAAGAAAATTAATATCGTCACGCTTTAATTCCATTTTAGAATAGCCCGGCTTTAATGAAAATATAAACTTTGAAACTTTATATTTTTCTAATAATAAGGTGTCTTTTTTTTGTATAATATTATAGAGAATATTACCGAACAATCGCTCTTTGGATAAATTTAGTTCTTGATTAATATCAAAATTCCCCTCATCCCTCATTGGATTGATGACTACAGGAGTTAGATAGCCATCATTTTTATGAAAAAGTCTAGTAATCCAATTGCCTAAGGTATTCGAATTAAGACTATGATGAGAATAATTTAGACTTATAGAATAGAAAAATGAAGCAAGATCAATTTCTGTGTTGTCAGTCTCTTCTCGTTTTACGCCATTATCAAATTCACGTATAGTTAAATTTTTATTACAGTAATTTACCTCTTTTATCTTTCCTTCCACCTCATAGAGGATACTGACAGCTAATTTTTCTCTAATATGTTTCTCATCTTCTTGCTCCTTTTTAATATCATCTTCAGCTTTTGATATTTTTTCAGTTAAATTTGTATTTAGTTTTTCTACTAATTTCAGTATTGAATCAGTGGATTTAAAATCAGGAAGTTCATACTTATTAATCAGCTCATAAATTTTCAAAAAATCCGTTTCTTTAAATTTTGAGAATTTTTTAAAGCCCTTAAGTTCTTTGAGTATCTCAAAATCAGATTTTAAGTCTTCTAAATATCCTTCTAAGTCTTTTGATCTTAAATTTAATCCTGCTTTGCTGTTTAAATCTTTACGGGTTCCTATTAAATAAATGAGTAAGTAGAGTAATTCAAACAATGTGCTTTTTCCCGTTCCATTTTTCCCTACTACAGCCGATACATTTAAGGAAATACCGTTTTTTAGATTATATAGTTCTTTTGGTACTTTATAGTCTTTATTTTCTATTACACTAGCTACACCATTACCTTTTTCTTCTAAAGTAATTATATGTGATTGGTAGAACTGATAAACTTGACCGGCCTTTAGATTTTTTCGGTATTTTTCATCACATGATTTTAATGGTATAATTGCTAACAACTTAAATCCACTCATTCCTTCCCATATTTAACATCATCCTCTGCCACCTGCCGATAGTTATTGGGGCTCATCGCTACATCTTCTGCCTCTTTATACGTGCCTTTAACGCTTACCTGCCCATTCATCAACATAGGCAATAACCAATCGCGGAGTTCAGCGAGTTTTTGGTTTTCTTTTGAACAAACTATAATTTTATCGTGTAACGGATCAACAATTTCTTTAAAATTATTTAAAACTTGTTCATTTGGAATACTAACTTTTAATCCAAAAAGTTCGTTTTTTGTAATAGCTCCAAATGTAGTTCCTGATGCATTTTTTCGGTCAAATATTTGCTTAAAATAAACCATTTGACTCCATAAATATGATATTGAACCTTTCTTTTCCCTTAATGAAGCAAGACCACGACCTATACAGCAATCCTCCATTGCTTGGTTAATTGTTCCAACAGGTGCCCTAACAGATAATAAAACATCTCCCTTCTGAGCCATTCTTGACGGCTCTGTTGTGTATTGTCGAACGGTTGGAAATCTTAAACCAAAATCCGTTGAGCCTTGGTAAAAAAGAGTGCCTATACCTTTCTGATTGTAAGAACTGCCAGCTGGTGACTGCCCCATTGTTATTTCTGCAATATCAGATAAAATCCCATCCTCCCAACCCTCAGGAATCTCACGCTTTAACTCGGCATTATAAACCATTTTACCGCCGGAGGTTTTATACGGTTTTCCGGTCAATTCGGGTTTGCCTATAGCATTCGCATAGTCTTTAGACATCGGGAAATCAAATTGTACAAACCAATAATCATAGACCAATTTGGCCATTGCTTCTAACTGCTGATTGATCTTGTTGTTGACTTCTATTTTTGTATCTAGATCAGATAAAACTTTTGTTATTCCCCTTCTTAAAAATTTCTCAGGAATTTTAAAATTAAGACCTGTTAAATATTCAATATTAATATTGTCTTGTATACTTCCTTGAATTCTACTTTGTATTGATGATCTTATGTAACTAAAAATATAGTGCATAAAATGCTCAGAGCACTCTTTTTCATACGCGTTAAATCCAACAATACTGTCTGGGAAACACATATCATAACTTAATATAGCTGTTTCTGCAATGTTTGCTGCTATTGTTATACATAATGTTCCTTTAGGCCATAACTTACTCTGTACTAATCCAAATTTATTGTAACTCGAAGAATGTTCATTAATATATAAATTTGCGTGTCTAACATCACCTGTTTGGATTAATGGAATTTTTCCATCCGAGAAAAGTCTAATATCATTCCTTGGACGGTGCTTAGATTTTCCCCTTTTGAAAGTACCTAAGTCTGCCAAGGTTTTAGTAGGCCAATTTTTGTTAAATTCAGAACTATTAAAAATCATAATTCAACCTTTTCAAATTATTCTGAATTTCTTTCTCTAACGTATCGCTTTCAGCAAACAAAGTGTTTAAATTACTTTCAAATCTGTTAATTTTAGAAGTAAATTCTTCCGCCGTAATATCAACATACTCCATCTTCACTTCAAAATACTGCCCGGCACTTAGGGAATAGTTTTTGGCTTTAATTTCTTCATAATCTACCGCTACCGAAAAATCAGCTACCGCTTTTTTCCGAGTAAAGGTGTTGATGATCTGTTGTTCTTCTACTGTAGAGAGTACGGTCTTTTGAGCTTTGCCTTCTTTTACCGTGGTGCCTAAATTACTGGCATCAATAAGGACTACTTTGCCATCGTTAGCTTTATCAAAAAATACAATGGAGACATTGGTTCCTGTAGTGGCAAAAATATTGGAGGGCATACTTACGACTCCCGCCAGCATTTTATTGGCGACCAATTGCTGGCGTATTTTTTTATCGATCCCCGATTGTGCGGTAATAAATCCCGTAGGAACCACGACGGCAGCTTTTCCTTTTTCGCTAAGCGAAAACATAATATGTTGCAAAAACATACTGTAAATGGCCATTTTGCTTTTGGCTTTTTTGGGCACGTTGGGAACGCCTGCAAAAAAACGATCCTGGTTGATTTTCTTCTTCAGTTCGTCTACATCGTCACTAAAGTCCAATTTAAAGGGCGGGTTGCTTACGATATAATCAAACTTACGTAACCTACCGTTTTCGCGGTGAAAAGGCGCTGTCATTGTATTGCCCTGTATCACATTGCCGATACTATGCACCAAATCGTTTAAGATTAGGTTTAAACGTAACAGGTTAGAAGATTTTTGAGAAATATCTTGGGAATATACGGTACATTTTCTGGGGCCAATGGCGTGTGCCAGGTGCATTAACAGGGTTCCACTCCCCGCACTGGGATCGTAAATGGTGACATTATCGGTTGGGCTGGGTACTAAAATCGCCGCCATTACTTTTGAGACGGCTTGTGGCGTATAATACTCCGCATATTTACCACCAGAGTCGTTGTTGTAATCTTTAATCAGGTATTCAAAAATGGTAGAGAAAAAGTCAAAGCCTTCTTCCATTATGGCTTCAAAATTAACGGCTACCAATTTATTGATGATGGCCTTGGCGAAATTATCCCGCAAGCTGGCATCTTTTACAAATTCTGTAATTCGGTCAAACAACTGAATCTTAGAACCTCCTCCGGTAGTTACCGAAAAAATTTGATTGTTAATTTGGCTAATATCGATAAGCGTATCATCAAAGGTTTTGGCAAAATCATTATCATTCTGGCTGTTAAAAACGTTGGTGATTAAATGCCGCGGATATAAAAAAGCGGCGTTAGCCTCTAAGTCAAATTCCAAGAGTTTATAGTCGCCTTCCTCCATCGCTAACAGGGCTTCCTGCCAGTTATCTCCTTTGGTTAAATCGGGGCGTACTTTTTTTAACTGATAGGTAAACTTATCATTCAGGTATTTATATAAAAACGCCTGGGTGATGATATCAAATTCACTGCTGCTGTTGCCCAATCCGTTATTGGCACAAACGGCTTTTAAATCATCGATCAGCGCTTTGGTTTTATTGGTATTTTCTAAAGTCATTAGCTATTAGTTCCTAATATGGATTTCTCTTTTTATCGTTTTTTTATTCTTTGGATTACCGCGGAATGGCTACGCGGGACGTTCGTAATATTCATCCAGGTATTCTTTTACAATCACATTAGCAATAAACATCACGGTATCATAATCTAGTCGTTGCTTCAAGGTGTCGTTAAACTCTTTCATCACCATTCGTGCTACTTCCTTGGTAAAATAGTTCTCGTTATTTAAACTGTCCTGCCGTTGTAGCACGGTAAGATCGGTCTGTACTTTTATCCGTTGCAAAGCTTCCATAATCTGCGACTTGATTTTAGAAGGTTTCCCGGCTTCTAACAAACGCTTTTCGGTACGGGCATATTTGGGGTCTCCATCATATTTTGCTTTTAGCAAATCGTTTTTTCGGTTAAGCTCTTTTACCTTATTATGAATTTGTTTGAGCGAATGCATATTGGCCTGCATTTCTTCCTGGCTTACTTCGTTTAAGTTTTTGTTTTCAAAAAGCCTGCGAAGTTCGTCATATAAACTTACCCATTCTGGATCTTTGGTGTCAAAATTATTAGCCAGCCCTTCGCGCGTCTTTTTCAGAATATCTTTCAGCTTATCGGCAAGAATCAACTCTTCTTCGCCTATTTTTTTAAAATTGAATAAAATATCTTCTAAAGCTACATTCAGCAGGTTACTCATCTCTTCGTTATGCTGAAAGGCTTCTTTGGCGTTGATTAATTGCAGGCGGTTGCTGGCTTCATTCCGAAGGGTATTCAATTGCCTGAAGTCTAATTCTTCCAACAATTCATATTCACCTACCAAACGAATAATGTTGTAGAGGGAACGTGCATCTTCTAATGCCTTTTTAATATCCAGCATTGTTTTGCGATCATCGATCTGCGAAATTTGCTGCTGAAAAATCTCTGCATTTTTTAAATCATAATCGATAAGGATTTCTTTGATGGATTTGATGGATTCCAGCATTTCTTCCCGGGACATAAAGAGGTTGGAATAATTTTCCAGCTCATTCCCCAGTGTTTCCTGTAATTCATCATAATACGCCCGATTGGTCGCGTCAAATTCGTTAGAAATATCGGCAAAATCAACTACGTATCCGTAACGATGGTCTTTGTAGGTACGGTTTACTCGGGTAAGCGCCTGTAGCAGGTTGTGTTTTCTAATGACCCGCCCCAAATACAGCTTTTTTAAGCGCTTGGCATCAAAACCGGTCAATAACATATTGTACACAAACAGCAAATCTACTTTACCTGCCTTAAACGCATCGCGCCAGCGGCCTAAATCATCTTTGGAGCCAGAGTCGTATAAAATTAATGCGGCTACTTTAGGTTTAAAAGCAGCTTTACGTTTTGCAGTATAACTATCTCCCTCTTCTGCTGCCAAATGGAGTTGTGATTGAGCTTCGGTATTTTCGATATCCTGATAGCCTACTCCGTATTTCTCTTTAAAAATTTTGTAGAGTTCTTCTGCCTGTTCACTGCTGTCACAAATCACCATTCCTCCTAAACCGGCATCGTCTTTTATACTTCTGAAGTTTTCAAAATCTTCAACCATATAATCCAACATGGGTTCTACAAATGAAGGATGTGCGTAAGCTTCTTTTTTATCGATATTTCCTTTTAATACATCAATTTGATCTAATGCTTTTTGAAGCTTCATCTGGTATTCGGTTGCGATCTCTTCCCGTATTAAACGCAGCGTATAGCCATCTGCAATAGATTTATCGTAGTAATACTTATGAATATAATCACCAAAGAGCTGTCTAGATTTCACATCTTTTCCAATGAGCGGTGTTCCTGTAAGCCCTATTTTAATAGCGGTACCATCACTTTCTTTCAGGTTTGCTAGAAAGCTACCCTCTGGGTTATAACTACGATGTACCTCATCTAAAAAGTAAACCCGTTGAATAGATAGATTATAATCCTCTTTCTGTGCCAGTTCTGGGTCATCGGCAAACTTCTGGATATTGACAACAGTAATTTCGGTTTGCCCTTTATCGTTATTGATTGCGGTTGTCTTCTTTAGATTCGCTACAAACTCCTCTTTAGAGTTTACTGTATGTACTTTTAAACCACGGGCGGTAAATTCGTCCCGAGCCTGGGTGAGCAGGTCTAAACGGTCTACAATAAAATAGAACTTAGGGATTATCTTTTTCTTCTGATAATAATGTTTTAAAAAGTGGGTGTTGTAATAAGCTAAGGCAGTCTTACCACTACCCTGTGTATGCCAGATGATCCCCTTTCGTATGCCTTCATCCAGTTTTTCTTCAATGGCCTTTGTGGCAAAAAACTGAGGGTACCGCATGATGTGCTTTTGAATACCTCCAGGCTCATTCACATAAGCCAATGCAAACTTTAAAAAGAATTTTAAGCGCTCTTTGGATAACAATGAGGTAAGCACTCTATTTGTTGGTGAATCCGGATTCTTATTCGTACTGTACTCCGGACTGTTCTTGATAACCTGATAGTTGGTATCCTTAAGCAAGAAATTTTCAGCCTCTGGTTTTAATGGAGCTAAAGTTTGAGTAAGATTAAAACCCAACTCCTCTCTAAAGTAATTGAATACCGGTTTGTAATAAGATGGAGAAGCATAAAAGGCTCCTTGCCAAGGTTGTATCTCATTCTCGTCATATTCCATATTGTTAGAGAAGATCATAAACTGAGTAAGGTTTACAAACTTTCTAAACTTCTTATTCTGAAACCTGCGATTGATACGATCTCGTTCTGCAATGACCCCATCTCTGTTATTGGGCTTTTTCACCTCTATAAACACTAAAGGCATCCCATTAATCAAACAAATAATATCCGGTCTGAACTCATCTTCCCCGTTTTTATACTTGAGCTCTGTTACCACGTGAAAACTATTATTGTTGAAATTCTCAAAATCTACAAGTCTTATGCCCGAAGTTGCGGTTAGCATTTCATAGAAAGCTTTCCCTAAATCTTCATTTTCCAATTTAAGACTTACATCCTGATAGATACGATTTATATCATCCGCAGCCAACCCGGTATTAATACGGCTTATGGCATCCTTAAAAAGGCCTGTAAATATATTGGTGTTCTTATCCCATACAGCATTCTTTAAGGAGATGTAGTCATATCCCAATTGAACTAGATGTAAAATAGAAGGTATTTTTACTCTGGAGTCTTCGTTGAATTTCATACTTTACAATAATAGGGAAATTTAAGAATTAATTTTTTTGCCCCCTAATTCTTTATAAAATTCATACTTTCATAAATAGAGTACTTTTCTTTTACGCATTCAAAATAATTTAAAGAGAATTCTGATAGATTCCCACCTGCATTAAATAGTGCTTATTCACTATACAATACTACGTTTTTTCACCTATTTTTCCATACGGAAATCCATAAAAGAAACGTATTCTTAATGAAAACCTTCCCGATAAAACCCTTCCCGCAACTCATAAGCTAATTGATTGATATAACGGAGATCGGGTTTTTCGGGTAAGTCGGATTTTTTAAAGGCTTCGTCTAATTGGGCTTGTAGTTTATTTGCTTGTGCCAAAAGCGTATCGTAAGCAAATTTTCCGCTTTTAATGTCCAGAAGAAAATCACGGTTGGGACGTTGTACGTTAATTTGTTTTTCTCTTGCAATTTCC